>ERZ808246.1623-NODE-1623-length-15940-cov-3.750645_pt1 | contig 15940 bp, 17 predicted proteins | sample MGYA00521083_ERZ808246 | MGnify/ENA primary metagenome ERZ808246 (study PRJEB31516, sample SAMN03275577) | gut metagenome | biome: mammalia-associated habitat; material: feces | host: Papio cynocephalus | place: Kenya | collected 2012-07-07 ...
ACGGGTACGTCGGCTTTGATCGCGGCGTTTACCCAATCTTCGACGGCTTTGACCTCTTCTTCGGTGAGTTTCCGCGGGAAGTTGAAGTCGAAACGAAGTCTTTCCGTGGTTATGTTGGAACCTTTCTGATTGATGTTCGGGTCGCCGAGAACGTTTTTGAGCGCAGCGTTAAGAAGGTGAGTGGCGGTGTGAAGGCGGGCGGTGGTTTCGTTCTGTTCGGTAAGTCCGCCCTTGGCTGCGCCCTGCGGCAACTGCTTGCTCTTTTCCTGATGTTCTTTGAACGCTTCGTCGAAACCCGCTTTGTCGACGGTGAATCCGACTTCGGCGGCGAGTTCTTCGGTGAGTTCCACGGGGAATCCGAACGTGTCGTAAAGTCTGAACGCCTGCTTTCCGTTTATGCCGTTTTCCGCTTTATAGGCGGGGTCTTTCGCAGACATGAACTCGTTTTTGCGTTTGATGCCCTCGATACACTTGTTGAATTCTTTAAGCCCGGTGGCGAGCGTCGCCTCGAACTTGTCCGCCTCTTTGGCAATTTCGGAAAGTATATAGTCTTTCTTTTCGACAAGCAGAGGATATGCCTCGTCGTAAATTTTGTCTATGAATATCGCCGATACCGCTGTGAGAGCCGAAGAATCGAGGCCGAGTTTTCTGGCGTAGCGGATGGCGCGCCTTAAAAGACGCCTTAAAATATAGCCCGCGCCGACGTTGGAGGGGAGTATTCCGTTTTCGTCGCCGATGAGCATCGTGGCCGTTCTTATGTGGTCGGCGACTATGCGCATGGCTTTTCTAGCCTCTTCGTCGTTGTCGTAACTCTTGCCCGATTTTTCTTCGAGCAACGCGATGACGGGCAGGAAGAGGTCGGTTTTATATCCGTCCGTAACGCCGTTGAGGAAAGCGAGAAGACGATCGAGGCCGAACCCCGTATCGACGTTTTTGTTTGCAAGCGGCTCGTAGCCGTTTTCGGTTTTCTTATACTGCATATACACGTCGTTGCCTATTTCGACGTATCTGCCGCAACCGCAGTCGGGTCCGCAATCCGGTCCGCACGGTTTGTCGTGGCGGGGATAGAACCATTCGTTATCGGGTCCGCACGGCGTGCCTACCGTGCCTTCGAGTTCCCACCAGTTGTCCTTTTTGGGAAGATAGAATATATGCTCGGGTTTAATGCCGACTTTTTTAAGATAATCGGCGGTCTCCTCGTCGCGCGGAGCGGTGGCGTCGCCCTCGAAAACCGTAGAGCATATTTTTTCGCCGTCGAGACCGAAGACTTTTGTTAAAATATCGTACGACCACTGCGTTTTTTCCGCTTTGAAGTAATCGCCGAGCGACCAGTTGCCCATCATCTCGAAAAACGTGAAGTGAGTGGGGTCGCCTACGCTTTCGATGTCTACCGTTCTTACGCAGCCCTGTACGTTACAGAGTCTGGTTTTACCCGACGGGTGCTTTTTGCCGAGCAGGTATGGCATAAGCGGTTGCATGCCGGCGACGTTGAACATGACGCCTGTCGAACCGTCGCCGATAAGCGAAACCGCGCCGATGTTTTTATGTCCGCGTTCCTCGTAGAATTTAAGCCAGGAATTACGCAGTTGTTTGGAAGTAATCATTACAAAATCCTCGTATAACATCAAGTATGTATATATTATATATTACAATCTGTAAAAAGTAAAGAAAAATAAAATAAAAGTAGCGGGCGAATTTTATATTCGCCCGCCGCCGTTACTTACAATGATGATCGCACGTCGAACAGTTGCCTGCGCACGCTCCGCTCTGCCGACCCGTCGAAGTGAAAATTTTGCCCGAATAACTCTTGGACGCAACTGCGCCGCAAGCGGGGCATTTTACCTCGTCGTCGTAATTTTTAACCATTTCTTCAAAGGTGTTTCCGCATTTCGGACATCTGTATTCAAACAGTTTCATTCGTCTTCTCCTTTTGTGTTTCCGACCGATATGTATTATAGCACCTGCAAAAGATTATATCAAGACTTTTCCGTCGACGAACGAAATAAAATGTTCTTTAAGCCCCATGACAGAAGTTATGTCCGTAAGCGAGATGTTTCCGTACAAATTCGTCTCGTACAGTTTTTTCAGGTTGCGCTTGGTCTTCGCTAGCCCCACGGCGTCGGCATATGCCGTAAACGCCAGCAGCGATTTGTCGTATGATACGGCGACGTATTCGTTTACCGACGAAAATTCGTCAAGAGGGCGTTGCATACATGTGTTCGCCTCTCCGCCGAGAGTTTTATACAGGTCGAAATACGCCTTATAAGTCGATTTTGCATTTTCCGCCATGGCGTCGGCGTCCGATTTTCTGCCGTTTTCGGTAAGATACAGCCATACCGAAAATTCGGCGAGTCCTTCGTCGATGTACGCCGCGTTTATCTGGTCGTTTCCGACGCCGCCGTGCCACCATTGATGCGCGACTTCGTGCAGTATCGCGTATTCGGACGTGCCGTCGTCAAGATTGTCGGCTATGTAACACAGCCCCGAATATTCCATTCCGCCACACATAAACGGGGTATCGGCTATCGACAGGCATTTATATGGGAATTCCCCGAAAGTCTTCGTAAAATACGCAAGAGCGTCGGATGCGATTTCGGACGCTTTTTCCTGCCTGCCTTTTGCGGAATATGCCGTCACCGTGACGTCGCCTACGCGCGCTGCGCATACCTCAAAGTTTTCCGACAGCACGCACGCGAAGTCTCTTCCGCGGCAGAGCGAATATTCGTAAGTCGTCTTTTCGCCGTCGACCGTCGTTTTTTCGGGATACCCCGACGCCGCGACGGTATACGCCGACGGCACCGTCAGCGAGACCGAATAGTCCGTCACGTCGGAATAGTATGGGTCGCCGAAAGGCGAATAGAGACATTCGACGCGTTCGCCGTTTTCGATTTTACACGGAACGGGATAGAAGTCGGCAAGGTTTATCGTCGACGAGGTTTTGCCGAGCCGTAAATTCGCAGACGGAAGGACGGTGGTAAAGCCGACCTCGACGGTTATTTTTTCGTCGGGGAAATATTCGTCGGTTTTAACCGAAAGTATATTGTCGTCTTCGCCGCAGATTTCGTATGTCGCGTCGTTGCCGTCGGCTTTGGCGAATTCGACGGTTATTCCGCCGTAGCCGCCTTTGAATACGTCGGCTTTTTTCTTTTCTTCTACGGGCGAATATTTCGCGCCCTTTCTGTATGCGTTGGCGTACAGGTTGAATCTTACGTCGTCAAACGGATTGTCTCCGCGATTTGTCAGCGTATAAGTCGATTTACCGAATATTTTACCGTCGGCGTATTCGACTTCTATCAGACAGTCGTCGACGATTGCCGACGGCTGTTTTTTACATGACGACAGCGCGGAACACAGCCCCGCCGTAAGCGAAATCGCGACGAAAGCCGCGACGAATCGTTTTTTTGAAAAGGGCATAAAAAATCCTCCCGTATATTGTACGGGAGGAATGTCGGATTTATGCGGATTTCAGATATTCTTCGGGGTCGACTTTGACTCCGTCTTTTATTACTTCGAAGTGCAGGTGCGCGCCATCTTTGTATTCCTGTCGGTTGTTGTCGGAAACCGCACCGATTTCGTCGCCCGCTTTAAGCGTCTGCCCCGCGGCGAGTCCCTCTTTGGCGTCTATCGAATTATATACGGTTTTAAGACCGTTGCCGTGGTCTATCGTTACGGTAGTACCCTGAAGATAGGTCGTAGTTATGCTCTCTACCGTACCGGCGTAAGCGCATACGACTTTCGTGCCTGCCTCCGCGCTCATGTCGATACCTGTATGACCGGTATACACGCCGAGGGTCTTATTGTATACGACGGACGCATGCGTGAACGTCTTGTCGTAAGCGGCGTTCGCCACGGGAACGGTGAATATTATTTTCGTGTCGGCGGGTTCGTCGGGGTTATCCGGCTCATCGGGCTTATCCGGGTTGTCGGGTTTGTCGGGGTTGTCCGGAACGTCGGGTTTATCGGGCTCTTCGGCGGAAGTCGGCGGTTCCGACGGCTTTGTCGCCGAGGGCGAAGATTTGCTCGTCGCGATGACGACCGCCGTGACGGTGATTATGGTTATAAGCGCGACGCCGATGAGAAGGTAGTAAAGGTTGTTTTTTACGAAACCGAGTATTCTCGAATTCTTTTTGTCAGACATTTTATATCCTCCTGATGTCTTGTTGCGTTGAGTATTATTTACACGCTTTTTGCGTTTTATACGTCGTCGGCAAAAAAATAATTCGCATCTTCTGCGGAAGGTAATCGTCAGAAACTGCCGAACGGAAACGGCGTCGCTATTTTAATTCCGTTTTTCGATCGCGTAACGGCGATATTTACCCGCCTGCCGTTTACGGCGGTGCGGAAACGCATGCGGGGCGAATAGTAATAGACGCAGTCGAAATCTTCACCGTGTTCGGCGAATACTCTGACGGCGAGTACGGACGACAGAAAATCGTTCAGTTCGCGTTCGTTTTGCAGACAGACCGATTCGCCCGATACGTCTTTTCTTAAAAAAATCGTTGAATCGTCCGCCGTAACCGTTTCGCATGCGGACGATGACTTATATAGGTATAATTCGCGCCGCGAGCCTTCCGGCAGGGCGTAGCCGACGTATATCGCCGTCATAATGCACGCCGACAGAAAGAACAACGCCGCGAGCGTGGTTTTCAGAGCGGACTTCCTGAAAAATTCCATAAAAAAATACTCCTTGCTTTGCGGCAAGAAGTATTGACATAACTTCCGGGTTTTATTCGGTGGCTATTTTCGAGAAGAGTTTTATCCTTGCGGCGAAGTCGGGCAGGGATGATGCCGTCTTTTCGGAGAACAGCCCGTCGGACTGCGATATGGATGCGGCGATTTCGTGTCCGCAGACGGCAAGGGAAGATTCGAGGTATTTGTCGGCGACGTCTTTCGACGGGTTTGCGTCGATCGGTTTCTTCCTCGGTCGGTCGATGACTTTACGCGAAAGCGGCAGAAAACCTTCGGCGAATGCCCTGTCGTAAAATTCTGCGGGGGTAACGCCGGCGTTTTCGCGGTCGGGTTCGATACATACGGCTTTCACGCCGATTTTTTTGCACGCGCCGAGAAATTCGTTCAGAGGAGCGGCGTTGTATACGGCGACGGATATTGCGCCCGCGGCGTCGCATACGGAAACGAAGTCTTCTGCGCGCATTGTCTTTTCGGGCAGGTCTTTGACGCCCAGATATGCCCTCAGCGTCTCCGCGAGGTCGTATTTATACAGAGGATTGGCTCTGTCGGCAAGTTTACTCTTTCTGTCTTCGCTGAGGTCGAAAGAAAGTTCGCCCGTCAGGTAAGCGACGACTTCGTCTCCGCTTTTGTACCTGTCGGTTATTTTTGTCGCCAACGCGTTATACAGATTTTCCGCACTCTGGGTTCTGTTTTTGAAAAGCAACAGTTCCGGCGGGAGGTAAAACCTTAAATTGTCGGTCTTTTTGTTTATCAGTTCGCGCTGACGGTTGACGTGTGCGGCTTTAAGGTTGCGCGCGTCGGCTAATTTTTTATGCAGAGCCTTTATGTTTTTATGCGGGACGCCTATAGCCTGCAATGCGATGCGCATACCTTTGATACGCGAATTTATGCCGGCACCGATATATCCGGCAACCCCGGTGATTTTAAGGGCTTTTGAAAATTCGTCCGCGCCTTTCAGCGAGGCGTAATCGACGAGACCCGCTACGCTGACGCCCGTCTGTTTTGCCTTGTAGGCGCACATCGACGGCGTAAACGAAAAGCCTGTGTAGACGCTTCTGAACTGAGCCGTATCCGACGAACGCGCGGGTGCGTCGTCTTCGTCGTTTTTGCACAGATTGGTAAGCGCGTTGAGGCGTTTGCGGCTGCCTCTGCCGTTTAAGTTGTCTATAAGTTGTTCTTTTTGCATAATCGTATCGGATAAAATATATCGATATTGAATATTGTAATAGTTTTTGAACGGTTTGTCAACCGTTTTGTCATTCATTCACGCCGACGCGATTTCCTGCGTATGATATACAGATGCGATCAGACGAACTTTACAGTAAAATAAGCGGTGTTGTAGAACCCGAATGCTATTCGGAAGAGCGTCCGTCGTTTATCGTACGCGGAACGAGCGTATCGGTTGACGCGGAAGTAAACGCGGTAGCGTTGGCGATCGCGCTTGCCGGCGGAAACGCCGTCATATCCCGCGGAAACGAAAACGCCGCCCGTAAAGTCAACGACCTTATCGGCGGCGAGGGAATTTTTGAATTGTCGCGCGTTTCGGGGCGCGTAATGCTGACGTATTCGTCGGGCGGCAGCCGCGTAACGATTTTCGCGGGCGAAGTTTTCGACGCCGTAGGCGAAGTGTCGGTCTTCCCGTAAAAGATTATTTTTTCTTTCCTCTGACGCCCGCTATGATGATGAGAAACCGCAGGAGATACAAAAGCGATACAAGCAGCGACGCGACGTACGTCAACGCAGCAGCGGTAAGGACTTTTCTCGCCCCTCTGCGTTCGTCTTTTTCGAGTATGTTCTGTTCGTCGAGCATGGTCATCGCCCTTGCGGACGCACCTATTTCGACGGGCAGGGTAATCAGCGCGAACACCGTCGAAAGCGAGTAGAGAATAACGCCTATACATAATATATAAGTGCCGGCGTTGGTCGCGCTCGCTCCGCCGAGCAGCCATTCGAGAATGATGCCGAGAACAGCCACGGGAACAGCCAGTCTCGACCCGATATTCGTTACGGGAACGAGAAAACTTCTGAGTTTCATCATGAAACTGCCTTCGTGTTGCTGGCGGGCATGCCCGCATTCATGGGCGGCTACGCCGAGAGCGGAAATGCTCGATTTTCCGTATACGCCTTCCGACAGAGACAATACGTCTGTCGACGGATTGTAATTATCGGTGAGTTCGCCTTTAATCGGACGGACGACGACTCCGTTGCAGTCGTATCTTTCCATAAACATACGGCTCATATCGTCAGCCGTCCAGCCGGAACGTGCGTCGGTTTTGGAATACTTTTTATAAGTCGCGCCGACCATGATCTGCGCAATAAAAGCGAAGATTATGCCGGGAATCAGGACGATGAGCGAACCGTAATAAATATAATAGTACCACATAGCGGTTAAATACTAACACATTTTCCGATATAAGTCAAGTTATTACGATATTTTCTATAAGTCCGCCCGACACCGTCACGTCGGCATATTCTACCCTGTCGTGGTAAAGCAGGGTGACGAGTGACGGCGATACGAATTTCGGCGGAGGCAGAACGGCGGTGAAATCCCCTGCGAATTCCTTCATTTCGCCCGCGCGCGGCTTTATCTTCGGGGCGAGAAAGTCCGTGACGTCTCCGCCGAGCGCAAGTTCTTCAAAAAACGCATACGGCAGAAGTTTTTCGTCGACGGTATAAATCTCGCGGCGGCGTTTTACAAGAAGAGACACGCCTTTTATCTCTCCGCGGCAGAGTTTCCAGCGGGATATGACGACGTGTTTTAATATATCGTTCTTGTTTTCGGTCAGCGAGATATACGGAGACTGAAAAGAGTAGTCGTCGCATACCCGTTTAAGGGCGAGCGATATTTTCTCTTTTACCGAAAAAACGAGTACCAGCGTGCGGTTTCCGACGAAAACCGCGGCGAGATATTCGTCTTCTCCGTCTTTTATATAGTCGAATCTCGCATCGTCGGGCAGAAACGGCAGTGTGGTTACGAACATGTCTTTCATGGTCTCGACCACCACTCTTACGCCGTTTTCGCTGTAACAGGTTACGGCGAGCGTCCCGCAGGAAAGTTCTTTGCGTCCGCGGAACAGCAGTCTGAAATCCGTTACGAAACGCCTGGAAAATACGGGGATAAGCAGATATCCGCCGCGCATGTCGAACACTTTCATCGACGGGGTTTTCCGCGGCTCGTTTTTAACCAGAAACGCGACGGGCAGCATACGGTCGTCCAAAGGTATGACTTCAAGAAGATACTCGTCCGCCTCGAAAGCGAAATAATTGCCGTCGGTCGTACCGACGAAGTTTCCGTCTATTTTGACGGCGCACGCCGTCTGCGCGTAAAGATAATACGTCATAGTATATTCTATTAATTTTTTTTTTCAATATGTATTATAACTTCGCCGCGCGGCAATAATAGGCGTATAAAATTAAGGAATAAATATCTATGAACGTGATGACGAGCGAAAAAATGAGACGACTTATGGCGTCGGCCGACGATGCGAAAAAGAACGGAAGACCGCTGTGCGGAGTGTTTGAAAGTTTTGCCGCTGAAAACGAAATGGCGGCGGGCAGTGTGAGGAACGCGTACTATTCGGCAGCCAGGCGCGCGAAAAAAGATAAAAAATACGCCGACGCGATATGTTTCGGCGTGAAACCCGAAGTCGGCAGGATAGTCGAATTCGACAAGGCAGAGGCAAGGCTTATGATGAAAAAAATACTGCTTGCCGCAACCGACGGCAGGTCGGTGAGGAGCAGTATAGGTCTGATCGCCCGCGATCCGAAAACCGCGCTCAGGTATCAGAACAAGTACAGGAACATGATTGACGGCGACAGGCACACGGTAGAAGAAATCGTCGAAGAGGTAAAGCGCGAAAAGGGCAGATGTTACGACCCGTTCGCGAAACGCAAAGACGTGCTTTTAGATAAATTAAAAAACGAGATAAACGCCTTATATGAGCGTATCGCGGAAAGTTTACGCACTGAAAACGCCGCCCTCAGATCGAGAATTTCGGAACTCGAAAAAGAGAACGGCGAACTTAAAAAAGTCGTATCGGGCGAATCCGTAACGAAAGATTATTTCGAGAACGTCGGCAACCGTCCGGCGAGGAAGATAGAGTTTACGGCGAATAAAAATTCTACGCGATAAATGCTCTGCCGGGGGAGATTGCCGTGTCGCTATACTCCTCGGCAATGACGTGACTGTGGTTGTGGTGAAAGTCCGACCGTGGTATAGCCGCGTCGGTCGCGATGACTGTTATCGTTTTGAGGCAAAGGCGGCGGGATCAGTCGGTATGTCCGGACTTTTCAAACGACGAAAGGTTGTTGCGCTCGGGGTGCATAATTGCGCCTAAGACGTTGTCTTTAACCGACGGCATTTCTTTTTGCAACGATTTTATCGTGTCTTTTATAAACTGCCTTTTCGTGTGTTTGTCTGCGGGGCAGGGATTGTGGATAATCGGTTTGTCTTTGGCGAAACCGATTATTTCTTTTTCGTCTATGTATATCATCGGACGTATTACCGTTATGCCGACGCGCTCCAACTTCGTCACGGGCGCGAATGCGGATAATCTGCCCTCGTAAAACAACGACAGCAGGAACGTTTCCGCGAGATCGTCGGAATGATGCCCCAGCGCGACTTTGTTGCACCCGTGGGCGGCGGCGGTTGAATTGAGCGCGCCGCGTCGCATATTGGCACAGAGGGAACACGGGTTTGGTTCTTTTCTTACGTCGAAGACTATTTCGCCTATGCGCGTTTTTTCTACTATATATTCTACGTTCAGCCCGGCGCACAGATCCTTTACGGCTTGTACTTCTTTTTCGTCGAGACCTAGCCCCATATCGATCGAAATCGCGATGAGTTCGTATTTTTTGGGGTAAAATCTTCTCATCGCGGCAAGTATGCAGAGCAGAGTGATGCTGTCTTTGCCGCCCGACAGTCCGACGGCGATTTTGTCGCCCTCTTCTATCATATCGTAATCTTCCGCCGCCCTGCGGGCTTTGGACAGTAATTTTTGTAACTCCATAACGTATATACCTTTGACATCTATAATTTTTTCTGTTACACTTTAATATATTTTTAGTAAAATATCAAGCGTTTGGAGACGGGTCTTTTATGAACGAAGAAGAAAAATCCGTCGGGACGGAGACGAACGAAGTATCGTCCGAACCCGATCTTGCCTATAAAAACGGAAAAGAAAGGTTAAAAAGCGGCGTTCTGGGATTTTTTATCGGACTTGCGGTTATAGTGCCCGGTGTCAGCGGTTCTGCCGTGGCGATAATTTTCAGATTGTACGAAAAACTTCTTTTCGCATTCGGTAACATACTTAAAAAATTCGGCAAATGCCTTAAATTTTTATTGCCGGTCGCCGTCGGAGGAGTAATAGGTTTCGTCGGCGGATTCTTCGGCGTCAAAAAACTGATAGACATTCTGCCGTTCGCGATAGTCGCGCTGTTCGCGGGGCTTATGCTAGGGGCGTATCCCGCCGTGACCGACGAGGTCAAGGGACAGAAAAAAACGCCCGCAAGAATCGTATTGTTTGTCGCGGGATTGCTGATACCCGTTGCGGCGTCTTTGGCGTCGGTGTTCGTTACGGCGGGCGCGAGGACGCTCGAAAATCTGTCCGTATGGCATTATATTCTGTTTTTGCTGCTCGGTTTTGCCGTCGCGATAACTCAACTTGTACCGGGGCTTTCGGCTACCGCGCTCCTGATGATTTTCGGATATTTCAAGGCGATTATGGATTCGGTAAGTCTCACATACTGGCAGTCGAATCCGCAGGTCTTTATAGTGTACGCGTGCCTTGTAGTCGGGTTCATCGTCGGATTGGTATCGGTGTCGAAATTCATGTCGACCCTGCTCGAACGGCATCGCGTCGATTCGTTCTTCTGCATATGCGGCTTGTCGCTCGGCGCGGCGGTAACGATGTTTTTCAACCCCGACATATACGCCGTGTATCTCGGCTGGGCAAGCAACGGGGTTAAAGTCTGGGAACTCGTTCTGGGCATAGTCCTTTTCTTCGGCGGACTGTTTGCGTCGTATTCGCTTGTAAACGTCGAAAGAAAAAAACATTTATAAAACAAATAAGATAAAACGCCGCCGCGGATTTCATAAAAATCCGCGGCGGCGTTTTATTATAAGCCTGATTTATAATTCGCTCCCCAATCGAACATCGCGTCGAGTATGGGCCTGAGAGTTTCGCCGAGCGGCGTCAGAGAATATTCTACGCGCGGCGGAACTTCGGCGAAGACTTCGCGATCGATAAGTCCGTCGTCTTCGAGCGCGCGCAGATTATCCGTCAGCACTTTTTTGCTTATTCCGGGAATCGTTTTTACGAAATCGGTAAAACGTTGGTTTCCGGCAAGTAAATTTCTGATAATCAGCAACTTCCATTTGTTTCCTATAAGTTGTACCGTCGTTGCGACGGGGCATTCCGGCAGTTCTTCTTTTGTCAGCATAAAAACTCCTTTACGAGTATTTTCGTTTTCAGTATATCAGATTATCGGGTGAAAGTCAATGGTTCAAAAACGAAACCAAGTAACAAATCTGTTATCGGGTAATAGAAAAGTAACATTTACGAAAAAGTTTTTTTAATATGATATACTTCCGGTGCAATCGATGAGATTGACGAAATATTTACGAGGTGTGTTATGAATAAAAACGATTTTACAACCGTCAGACTTGAAAAGGGCTCCGTAGCCGTCTACGACTTCAGGACAATAAAACTTCACTGTTACAAAACAAACGATGCTATGACGGACGAAGTGTTTATTTTGGAAAAGAACGGATGTGCCGTCATGATTGAATCCCCATGCTTTTACGATAACGAAAAAGAACTTGAGGCGTACCTGAAAGATATGAAAGTGAACGGTATGCTGGTGGCGTATCACGCGGCGGGCGGGAACTTTTTGCCGGATGTAAAGAAATACGGTACGGTGAGCGCGAAAGAATACGCCGTGCGCGGCGGAGGGAAAATCCTGATCGATAATTTTGCGAAGGCGTTCGGAAACGCTTTCGATAACCGTCTGCACGACATTACGGAGATATTGCCTGCGGGAAAGGTTACGATCGGAGGAATCGACTTTGTGATTACGCCGAACGATGAGGCATATACGATAGAAATTCCCGAAATCAACGCTGTATACACGCACATGCTCGGGCACGACTGTCACTCGATCGTCGGCGGCGACGGACATGCCGACGCGATTATCGCCGAACTGAAAAATTATATTGCCAAAGGATTCGGGTTGATTCTCACTTCGCACTATACGCCCGAAGATATGAAAGATGCCGAAACCAAAATAAATTACATCGAAACTTTGAAAGAAATCGCCGCGAAATGTAAATCGGCAGACGAGTTCATCTGTGCCGTAAGTGAAAAATATCCCGATTACGGCGGCAAAAACTATCTTGCCATGACCGCGAATATGTTTTTCGCGTGATTGTTGTCGATATAATATTATGAGTATCGATAATCTTGACAGATTGATTGCCGTTCTGTGTAAAGAACGCGGAGAGCGCGTTCCGCCGCTCGACGAAAAGCAGAAACCCGATTATTTTCGCGCTCTGTGCAACGTTCGTCCGCCTGTGACGGTTTCTGCGGAGTTTTTATCTTTGCAGGACGCATATCTGACCGAAAGAAAAAACAAACGCGGCATAGTCGACGCCGGAAAACTTGCGTATACCGACGATATTTCGCTGTTTAAGGGAGATATTACGACGCTGAATGCGGACACAATCGTCAACGCCGCAAATTCGGCTATGCTCGGCTGTTTTCATCCGTTGCATAACTGTATCGATAACGCGATTCATTCCGCGGCGGGCATTCAGGTACGGCTCGATTGCAACGATATTATGAAAGGAAGGCAAGCCGAAAACGGCGAAGTAATCGTTACGAAAGCCTACAATCTGCCGGGCAGATTTATATTTCATACCGTCGGCCCTGTCGTTTGCGGACGCGTAACGAAAGAAAATAAATCGGATCTGGCAAAATGCTACAGGAACTGTCTTGCAAAAGCCGACGAGATGAAACTTAAAAACATTGCGTTTTGTTGCATTTCCACAGGCGTTTTCGGCTATCCGCAAGACGATGCGGCACGCCTTGCGGTAAAAACCGTACGGGAATACAAAGAGCAAACAGCAAACAATATTAAAGTTATATTCGACGTGTTTACGGAGGAAGACTATGAATTATACAGACGAATACTCGGAAAAAATAGATAAATTGAAGTCGCTCGTCGCAAACAGCGACGCAATCGTGATAGGCGCGGGCGCGGGACTTTCGACTGCCGCGGGTTTTACTTATTCGGGAAAACGTTTTCACGAGAATTTTCACGATTTCGAGGCAAAATACAATTTTCACGATATGTATTCGGGCGGGTTTTATCCATACGATTCTCCGGAAGAATTCTGGGCGTATTGGTCGAGATATATTTCGGTAAACCGTTATTCCGATCCGCCGAAACCCGTTTATAACGAACTTTACGAACTCGTAAAAGAAAAAAACCACTTCGTTATAACGACTAACGTAGACCATTGTTTTCAGAAAGCGGGATTCGATAAACAAAGATTGTTTTACACTCAGGGCGATTACGGGCTTTTTCAGTGTTCCGTTCCTTGTCATGACAAAACTTACGACAACGAAGACGTTATCTGCAAAATGGCAGAAAATCAACGCGATATGAAAATTCCGTCCGAACTCGTGCCGAAATGCCCCGTTTGCGGAAACCCGATGACGATGAACCTGCGTTCCGACGACAAATTCGTCGAGGACGACGGCTGGCGTCGCGCGTGCGGACGGTATGAAAAGTTTTTGTCGGAAAATCGCGGCGGCGGAATACTGTTTCTCGAACTCGGTGTCGGATATAATACTCCGTCGATAATAAAATTTCCGTTCAGGGCAATGACGCGTGCAAACAAAAATTCGTTTTATTGCGTCGTGAACTCCGGCGAAGAATATATGCCGACGGATATAGCCGACCGATCGCTCGTCATCCGCGACGATATAGCGTCGGTTCTATCCGGGTTGAGGTAAGTACGAGGCGAAAACGAAAGAAATTCCCCGCGAATATGTAAATCTGCCCTTGACTTTTTCGTTGTTTTATATTAGAATATAGGCGAAAACCGAAAGGAGGTTTTTTATTATATGGAAGGGAAATCTAAATTCTACGTCGCGGTAAGCAGACAATTCGGATCGGGCGGAGCGGAAACCGCATCCAAACTCGCCGCCAAACTCGGCGTTCCGTGTTACGATAAATCGATTGCGGAGATGACAGCCGTCGTTACGGGGTTCGACAAGGATATAATTCACGGCAGCGAAGACAAAGCGACCAATGCTTTCTGGTACGGCGGGTTTTTAAGCGGAGAATCGCTGTCGCTGTACGATAAAATATACATAGGACAATCCAGAGTTATAAAAGAACTCGCAAAACGCGGTTCGTGCGTGCTTGTCGGCAGATGCGCGGCGAAAGTCCTCGAAGACGAGACGGAACTTATAAGAGTTTTCATCTGCGCTCCGATGGCGCAACGCATAGAAAGAGTTTCAAAGGGCTATGAAGTTTCCCCCGCCGAGGCGGAGAAGATCATCAGAAGAAACGACAAGGCGCGTGCCGCGTATTATAAGAAATACGCCGATACCGAGTGGGGTAAAATAGACAACTACGACCTTGTGGTGAATACCCGCGTCGGTACGGACAACGCCGCGAAGGTAGTGGCGGACTATATCAAAGAAATTATAGGATAAACGCAAATTCAATGTTGGAAAAGTACGAATCGGCGATAGAGAAGATCAGAAGAATAGACGATCTCAAAGACGAACTCCGCGCGCTTAAAGGGGAAGACGACAAACTGTCTTCCTCCGCTACCGTTTACCGCAAAAAGAACGATCATCGCGAAAGAGCGGGCAACGACGGAGCGATTACCCGTATCAACGACCGTCGCGCTACGGTTTCAAAGCGCGAAGCACTCGTTAAAGCGGAGATAAAATCTTTAAGAAACGAAGTTTACGATATTCTGTCAGAATGTTTCGCCGAGGCGAAAAGCGAAGAGCACCGCGCGAAGGTGCGCGAGGCGTGTATTTATGCGTCCGACGGGCGTTACGTCATATCCGAAGTCGGCAAGACTCCGGCGGGGTTTACGAAGTGCAGGATAATCGGCAAGCGTTTTACCCGTTCCGAAGAAAACGACGGAAAGGTCGAAAGAATTGTCCGCGGAGGAATCAAGAACACGTCGGGCAGATTTTTGATTTTGCCCGAAATCGTCGTATACGTTTACGATAAAGATCGCGTCGAGGGCGAATACGTCGCGGTAAACGAGTATTATTCCCGCGGCGGAAAATCCGCCAAAGAAACGACCGAAACTGATACCGACGAAATCGAAAAGCGCATAGCAAGAGAAAATAAGGAGAGCAAGGGAGGCGAGGCTCTCGAAAGCGTAAAAGAAAGATTCGTCAATCGCTCGTCGCTTATCGCGCTGTGTTTCGCGCTCGTCTGGGCGGGATTTTCGTTCTGGGCGGCGATGAAGGGCGCGGCGGGTATAATCGGAAACGATATTATAAGATTTTCCGTCGCGTATGCGGCAATATCGCTCGCCGTGGCGTTTTCCTCCGCCATGAACGGCAGGGAAAATTCCGACGGAGATTTGTTTTCTCTTTTTTCGTTATACGGCGGCGCGCTTTCGGCATTCTCGCTGGCGGTCAGTAAAGATCCGATAGCCGCGCTCCCTCTTCCCGCGTCGATGTTCGTCGGCGGGCTTATTACCGCCGTTTTACCCGAGAGGCGCAAAAACGGCGAAGAAAACGCGAGGATGAAACTCGTCGTTCGCATCGCGCTCGGCGTCTGGTTGGGATTGCTGATACGTGCGGTAGGACAGTCCGATCAAGATTTTGCGATGTTTTTCAACTGCGCGCTTGCGGCGGTAGGGCTGTTCGGTTGCATATGTATACTTGTTTTACTTAAAAACAAAGACCCCCGCAACGTAAATTCGCTTAAAGCGTATCTCGCGGCGACCGCGTTCTGCGTAGGGGTTATCGCACTTGCCCTTAAACCGGTCGCGTGCGTCATAATGTCGGTTTCGGCGTTGACTTTTGCGATATTCGCGCTTATGTACGGAGACGGCGACAATGTATAAGGCTTTGATTACGGATTTCGACGGAACGCTCGCATCGACGGATAAGTCCGTGTGCAAGAAAAACTCGGACGCGATAAAAAAACTTTGCGACCGCGGATTTTTCTTTGCGGTATGCACGGGAAGAATGACGCTTTCGGCGTT
>ERZ808246.1624-NODE-1624-length-15915-cov-3.727869_pt1 | contig 15915 bp, 13 predicted proteins | sample MGYA00521083_ERZ808246 | MGnify/ENA primary metagenome ERZ808246 (study PRJEB31516, sample SAMN03275577) | gut metagenome | biome: mammalia-associated habitat; material: feces | host: Papio cynocephalus | place: Kenya | collected 2012-07-07 ...
CATAAAATACAAAAGCATTGCACAAATACTTAATGTACTTGCCGACGGTTACATGATTGGTTGTAGTCTCATTTGCTGTCAGCAGCTGACTGACTTTATTAGGCGAAGTCAGATTGCTGATATTGTCCATCAAGAACTCACTCAGACGCTGCAAAACCAAAGTGTCCGGCAGAGCATATTTCTGTACTAAGTCCCTTGTAACAATGGTTTCGTAGACTTCCTTTATATAGTTTGTTCTGTCTTTTTCGGTTCTATAAGCATAGGAACCTGCTAAGCCGCCCTTGATAGCGTACTCATCAAAGAGCTCATCTTTGTCACTAATATCATCATAATATTGGCAATATTCCTGGAAGCTGAAAGGAAACACATGAATTTCAATATAGCGTCCGGTAAACAGCGTTGCCAGATCTGCACTCAACAGGAAAGCATTGGAGCCAGTTACATAGATGTCATATTTTCCCTTAGAGTAAAGGCTATTGATTGCCAGCTCAAACCTGGGACACATCTGGACCTCGTCTACAAACAGGTAGTTTGTTTGACCCTCCTGATAATGTTCTTCTACATAGGCATGTAAGGCATGGTATTCCTTAATTTCTTCATATGCCAGATCCATGAAGTCGATGAAGATAATATTGATGTTTTTAAAATTGCTTTTCAGATACGCAATATACGCCTGCATCAGTTTGGATTTACCAGATCGACGAATACCTGTGATGATCTTAATGTCAGGAGTGCCATTCAGTTCAATGATTCTATCAAGATATTTTGCTCTCGTAATTGTTTTCATATCGTCACCTGCTTTCAAAAATTTATTTTTTTTCATTTTTTGAAACTGCTTTGCTGTGTTTATTATACTGTCTGCGAATAGTATATGTAAGCTGTCGCTTTCAAAAACACAAACTATTTATTTTTGATGCTACAATCCGTCCATTTAAAATCAAGGAGAATCTCTGCGAAAATGGCCTCCCGGACCTTTCTTCTTTTAATCTCATGACACGCAAGCAGATCGGTCTGTGGCCAATCCAGGGAGTCAACAGCAAAATGCACCCGGCAGCATACCTGGTGCATTTTGTTTATAAACTGAAGGATCGGCTTTTTTCGGTATTCCGCAGCTTTTTGCAAAAATCATGAAGTCTTTTCTTCGAAGATTTCGTTTTTTCATTTTTCCAAAGCGCGCTTTGTGTCATTTACTACACGCGAAACTGGGGCTGGGCGGTCCTTCCATAGCCACGCTGGAGTCCATGCTGGCTCACAAAAAAGAGCTGTCGCTTTTAATGCAACAGCTCTTTTGAAATGGAAGGATATTTTATCAATCAGGGTGAACCATTAGTTCATGGCCTGATATTCACGGATGACCTTATCCAGGATAACTTCTGCCTTTTTATAGGTTTCGTCACTCATCTGGTTGAATGGGAAGATGGCGCGGTCTGGGATCTCCACACCTCTATGCTGCATCAGCTTCTTAAAGAGCAGTGAGAAGTTGGAATCGAGATCATAAAGCGGCATCAGCTCATGAATCAGCTGCGAAAGCTTCATGCTTCGATCGAAGTTCTTCTCTCTGGTTGCACGAACGAGGTCACTCCAGATTTCCGGCACGATATTCGAGAGTCCACCGATACAGCCGGAACCACCAGATGTAAGGTTATACAGATACTGATCATCAAAGCCAGAGAACATCTCAAATTCATGACCTTCTACTGCAAGCATTAGAAGATTCGTGTGATTCGGTTCGGAAACAGAGTCCTTGAGTCCCTTGATGTTCGGGTTTGCATCCACGAGCTTCTTCAGGGTCGCTGGGGCGATGGAGTGGCCACTTCTTGCTGGGAAATTATAGACGTAAACATTGCCCTTCACTGCCTTCGCAAGGGTGTCATAGAAGATGAAGATTTTCTCCTGATCCAGGGCATAGTAGCATGGTCCAATGACCATCACACCTTCATATCCCATGTCAATGGTCTCGTTGGAAAGTGCTACCGTATCCTCAAAGTTCAGACTTCCCGTACCGGCATACAACTTAGTTCGACCTGCAACATAGTCGATATAGAACTGAAAGAAATCATGTTTTTCCTGTTTTGTGAGTCCTGTAAACTCACCAGATGACCCCAACACAAGGATTCCATCCACACCACCTTTGATGAGGTGATCAATGATTTTTTTATTGGCTTCGTAATCCGGCTTCTCATTCTGATCGAATGCCGTTACAACGGGTGTGATAATTTGATACATAATTTTTCTCCTCTTTTTGTGTGATTAAACAATCCAATTGGTCAGCCGACCAATGCTTTCAATTTCACAAGTCACCTTATCTCCTTTTTTCAAGAAGCGTGGTGGTACGAATCCCATGCCGACACCGGATGGCGTGCCTGTTGCGATAATGTCTCCAGCTTCCAGTGTGATACCCTGCGAAAGCTCTGCAATCAGCGCTAGAACTTTCTTGATGAGATTGCGTGTGTTGGAATTCTGGCGAAGCTCACCATTTACATAACTCCGAACATCCAGCTCCAGTGGCATCGGCAGCTCCTGTCGATCTACAATCACTGGTCCCATACTGGTATACTCATCCAAGCTCTTTCCAATCAACCACTGGCCGTGACTGGTCTGGAGCGTTCTTGAAGAAAGATCGTTGAATACCGAATAACCGAAAATATAGTTTTCTGCGTCTTCTTCAGATATATTTTTTCCCTCTTTGCCGATGATAACCGCAAGCTCTACTTCATAATCGATTTTTTCATCGAGGTCATCACGGCCATGGACGCTCTCCTCTGATCCGAGAATCCGATAGGCGCGTTTTGCAAAGTACACCGTCTGGGACACTTCATCAGAAACCGCACCAGCCATATGCTCCTTTGTTTCTTTGAGGTGATCTCTGTAGTTTACACCTACACAGAGGATGTCATGAATAGTATGTTCGATGGGTGAAAGCAGCTGGAGTCCTTCCTCTTTAAGCATGTGAACGGTACCTGTTTCAGACTTTTCATGGACCAGGCGTCTCGCCTGATCCGTATCACCATTGACCTTACGAATAAAATCAATCAACGTTCTGCCTTTTAACTCAGGAAATAGTTCATCCAGGTAATAAATTCTATCTTCTCCATACTGCGCACCGAGATGTATGGTCCCATGTGGATCCTTGACTCTGCAATAGCGCATGTCCTTGACCTCCCTCAACTGATAAACGTTCTATATTACATATAGTTGCATACTCTTGCGATAGCCATCTCGGTATAGCCCAGGGACTCTGCTTTTGTCAGCTTACCATCAGCCACCTCTTTAATTTCCTGCATCAGCTCGTCGCCGAGTTCAGTCATTGTCTTGCTGCCATAGATGTACGGACTTGCATCGATATCGATATTATCGGACATATTAGCAAAGGTCACCTTGTTACCTGTGATCTTAATTACAGGTGCCAGTGGATTTCCAGTTGGCGTACCACGTCCAGTAGAGAACACAACCAGCTGACAACCGCCGGCAACCATCGCGGCTACAGAGGAAGGATCATTGCCTGGAGTATCCATGATGACGAGTCCCTTCTTCGATTCTACTGGTTTTGCATAATCGTATACTGCAGATATTTCTGCATGACCGCCCTTATGAATGCAGCCTAGCGATTTCTCTTCGAGTGTGGTCAGACCACCTGCCATGTTTCCTGGTGATGGATTTCCTTCTCTTACATCGTGACCGACCAGCTTGATGGCATGCTCATAGTTATGAACGATTTCATAGATACGGTCGCTGATCTCCTTCGTCTTTCCTCTCTTGGCCAGAAGATGCTCTCCACCGATAAACTCGGTGGTCTCCGAAAGAATCGACGTGCCACCAAGTGCCACCATACGATCACTCATCTCTCCGATTAAGACATTGGCTGCAAGACCCGAAGTCGGATCAGAACCACCGCACTCTGTACCAATGATGAGCTCTGAGAAGTCAAACTCTTCCTTTTGAAGAAGGGATGCTTCCTGTGCCATTTCCTTGGCTGCACGAACGGCTTTCTCAATTGTGGAAATGGTGCCACCATTTTCCTGAATGATGAAATGGCGAATCGGCTTGTTTGTTCTCTCTTTGATGGCTTCCAGCACGAGATCCATCTGGCAGTTTTCACAACCGAGAGAAACAACGACGGTGCCGTATACATTTGGGTTTGCTGCATATCCGGCCATCACATCCATGGTGAGTTGTTGGTCAGACGGAACCTGAGAGCAGCCGTTCTGATTGTTGAAGGTCACTGCTGATTCTACCTGAGAGGCGATGATTCGGGTTGTATCAGAAGCACACACACTTGCTGGCAGGATTAAAATTTTATTTCTGATGCCTACACGTCCATCTGGTCTTCTATAGCCTAAAAAAGTCATTTTCTCCATTATATATTTCCTCCTGAACTTTTGACATGAATAAATTACAACTGCTCTCTGTGATTCTGAACGTTATGTACGTGAACATGTTCGCCTACATGGATATCACATGCTGCAAGGCCAATATGCTGCCCGTACTTCACAACCTCACTTCCCTTCGGCATGTCAACGATGGCCACCTTATGGAAAATTGGGATATCTGTCTTCGCGACAATATGATGCTCGTCACCAGCGCGGTCTCTCCATGTGACGGTTTCTCCAGCACTGATCTTCTCGATGGCGACTGCCACAGTATCAATCTGGTCAATGATTGCTGCATTGATTTTTTCTGCCATAATATTCATCTCCTGTTTTTGATTCTTTTTCTGTTTTTGATTTATAGCTTTCGCATTCAGGATGCTTGCATCCATGAAATGTGCCCCATCTTATTTGTAAGGATGCAATTTTATTAAGTCGCATCCTTCGTAACTTTAAGCCTTGGCCTTCGATGCTTCCTTATCAAGCTTCGGGCAGCCATACTTCTTTGCCCACCAGCTAGTGACGATTGGTGCCAGAATAGCTGTAATAACAACGGATGCTGCAACCTGTGCGGTCGCTGCTGGAACAAATGCTTCGAGGCTCTTATCTGCCAGGCCTACGACTGCTGGTACGGCGACTGCATTGCCCGCGGTTGTGGCAACGGCCCAGCCTGCATACCCAGGACGCTTCGAGATCTTACGATCACAGAAGGAAATAAACGCTCCGCCAATGAATAATGTAATCAGTCCGAGAAGAACACCTGAAGGACCACCCTTCACCACTGCAGAAAGGTCGATTCCTGCGCCTAATGTAAGTCCAACAAATGGAATGAGGATCGGACCTGCCGGTGCCATGAAATCAGAGAAGCTCTTGTCGATGTTTCCGAGAATCATACCGATAATGATCGGTGTCACAGCTGCGATGATGGACATGATCGGAATATTGGCAAGTCCAGAAGCCCCCATCGCAATCAGCGTGAAGAACGGTCCATCATTCAATGAAAGCAGGGCCATGGCTCCACAGTCTACTTCATCACCATACTCCTGCATCAGTGAGAGGTATACGGATCCATTACTGTTCGTGACTGCGCAGATAATGGACAATGCGGATAATCCTAAGAAACCGTTCATGCCGAACACCTTACCTACGACAATACCGATCGTTGCTCCGATTGCAAACTTCGCAAGCAAAAGGACTCCACCTCGCTTGATCACACTTCCAATTTCCTTAAATCGAAGCGTTGTGCCGAGACAAACCAGCTGGATGCCCATTGCTGTAGCTGCGCCAGCATTTGAAAAAGTCGCCGTTGTCAGTGATCCGATCTGTAGAACAGAGGAGCAAAATGTGTTTAAAAATGCTCCAATCAAAAGCGGAACAATCATCATTCCGGCTGGTACCCGTTTCAAAAAATTCATAATCATGATTTCTACTCTCCTTTTACCTTTTCATTCGCTTATTTCAAGAGTCTAGTTTCATACGCGAAGTTCCGATTTTCTCGAGGCTCGGAAGCCTTCCGCCATTGAATGCTTAGTTTTCAATTTCTCTAACACTCTTGACTCCTATGATTTCGTTCTTTTCTTTTTGTTCGTAATTACGTACTGCGTATGTAAATACATACCTTATGCTGCTAGATTATATTTCTTGCACATAATTGTCAATACTGTTTTTCTTGTAAGTTTATTTTTGGCTATAGTGCACAATTTCGGGTATCTGATTTTGACATTCTGGTCTGGAAGATTCCGATCTGGAAGCTCAAACCAATCTAGAAGCTCAAATTCTTATCTGCTATAATTCATATGGAACGTTGATTCATAAAGGAGAATTCACCATTGGCTACTACTGAACACCGTCCAACCGAGCGAGTCCTCGATATTCTGGAGCTACTATCCAACTCTGAAAGTGGAATGACGCTGACGGAGCTTGCAAAGGCACTTGATGCACCGAAAAGTAGCATTCTGCCTCTCGTCCACACCATGTGTGCTCGTAATTTTATCTATATGCAGAAAGAAACGCTGCGCTATTTCATCGGTGTGGCCACGTATACCGTCGGTATTTCTTACAACAATCGCCAGACATCCCTTCAATTTATAAAACAGGAAATGGGTTTGATTACGAGTGCCTGTGATGAGACCTGCCAGTTAGGCATACAGTCAAGAAACATGATCCTGTACATCGCCAAAACAGAATCTTCTCAACCGATTCGGCTGATCTCCTCTGTTGGAAAACAGCTGCCTCTATACTGCACAGGTCTAGGCAGAGCTTTACTGGCATATAAGTCAGAGGATGAGATTCGTTCTATGTTCCCTTCGAAACTGAAATCTTATACTGCCAATACAATCGGAAATGTGGATGCCCTGCTGAAAGAACTCGCTCTTACCAGAGAACGTGGCTATGCGCTGGAACAGGAGGAAACCAATCTGATGATCAACTGTGTTTCCGTTTCTCTTAATTTCCAAGGTGCTCCAGTTGCCGCCATCAGTGTCTCCATTCCGACCTTCCGCTTTTCTGCAGAAAAGCTTCAGAATACAGTCAAAGTTCTTTTCGAAGCCAAACAACGTATTGAAAGTCACTTTGAAATGTACGGGGTGGATTTCGGAAACTGAGGTTTTTCGTCACATAAAAATCCCACCGCAAATCGTATTCACGCACGATTTGCGGTGGGATTTTTGAATAGAAGGGTATTTGATTATACTCTTTCGATCATTTCGCAATGACGGCTGATTTGCAAGACATGACATGACGGATTTCACAATGACTGTCGTTTTTTTTAGCGTGACATTACCCGTAATGATCTTTTACGCGCCGGAAAAGGGCTGATTTCCCGAATCTGACGCAATTCATTCGTTTTGGAGCTCCTCGCCATTACTCTCGCATGCCGACTTTCCTGAAAAAGCTTCCCTGAGGGTGTTATTTCGCCCGAAACTTAATGTCACGCTATTTAAAACTGACTCCGTTGCGTCACGAGATAATGTCACACCACGCATATTCCCTTTCTTTGCGAAAGCCCCATAATGTCATAGGAATTAGAACTTCCCTTATTGCGTCAACTTTCTAAATCCGTAATGTCTCAGGCCGAAATCAGGCGCGCTTTGCGTCATTTACTACACGCGAAACTGGGGCTGGGCGGTCCTTCCATGGCCACGCTGGATTCCATGCTGGCTCTTTCATTCGGAGTCAGAGCTGGGCGGCCGTGCAAGCCCCCTTTGAGCTTAACGCGGATGGACGCCAGCAGGCTCACGAAAAAGAGCTGTCGCTAAATCTCATGCTCAAACATAAAAACCGTTGCACCTGGCTTTTCCACCCACAGTGCAACGGTTTTTCTATTCCTGTTCGCGACGCGATTTGAACGCGCGACCTTCCGCTTAGGAGGCGGACGCTCTATCCAGCTGAGCTACGCAAACCTGCTTGAACACAAATGGGTTTAACACAAACCATATCTGTGTTTTTAAAGCAATTTATATTACCATATCTGCCGAGGACATGCAAGGCGGACCAGTGTGCATCTACTTTCAAGCCCAGCGATCGCAGCCGAAATGGCGCATGATTTGAAGCTTCCATTCTGTACGCATACCTCTTCCCAGGGACACGTTGTCCTCAGGAACTTTTACGTATACAGCTTCACCGTCGCATACACGCGGCCCTTCTTCGTCACGTTCCCTGTGCCCATAAAGATGAACTTCCCATGGCCGCGCACCGAGATGCGTTCGCCCGGTTTCAGCAGATAGCTTGTGTCCATGACCGTGCGGCCATCGATGAAGACATTCTCCGCCGTAATCATCTCCTGCGCCTTCGTGCGACTCAGCCGATACACCATCGCAAGCACCGCGTCGAGGCGCTCGGACGCGACGGACCCGGACAGCTCCTCCCATGTCGGCTCCAGCGTACAGGCGGACGGCGGCACGACCTCGCATTGAACCGAGGTATGCTTCACGCGGGTGAACTCGCGGGCAATGATGTCTGCCATATCGGTCAGCACAAACACGAAGGCTTCCGCATCCCCGCAGAGAATGTCCCCGATCTGGTCCCGCTCAATGCCCATGTTCATGAGCGCGCCGAGGTAATCGCGGTGCGTGAGCGCGTCCGTAAATTTCCGATTGAGCGGTGTCACGTGCAGACAGCGGATCACGTCACCCTGTGCTGGCTCCGTAGCAAGGAAGCTCTCCTCCGTCATGTAATCCGGGAGGAAAACGACGACGTTTCGGTCCGCCTCCGCGCGTCCTCCATAGATCAGGTACGGCGCACCGTTTATGGCGTGCACGTTGCTGCTGATGCCCTGCTTTCGGAGGATGGTGTAGAACTGCGCAAGTTCGGACGCGGCGAGGAAGCAGGTATGCGTGAGATAATTACTGTTGTAGGCTTTTTCCGAGAGGTCGCGGATGCGGCCCTCGAGCAGTGTATTCTGATCCATGATATGTCCCTGCCTTTACTGTGGATGAGGCCAATGCAGTTGCCCGGAAGCATGGACCTGCACGAAGTAATGCTTTCTGCAGACAGGTCCATGCCTCCAACGGACGACATTGACCTGCGCGTGGGCTCTTATAAAACCTACTGCAAATAGGCCTTATACCGCTGCAGCATTTCCTGATTGAGGTCGACGGTCATGTGGATGCCATCGTCCTCATAGCTTGTCTTATGCACACGGGCGCGCTCCTGTAAATCATGCTCGACCTGCCCGGCGGTATACGGAATAATGAGGTCCATCGTGATGTAGCCTGCAAACAGCTTTTCTTCGATCTTCTCGAGGAGCAGGTCAAGGCCGCAATTCTCCGCAGCCGAAATGTAGAGCTTATCGCCACGATCGATCGGCAGCTCCTCCATCGGATACTTCCGATCCGCCTTGTTCATGACGTAGAGAATCGGCGTCGCACCGGCCCCGAGCTCCTTCAGTGTCCGCGCCGTGACGTCCATATGCATCGCATAGTTCGGATCCGAGCAGTCGATCACCTCCAGAATGAGGTCCGCATGCACTGCCTCTTCGAGCGTCGAACGGAAGGCATCGACGAGATCATGCGGCAGGTCATTGATGAAGCCCACGGTATCAGACAGCAGGAAGTCCCGATGATTGCCCGGGCTGATCTTCCGAACCGTCGTATCGAGCGTTGCGAAAAGCATGTCCTTCACCATGACCTCTTTTTCCTCATCCGGGCAGCAGGCCTCGAGAAGATGATTCATAAGTGTGGACTTTCCAGCATTCGTATAACCGACCAGCGCAACCTGTGGGAGACCGGAGGCCTGTCGCTTCCGTCGCTGGGTGTCACGATTCTTCGTGATCTCGCGAAGCTGCTTCCGAAGCTCCGACATTTCCTTTTCGATGCGACGACGGTCAAGCTCGATCTGCGTCTCACCAGCGCCCTTGTTGGACATGGAGCCGCCGGTACCGCCCTGGCGACTCAGATTCTGACGAAGTCCGACGAGGCGCGGCAGCATATACTGAAGCTTCGCATAGTCGACCTGGAGCTTTGCCTCCTTCGTGCGGGCACGGTCTGCAAAGATGTTGAGAATCAGGTTTGTTCGGTCAATGACTTCGACCTCGAGGTCATGCGCGAGGTTTGCAAGCTGTGACGGCGAGAGCTGGTTATTGACAACCACGAGGTCGGCATCGAGCTCGAAAACGAGCCCCTTCAGCTCCTGCACCTTGCCGGAGCCGATGTAGCAGGCGGCATCCTGCGAGGCAAGGTTCTGTGTGACATCGGCCACGACCTCGAGGCCCTCGGCCTCCGCAAGGCCATTTAATTCTTCCATCGAGACCTCGAAATCGTCGTCTCCGCCGAGGCAAACTCCGACGAGAATCGTCTTTCTCCGTTTGATATTCGTTTCTGTTTCGTACATGTAGGATAACTCCTGTCGAGATAAATTTGTATGTGTTCCAGCCATGCTGCGCTTCGGCGCAATCGACGTATGGCGTAAACGATCACGATTTCATAAAATGCCGTGTGAGGCCGCGGACCTCGGGAAGCAGTCCCCGCGTCACCTGTGCTTTTCTGCTTTCGTAAAATGCCGTGTGAGGCCACTGGCCGCGAGGAGCGCCAGCATTGCCCCAACAAAGGTGGAGGCGATGCGAAGCGCGCAGTCAGAGAAGAAGCCCTCCGGCAGCATATTGATCATGCGGCTTTCGCGCGGATCAAACATCCAGTTGCCCTGGCTGAAGAAGATTTCGTGGAAAACCGTGAAGGCCTTCGTAAAATTGATCACTGCAGCCAGCGCGATCAGCGCAACGAGCGCGAGCATGACGACGGAGACGCGGATAAAGCCGCTGCTCAGATAGTAAAGCATGCCGCGCGGCCCGGCCACAACGAGCAGGAAGCCTGCGATCGCGAGGCAGGTAAGGATGGCGAGGGCACGGACGACCAGGCAGAGCACGAAGAGATCCCGGACATCCGCCATATGGGACTTTTCATTTTCATTGTAGAACTCCGTCGTACCACCATTGATGTTCGTCTCGACGATAAGATTTTCCCGGTCCCCACGGAGGTAGACCATGGTCTGATGCATGACATCACAGAGATCATCCATCGTCATCTCGTCGCCCATCCAGTACTGCATCGTGTCGAGGACCTGATAGTGCTCGAACTCCTCGCGGTAGAAATTCGGCGTCCAGTACGTGACCGCCTCGAAGCTCGTCACGAAGGTGATGAAGATCAGAAGCACGGCAAAAACGATGCCGAGAAAACTTCGAAAATGATGTCGCATAGTGCCTCCTAAAAGAAAAGCGGTTTCTACAGTGTAGCATGAAATGCGCGCCTCTGAAACCTTAGCAGTCGTCATGAATTTCTCTCATTTCTTCAGAAAAATGGGCAATAGGTATCGCCCGTCTTGGGTATCATTATATCACACCAGTGAAATACAGGCTCTGATCTTCGGCCAATTGCAGGGTGGGTACATGCAAAAAAAGCTGCCGCACCCTTTTGGGTGCGACAGCTCTGGCGTTGCCAATGTTTCAGAAATTCCGATTTAAATTTTAAAAAGGCTGCTCCGGGCATCTTCGGAATTCAGCCCCACACGGCACTGAATTCCTCTTGCTGCATACAGCGAATTACTTTGCGCTGCTCTCACTCTCGGACTCTGATTCCTGTGCGGTGCTGGACTCCTCTGCAGCCGCCGTGGTCTCTTCGGAAGCAGCTTCCTCCGTAGCGGCGCTGGTCTCTACCGCTGTTGCGCTGGTATCTGCATCCGTCTCGTCATCGCTGGTTTCCACAATCTTGACCTGCGTCTGCACGTAGTCGAGAACAGCCTTATTTACCGCCTCATCCTTTACGGCATCTCCGCCATACTGCTCGATGAGCTGGATCTTGTTGAGGGTCTTGCCTGAAAGACCACTGAGCTCTTCAGCGAGTGCATCGATCAGTTCATCGTTTGACTTGATGCCCTGCTCATCCGCGATGGCAGCCACGACCATTCTCTGCTTTGCATAGTCGGTCGCATACTCGGAGATCTCGTTCTTGAAGTCCTCGACGCTCATCTGATACATGTTGAGCATGTCGGCGAGGCTATAGCCATACTGCTTCATGGACTGTACTTCCTGAGAAATCACATAGTCCTCCGCATACTTCTGCATCGTATCCGAAACCGTGATCTCAGACTGATCCACGATCTGCTGAAGGGCATCCTGCTGGATCGTATTGTTGTACTGGTAGTCCACCTGTGCCTGAAGGAGTGCCTTCTGCTCTACGCGGAAGGAAGCCACATCGGACGCGGACGAGCCCATGTCCTCAGCATTGTCCTTCACCCACTGATCGGTAAGCTCTGGGAGGGTGGAGACGGAATTCACGGTTACATCGAAAACGGCTGGCTTTCCAGCGAGGTCCGGGTTGTTCGGATAGCTCTCCGGGAAGGTTACATTGACCGTCACCTTATCGCCCTTCTTCGCGCCGATGAGCTGGTCCTCGAAGCCATCGATGAAGGAGCCGGAGCCGAGCACGAGGTCATAGCCGGTGGCAGAGCCGCCATCAAACTCCTGACCGTCGATCTTTCCGACGTAGTCAATGTTTACAGTATCGCCGCTCTTCGCTGGATCCTCGGTCTCTGCGAGGTAGTTCTTCCGGAGGTAATCAATCTGGGAATCCACCATGTCCTCATCGACCACCATCTTCGGGCTGGTCTCGACGGTAATGCTCGAAAGGTCGCAGAGCTTCACTGTACCCATCTCACTGAACTTCGGGAGCTCTGGAACCTCGGTTGCCTCGAGTGCCTGAATCTCCGGATCATCCTCGGTGAGCTGGGAAGCCGTCGCGGTATCAGATGCACTTGCATCCTCACTTGCCGTCGCTGCGGTCGTCTCCTGGGTCTTGCTGGAGGAGCCACAGGCCGCCAGGGCCATCACACTTACCGCTACAGCGGCCGTCAGAATCAACTTGTTTTTCTTCATAACTTTCTCCTGTATTGCTTGATTTTACAAAGCATATCCACACAGTGGACGCATCCTGCGTGCTGTGTGGATAGACTTTTTTATGTAAAGCCTCCGATGGAGGCTTACGATCGTTTAATGGGCAGCTTCGATGCCTTATTTATTAAAGGCCTTAAATGCCTTATAGGTGTAGTAAACGTCGAGCTTCGACGTGATCTCAAATGGCGCATGCATCGCCAGCACCGGCACACCGAGATCCACGGTATCGACGTCCATATTGGCGATAAACATCGCGATGGTTCCACCGCCGCCGAGGTCCACACGGCCGAGCTCACCGATCTGCCACATCACGTTCTCGTCGTCCATGTACTGGATGACACGCTGCATGGTCTCAGCAGATGCATCATTGGAGCCGGACTTGCCACGGGAGCCGGTATACTTCGTGAGAACCGGTCCACGGTTCAGGTAGGAGGCATTGTTCGCCTCGAAGGCATCGGCAAAGGTTGGATCGTAGGCGGCATTGACATCCGCAGACAGGCACATGGAGGCCCGAAGGATGTCTCGTACACGCTCGCCCTCGGCCTCCGCGAGGTCCTCCAGATAATGAAGGAGCATGTCACCGGCCATACCAGTCGTACCGATCGAGCCGATCTCCTCCTTATCGACGAGCGCCGTCACCGTGGTATATGCCGGTGTCTTCGTCTCGAGCTCTGCCATCAGGGCCGTATAGGCGCACACCTTGTCATCCTGCCCATAGGCACCGACCATCGAACGATCGAGGCCGATATCCACCGCATGCTGCGCCGGTACCATCGTGAGCTCTGCACGCATGAAGTCTGCTTCCGTAATGCCATACATCTCATGAAGGATCGACAGCACCTTCAGCTTAAACGCCTGCTTCACCTCACGGTCTGCAATCGGCGTCGAGCCGAGCAGGACATTGAGCTCCTCGCCCTTGATGCCCTCGGACAGCGGCCGCTTCACCTGCTCCTGTGCAAGGTGCGGCAGAAGGTCCGAAACCACAAACACAGGATCGCCCGGATGCTCACCGAGGTCGAGATCGATCGCCCGGCCATCCCGCAGCATCACGCGGCCATGCAGTGCAAGCGGTGTCACGGCCCACTGGTACTTCTTGATACCGCCATAATAGTGCGTCTTAAAGAACGTAAGCTCGTCCTTCTCATAGAGCGGATTCGGCTTCAGGTCGAGACGCGGACTGTCGATGTGGGCAATGTTAAAGTGCACACCTTCATCAAGTGGCTTCTGGCCGATGGTGGTCAGGATGATGTTCTTCCCGCGGTTATTGAAGTAGACCTTATCGCCGGTCTTATACTTTTTCGCCCGCTCAAACGGCTGATAGCCCTTCTCCTCTGCGAGCTGAATGGCATAGCGCACCGCCTCGCGCTCGATCTTTGCATGATCGAGGAAGGTCTTGTATCCCTCGCAGAAGGCCTGCGCCTTCTCGATCTCCTCTGGACGCTCCATCCCGATGTTCTTGATTTTATAGCAAAGCTGCTCTTCCAGCTTCTGTCCCTCTGTCTTTGACATATGAAATCCTCCTTTTAAAGACACTTCATTGTATCGACTGTCTGTGTTAATTTTGTGAAATCCATGCTCCAGCGCGCATACGGCTTCCGATCCGCAGCCTTCATTCCACGTGTGTACCAGCTTTGACAGGCTCAATGCACCATGCCCATGTCATTCAGTGGCCAGTACTTAAAGTACACCTTCGCCACCATCTTATCACGCGCCACCATGTTGTATTCACCCCAGTAGCGCGCATCGAGCGAATTGTTTCGATTATCGCCGAGCATGTAGTAATGCCCCTCTGGTACCGTTACATCCACCTCCGGGAACTGATTTCCATCGACGATCATCGGCTCCGGCAGATAGGTCTCCGCAATGGCCTCGCCATTCACATACACCGTCCCGATCGGCACCTGCTTACTCGTATTCTCGATTTCAATATTATGGAACTCCGAGGCATCCGCTGTCCCCGTCTGCTTGATCTCGATATGGTCGCCTGGCATGCCGATGACACGCTTCACATAGTAGACCACAGAATTATCCTTATCTGCACGACCACAGTACGGGCATACCCCCGCATCCGTCTCCCGATAGGTCTGGCCATCGTTTTTGCACTTGTAGCCATAGACGAAGATGGCAATGTCTCCACGCTTCACATCCCCGAAGGTATACTGAAGACGAGAGCCGAAGACCCGCGCCCCGGCCATGATGGTATCCTGCATGGAGCCCGTCGGAATCGTCGAGTTCGCAATGATGAAGTTATTGAGCAGAAACGCAAGAAGCGCCGCCACAACGATGACCTTCAGCCAGTCCACGAGCTCCGCGAAGAAGCTCCTCGGCTCCTCGTCATCCGCTTCCTCCGGCTTTTCAGCCCCACTTGCATCCACCGACCGCCGGGTCTTCCCAGCACCACGGTCTGCGGTACGCTTCCCGTCACCGGCATCCTCTGCTTTCGCTTTTTCAGCGACCTCTGCAGCGGTGTTTTCCACCGTTTTCCCGGCTGTATCCTTCATTTCCGCTTTTTCCTCGGAATTTTCAGACGCTTTATCCACATTCGAATCATCGTTCTCCACGATATCAAAAAAATGCTGATCCATCGTTTTTCTCCTGTTCTTCACACGCATCCACGCCCTGAAAGGGAAGCTGACGGACGAAAAATGCGCCGATTTCACCGATTTCCGCACCTGGAGACAGCTCCCGACACGTTTTTCAGACTTATCTATTCTAACAGAAAGCCGGGAAATGTATAGCTTCACCACCCGGACTTCATCTTTTTTTAAGAGGACGGGCACGATTCTCTTCACATTCCGCGAGGTTTTCCACATTTTCGCCGAGGATTCCACGGCAAACCACATCATCAGGCGAGGGTCCCGGAGGGGTGGCCACTCGCTGTATGGAGTAGTTCCCCTCCCATCGGCGCTGAGGAAAAACAGAGCGGGCAGAGGCTCTCGCCTCCGCCCGCTCTTATATGGGTAAAGATTGATATTAAAGCTGTGGACCAGCTGCAACCAGTGCCTTACCAGCTGCATTGCCCTCGTACTTTACGAAGTTCTTCTGGAATCTCTCAGCAAGATCCTTTGCCTTTGCATCCCACTCTGCGGCATCCTTATAGGTGTCACGTGGATCAAGAATAGCTGGATCTACACCAGGAAGCTCTGTCGGAACCTCGAAATCGAA
>ERZ808246.1626-NODE-1626-length-15903-cov-6.297892_pt1 | contig 15903 bp, 14 predicted proteins | sample MGYA00521083_ERZ808246 | MGnify/ENA primary metagenome ERZ808246 (study PRJEB31516, sample SAMN03275577) | gut metagenome | biome: mammalia-associated habitat; material: feces | host: Papio cynocephalus | place: Kenya | collected 2012-07-07 ...
GCTCTTGCGCCAGCTGCGGCCGAAAAGCATATAGGCGAGCATACCGCCGACCGGGATGACGAGTATAATCAGTATCCATGCCAGAGTCTCAGCAGGGTCGCGCCGCTCCTTCAGCAGAACATAGAAAATTACTGCAATCAGCAGCGCATATATGACACTCAACACCGTTCCCATATTGCTTTGACATTCAATAGACTACAATATATATTCTTCAATGATCCGCAATCCCGGACGCCATAGGCTCACAATGTCAGAGCCGCATAGACCTCCTCCACACAGAGCAGGGCGGCCGTTTCTGTGCGCAGGCGCGAGGGGCCGAGGTGCACCGGGATGTAGCCGAGCTCTATTGCCATGCGCAGTTCGTCCTCGGAGAAATCGCCCTCTGGACCAATGAGAATCGTGACTTCAGGAATATCGCCATCTGAAAGACGACCACCGCGAGCCGCCGTGTTCTCTTCGTATGCCGCAACTCCCGCTTCGGCAAGCGCGGAGAAATTAGCCCTTAGCCATTCCACAAGAGCCTCCCTCACGGAGCAGCGCGGATGGTCAGCGTCCTCGAAGCAGCAGGCAATCAGCCTAAGGGGGACTTCTGACGCTTCCACGCCGGCATCCGCCGGAACATTTTTGGAGAGGGAGCCCGGCACATCTGAGGAGGCCGCAACGCCTGTAAGGATAAAGTCCTTGACGCTCACAGGCTCAACTATTTCGGGAAGTGTAGCCTTGAGTGACTGCTTGGCGGCCGAAAGAACTATCTTTTCAAGCCTCGGCGTCTTGACAACACGGCGCTCCGAGTGCTCGCCGATGACCGGAACAATCGCATCGACGCCAATCTCCGTCGCCTTTTCTGCGAACCACTCGTAGCGGTCGATGTTCTTGGTCGGGCACACGGCCATGGTCAGACGGTACGGGTGGGCGTTCCATTCCCCGATGCGGGAGATTACCTCCGCCTCAACCGCCTTTGGTCTGTCGGCCGTTATGCGGCACTGCAGCAGCGTCCCGCGCCCGTCAATGACACGGATTTCATCTCCGGCACGATGTCTCAGAACCCGGACGCAGTGGCCGGACTCCTCCTCGTCGAGCCTGACAAACCCGCCGCTTATGTCATTTGAATAAAACAGTTCCATTATATTTTCCCTTTACTCAAAGTTTTCCCGACTACATTTCCCTAAACAAAGACTTCGCGAACTCCTTTCCATGAACAAAGATTTCTCGACTTCAATGCGCCCCGCTATTTTCTGATTATCTCAATCGACGCGTCCAGCCCGACCTTTATGATTGACGAGGCCTGCCCCGTCGATCCGCCTTCAAGCGAGCGGTCAACAACATAGTCAACTCCGTCAAGCACCGGCTTCGTGATTTCGGAGAAACTCTTCGGGGTCGGTTCGCCGGAAATGTTCGCCGAGGTGGAAACAATCGGCCGTCCGAAAGCCGCAACAAGTTCCCGGCAGAAATCCATCATCGGAATACGCATTCCCACCGTATCATCCTCGGCCACAACATTATAAGCCAGAATATGCCTATCCGCAGGCTGACCGGCCTCTCCGTGAAGGGCACCCGGATAAATGATGGTCATCGGCCTGTCGTTCACCTCAATCAGCTGCACGGCCATCTCCGGAATCTCCCTGACATAGCGGCAAATCATGTCCACGTCAGAGGCAAGCAGCACAAGCGACTTGCTGTCAGAACGGTGCTTCAACGCATAAATCCTCGCCACGGCCTCCGGATCGGTCGCGTCGCAGCCGAGTCCCCAGACGGTGTCGGTGGGATAGAGGAAAATCCCTCCCTTGCGGAGAACTTCAAGCGTCCTTCGCAATTCTTCCTTATAATCGATCATTCCTTTCATATCTTCAGTCATTTATGAAATCTTCAGAAACAATTTTCCTCACCATCAAAAAAAACATCAAACGTCATATTGCCTCCAGTCATTGTCCCGCGACAAGGTCTGTCACAACGGGATAGTGATCCGAAAACTTTATCCTTCCGGTCCTGTGGGCAGTCGCGTGCCACTCCTCAGGAATGAAAACATAGTCAATGCGGAGCATCGGCCAGAAAGCGGAGTAGCTTGCCCCGAAACCACGCCCCGCCTCGACGAACGTATCCTTCAGATCGTGGCTTATGCGGTGGTAGGTGTATGACATCGGATTATCATTGAAATCCCCGCACACGAGAGCCTCGACCGGACTTTCCTCAATGTGTGCAAGCACGTCACTGACCTGTTTGGGACGTCGGACGATGGACTTGCGGTATTTGTTCTCCGTCTTCTGCCAAGTTTCCCTGTCACCGGTCACAGACTTCCATATATTCGACATCGAAATCGCGTAACTCTCGAAATGACAGTTATATACCCGAAAACGTCGTCTGCCTGCGGCATAATCGGAATATAGGGTAAGATTGCTGCTGTCCTCGAAAAGAACCTTCCCCTTTGCAAGTGCAGGAAAACGGCTGAGGGTTACATTGCCGCAATAGGAGCCCCCACGTTTAAGCATATAGTATTCAATATGATACCCCGGCATCCGGGACGCGACGAAAGACATCAGAGACGACGGGGTGTCGGTGACATATTCCTGAAGACAGATGATGTCGGCATTCTGACGACGGAGATAGGCAAAAACGGAGTCGGCACATTCATCGCGCGCCATGCGGTCTTTGCGATAGGCGAACCGGTCCACGTTGTATGTCAGAAGCCTGAGACTCTCGGATGGTGTTTCCGCCGTCTCCGCATCCCGAGCCTCCGAATTGCCGAAACGGACATATCGGCCGACAAAAAGCAGCGACGGCAAAATGGCGAGAAGCGGAATTATCAGAAGACGAGAACGCCGGACCGCAGCCCAGACAAGAAGCATAAGGTTCAGCAGGACAAAAGGAAAGAACAGAAGACCGAATATCGAGAAGAACCAGACTTTTGCGGGATCCGCGACAATGGAAATGTAGGACAGCATGAGCAGCCCGGCGGCCACAATCATCAGCATGCCCGCCGAAATGCCCACAAACAGGTGCCCCTCTCGTCTGTTTCTCTTCCTTTTCATTATTCACGAGTTCCGTAGTACGCACGGGGCCGGTTCAGTTGTCGTAGTAGGTGTACATCTTGTTGCCCTTCTTCCACCAGAGAATGAGAATGAGCCCGAAGAGCATGCCGCCCAGATGCGCGAAATGTGCAATTCCGCCTCCGACACCGGTTATGCCTGTAAAAAGTTCAATCGCAGCAAAAATAAGCACGAACCACTTGGCTTTCAGCGTTATCGGCGGAAAGAGCAGCGTCATCAGCGAGTTCGGGAAGAGCATCGCATAGCCGAGGAGCAGGCCATAGATTGCTCCTGACGCGCCGACGGTCGGGGTCATGCAGAGGGTCTGTATGGAGCGGTTCGCCATGACGGCGTCAGCTGCGGCACCGGTATTCATGATGTGCTCCCAATGCAGGCACTGGAGCCACTCCACTCCAGTGTGCAGGGCTGCGGCACCGAGTCCGGTCACGAAATAGAACAGCAGGTACTTCTTAGGCCCCCATACCCTTTCGAGCACGCTGCCGAACATATAGAGGGTGAACATGTTGAAGAACACGTGCCAGAAGCCGCCGTGCATGAACATGTGGGTGACAAACTGCCACCAATGGAAATACTGCGACTTCGGATAGAAAAGGGCGAAAGTCTCGTACATGAAGTCCGGACGAAGCTCCGAGATTATCCAAATCAGGAAATTGATTATAATTATGTTTCTTGTCACAGGAGGGATTGCGCTGAGGAATCCACGTCCGCTGTTGTTGAATCTAAACTGCATATTGAGTTTCTCGTGTTTTCATGTTTCTAAGGCACGGACTGTTAAAATTTTCTGTCAAGTTCATCCGCCGGCAACACGACCATGGTCTTGCGTCCGGATGCCGTAAATTCCGGATTTGTGCTGGTCATCAGTGCATCCACAAGCCTCTGAGCCTCATCCGCGTTCCGCACCCCGTCATAGCCGGAGGCTCCGAGCACCGCGAGCTTGCCCGCCATATCAGGGCGCATAAGTTCGGAAATGGAGGAACGATTGTCCTGAAGCAGAAGAAGCAAATCCCCTACCATGGTTTCCACACGCCCCTCATCCGAGGAATACCCGGCAGGGATCGCGTTCACGACCACGGAGTCAGTCCCGAACGGGGCGATGTCGAAGCCGAAGCCCCTGAGCAGTTCCGCGTTCGCCTCGACAACAGGCACATTTTCGACACCCACGCGCACGGACACCGGAAAAAGGAGGGTCTGAGAAAAACGGTCCGCATCTTCTTCGCGACGTCCGCTGATGAAACGGTCATAGAGAATCCTCTCCATCGCCCGGCGGGCATTCACGACAAGCAGCCCGGACTTCGAGTTGGTGACTATATATTTGTCCTGAACGGTTATGAAGCTGCGGGTTATGCTGAAACGATCCTCGAAGAGCTTGCCGTAGTCGTCACGTTTGTCGATGTATGCCGCCGTGCCGTATCCGCCGCCATTCGCAGTGACAGATTCAGGAGCAGCGTCCGGGGCAGACACAGAGGAATCGGAGCCTAATCCGAATTCCGCGAAGCCAGAGCCTCCGAACGGATCCGGCTGGCTCCGGTATAAACCTGACCCGGCGCTGTCCCCTGTCCCCTTATGTGAGCCGCAAAAGACGTCCGGCTGATTCTGAAAGCCGTCGTTGTCAAACGGGTTGTAGCCGCTCTCGGGCATTGAGGGTTCCGAAACAGGCCGGTATTCGTCGAAATTCCTGCCCACAGCCGGAAGTTCAGGAACAGAGCCGAGTTCGAAGTCTATTGACGCAGTTCCGAAAGAATTTTTGCCGAGAGTCTCCCGCACGCAGGCATAAAGGGTCTGGAACACGAGAGAGTCGTCCTCGAACTTGATTTCCGCCTTCTGCGGATGTACATTGACATCAACCTCGTGAGGGTTCACTTCAAGGCAGATGAAATATGTCGGAGTCGTTCCCTCTGCAATCATCCCCTCATATCCCTTCATCACGGCCTTGTGGAGATAGGGACTGCGAAAATATCGTCCGTTGACGAAGAACAGCTGATTGCCCAATCCCTTACGGGCCTTGTCCGGGCGTCCGATGAATCCGGAAATGCGCATTATGGAGGTTTCGGCACTGATGTCGGTGATTTCCGAGGCAACGCCGGCCCCGGCAATATCCTGGATTCTGAACTTCAGCGACGGCGCCGGTTTCAGGACATAGAGCTCACGGTTGTTGTGAATGAGCGTGAAGCTGATGTCCGGACGGGTGTAGGCCACGTGCTGGAACTCCGTCACTATGTGCTTGAGTTCAACGCTCTCGGACTTGAGGAACTTGCGCCGTGCCGGAACATTGTAGAAAAGGTTGCGCACAGAGAAGTTCGAGCCGACGGGAGTGACTGTCTCTATCGTTGAAAGGTGTTGTGAATCTGCAAAATCCACCTGGCAGCCTATTTCATCTTCGGCGCGCCTGGTCTTGAGCGTGACTTCGGAGACTGCCGCGATTGAAGCAAGCGCCTCGCCGCGAAATCCGAAGGTGTGGATGTTCATCAGATCCTCCGCAGTTGAAATCTTCGACGTCGCGTGACGCTCGAAGGCCAGCACCGCCTGGTCCGGGGACATTCCGCAGCCATTGTCGATGACCTGAATCTGCGTGCGGCCGGCATCCTTTATTATGACGCTGACCTGTGTCGCCCCCGCATCAACGGCGTTCTCCATCAGTTCCTTCACCACAGACGCCGGCCGCTGGACGACTTCGCCCGCGGCAATCATGTTCGCTATGTTGCTCGGAAGTATTCTTATATCCATATCACGCGAACAGCAGAGAATAGTACTTGGCAATCAGATAGATAACCACAAAGGCAAGAATGAGCGTCACCATTCCGATAATACGCTGTGCCTTGCTCGCGCCGCGAGTCTTGGAATAATTTCCGTTCCTCAGACTGCCCTTTATATAAGTCCCGGGAGCATAATTTTTCTCCCGCGACCCGTCAACAGCTCCGAATTTCTGCTTCAGGGCATCCTTCTCCTCGTCATAGTAGCGCGGTCTGTAGTTGAACACACGGTGTTCCTGCGAACCGAAGAAACTGAAATTGAATATTCCCATATATAAGTCATTTTATGATTTACGTCCCCACATTCCGTCGAACACGAAGACATATTCTGCAAATTTACTCATTTTTCATTATATTCGCGAGTTCAAAAGACAGATAACTCGAAACGGCCGATTTACTTTCGGCGAATTGGAATATAAAAATATGGAAGACATCAGAATAGGTCAGGGATATGACGTGCATGCGCTGGCGGGAGAGCTGCCTATGTGGCTCGGGGGCGTAAAAATAGAGAGCGAGAGGGGGTTTGTGGCACATTCGGACGGCGACGTCGCAATCCACGCGCTCTGCGACGCGATGCTCGGCGCTCTCGCGCTCGGGGACATCGGGAAGCATTTTCCGGACAGTTCGGACGAGTTCAAGGGCATCGACAGCAAGATTCTCCTCGCCCGAGTGAATTCCCTCATCAAATCTCAAGGCTACAGTCTCGGCAATGCGGACATCACCATAGCCCTCCAGGCTCCGAAACTCGCCTGCTACATTCCTCAAATGCGCGAAACGCTCGCTGAAATCATCGGCTGCACCACCGAGCGCATCTCCGTCAAGGCCACCACAACCGAACGCCTCGGATTTGTCGGACGGGGGGAAGGCTGCGAGGTCTGGGCGACGGTGCTACTAAAAAAAGGCGGCAAGAGCCGCCGCGATGCAGTGACGGAGTGAAACGGAGGAACGGAGTCGCCGACCGCAATGAAATGGAGGTCGTGTGCCCCTGACAGGGGCTGTCGGCTCTGCCGACTGGGGTTAGGAGGCTACGGACTCGTCAGAGTCCGAGCTCATTTTTTATATACACTGATGTGTATATAAAAAATGAGCTGTCGTCGCTCCCGCGAGGACACCTCATACTAACCACATAATTAATAACACTAAAACTAATAACCGAGGAGAAGGATTTTGCAACTACCGTGCCAAATTCAAAAAATCCTTCCCCGCTTTTCAATATTTATTCATTCCTCAACTTTTCTACAGGGTTGGCCGTCGCGGTCTTCCACGTCTGCCAAAGGATTGACACGGCGGCGAGAATAAGGGTCATAAGCGCGGCAGCCGGAACCACCCACCACGGGAACGGAATGGCATTGTAGAAATCGCGGAGATAGTAGCGCATGGCCCAGACACAGAGAGGAATGGCCATAACGACGGCAACGGCCGCCATCAGTAGGAAATCCCTGGAGAGCGTCCACGCGGCGGTACGGACATCCGAGCCGAAAATTTTGCGCAGGGCAATCTGGCGGGACTGCTGGTCGGTGTAATAGACCGACATGGCGAACAGGCCGAGAGCCGAAATCAGGATTGCCAGAATCATGAAAGTGCTCACGAGCGCCATCGTGTTACGCGTTCCGGTGAGGGCGCTGTTCAGAAAATCTTCGACATAGCTTATTTCCGGAGCCTTAGGGACACCAAGATAATCAACGGCGACGCCGCGCCACACGTCAGAAACGGCGGCGAACGCCTCCTTGCGGTCGCCAATAACCTTTACAATTATGCACGAGCATATCGATGTCCTGTTCTGCACGGCATTGTGGCTGTCCTCCATAGGACGTCTCAAGGCATCGTTCGAGCGGTAGTCGGCGATGATTCCGCAGCATTCATATTCCGGAGTTCCGTCATCACGTTTTCCCACAATACGGTTTTCCTCGGACACGCCATAGCGCCTCTTCGCCTCCTCAGTAAACCAATATGTTCCCTCCAAAGGCTCGGAATATTTCTCCAACACCCTGAACCCGAGAAGGCGGAAGCTCGTAGAGTCCAGTCCGGCAACATTAAGCCACGACATTTTTTCATTCTCGACGTGCACGCCGTTGCTTCCGCAGGCAAACGGAGCCTGCATCGCCATTCCGACGGTCTCCACCTGCGGCAGGGCACGCAGACGGCGGGCGAGTTCGTCCTGCGCGTCCATGTTCCTGAAGCCGAGTGACCATGTTTTCAACGATATGAGGTTTTCGGTGTTATATCCGGTCGGAAGACTGACAAGGTGGCGCATCTGGAGGGTCATGGTAAGCGCGACGGCAATCAGCACGGTGCTTATGACATTCTGACAGACGATGAAAATCTTGCTGAAAATCATCTTGCTGCGGAAGCGGAAATCCCCCTTGACCACATCAATCGGCTTGAAGCGCGACACCATCGCTGCCGGCAGGAGTCCGGAAACAAGCGAGATGAGGCAGAGGAGCAGAAGCGCGCCGCCGACTGCGAGAGCATCCGGGCGCAGTACGATTTCGGTCGTGAGAAGTCTGTTCATCCATGGTCGGAAACACAGTGCAATCACGCAGCCGAGTATGAAGCAGCCGGCCGTAAACAGGAATGACTCGCCGATGTAGCGGCGGACAATCCCGCCCTGAGACTCTCCGAGAAGACGGCGCGTCGCCATTTCCTTGGCGCGCTTGCCTGTCTGGGCCACGGTGAGGTTGATGTAGTTGAATATGGCGGAAACGAGCAGGACGAGAGCGACGGCCAGCAGAACCTCGACAGTCCTTCGGTCTCCCTTGCGCAGAGGATTGAAGACGTCCCTGTTGCAGAAATAAATCTTGTCGAGACGGGTGAGAGACGAGCCGTACATGAATCCGCCGTTGGAGGCGTCGCGGTCAAACCAGTCCCAGTAGCCGCAGTATTTGTCAAGAAGCTTGGCTGCGACATCGTCAGGGTCGGTCCCGTCCGCGAGCATCACAAAAGTCTGGACTGCCCCGAACTGGTCCATTTTCATGACTATGCCTTCCATTATCTTCATATTCAGGAAGATGTCGCAGTGGCCGAAAGCATCATAGGGGCCGAAGTCCTGAAGCACCCCTGTGACTGTCAGGTTCTTCTTGTTGAAGACGACGGTTCTGCCAATCGGGTCATCTCCCCCGAAAGCCTTTTTCGCAAAGGCTTCTGAAACAATCACATCGTCCTCAGCAGCCAGAATCCTGTTCCTGTCGCACCCTGTGATGCGGTAGTCGAACAGCTTCAGGAAATTTGTGTCGAGAGCATCAGCCTCAACCTGATAGTATTCGCCGTCAACGGTGACATCAGCATCGCCGTACACCGCGACCCGTGTCCACGAGGTTATCTCCGGCATCGAAGGGAAAAATTCCTCCCCAGTTCCGAGCGTCATCCCCACCATATCCTCGGTTCCGATGGCGTAAATCTGCTTCGAGAGCGGCTGACGCGCACCGACGCTGAACTCCGTGCGGGCATACGACGCGAGAAGTATCGTGAATCCGAGCGCCAGCGAAAGCCCGAACGCCTCAATCGCCGTATATAACTTATTCTTTGACAGAAATTTAAAATACGTATTCATTTTCAACATTCATTTTTCAGATTCATTCTCAACTCCATTTCAGTATTCATTCTCAACTCCATTTCAGTATTTCATTCTCAACTGAAATAAAGCAACTGAGAGTAAAAGCCGTATAAAAGGATGGGATGCAAGGCGGATGGTGAGGATGAATACCGCAGCAACCTGATGGTTGTGAGGATTTCATCAAGACATCCAACGAAGCAGACCGCCTTTTAGGCGGCTTTTACTTTATTATCAGTTCATCTTTGTCGCCAAATGAGTCATACGACGATATAATAACCTTGTCGCCAGGGGCGAGCCCTTCGAGAACCTCGTAATACTGAGGATTCTGCCGGCCTATGCGTACGCTGCGTTTCATTGCCTTCGTACCGTCGGCATTGAGGACATAGACCCATTTGCCACCGGTGTTCTGGTAGAACGAGCCGCGTGGGATGAGTATGGCCTCGGCGCTCTGGCCGAGCTGGAGATTGAGATAGTAGGTCTGACCGGTGCGTATGTTCTCCGGCTGCTGGCCCTCGAAGCGGAAGTCAGCCTTGAACTTGCCGTCGCGGACCTCGGGATAGACCTTTCGGATGGATGCGGAGTATTTCTCGTTCTGGCGCTCGAAAGTCGCCTCAAGCCCCGGAGCGACACGGTCTATGTAGTGCTCGTCTATCTGAGCCTCAATCTTGTAGGAATCCAGATTGTTAATCTGTCCTATCTTCGCGCCGGCGGCAACCGACTGCCCGAGCTCCACGTCGAGCAGACCGAGTTCGCCGCTGATTGGAGCCTTGACGGAGAGGTTGTCCTTGCGGCGGCGTATCATGTTCATATTCAGCCGCATGTTTTCAAGGCTCTCGTGCATCTGTGCAATCTGGACGCTGCGGTAGAGACTGTCCTGACGCTCGCGGTCGGTGACGAGTTCGAGCTTGTCCTTGGCGAGTTCGTAGTCCTCGGAGGCTTTGAGATACTCTTCCCCTGCTATCAGCTTCTCTTCATAAAGAGCCTTGTTCTGCTCGTAGGCGCGGCGTGCGCGACGAACCTCAATCTGGAGGCTGAGCCGCTCCTGCCGGACGCTCAGTTTCTGCTGTTCCATGGAAATCATGGTGTTGCGCAGGATGTTTTCCTTTTCAGCGAGTTCGGCCTCGGAATTAAGAATCTGCATGTCAAGGCTTTCGTTGCCAAGAACGACGATTATGTCACCGGCCTTGACCTTGCTGCCTTCCTCGACGACGATTCGCTGGACATTGCCGCCCTCGGTCGGACTGAGTTGAACGGTGGTCATAGGCTGCACCTGACCGCTGACCCTGATGTAGTCGTTAAACTCTCCCTGACGGGCGGTACCCGTAAGAATCGTGCTGCCGTCAACACGGAGAACCGAGCGACGGCCGGTGAGGAGCAGGACGACGACGAGGAGCACGAATGCGCCGAGCGCCCACCATTTTATCGCCTTTTTCGTGAATGCGGCTGCTATGCCCTTTTTCTTTTCAATTACCTTATCCATAATATTCTTTATTTTCATTGTGACCTCCATTGTCGCGTGGAGGATATTTTTCTTGCGTCTCGATTTGCGAGACCCCGCCCAAGCAGAGCTTGGATCACCTTTTCAGTTATTCTTCCTGGTCTATATAACGAGTTCCATTATAATATGATACCACGCGGCGCTTGAGCTGCCATTTTAACAGGGCATTGAGGCGCTCGGCCTTGGCCTTGAGATAATTGGAGGAGGCGGTGTTGTATTCGATGGAGGAGATGAGTCCCTGCTCGAACTTGCGGGAGTTCAGGCGGAAAGACTCTTCCTGGGCATCGGCACGGCGCTCTGCCTGAAGCAGGGCCGACTCGGCGCCGTCTCGGTCACTCACCGCACGGCGGACTTCGGACTCGACGTCACGGAGCGACTTGTTGTACTCGATTTCGGCGCGACGGTACTCGTTGCGTCGCTTGGAGAGTTTCGTGAACTTGCTCAGGCGGTCGTAAATCGGGATGGTGAGCGAGAGCTGGAGATATTCTCCGCCGTTATTGGAGAACTGGCTCCAGTATGGGGTCGGCGTGTAACCGGACTGACCGGGGTAGGTGTAGTAGCTCGTGGACCAGCCGCCATAGAGTCCGAGGGTAGGCAGGAACTGCCACTTGGCTGTGCGCAGGGCGTATTTCGAGTTGTCGAGTGCCCCTTTTGCTACAAGAACCGACGGCATTGACGCGCGCGCCTTGAGAATTATCTCATCAACTGAAACATTTCCGGGAGCACCGATGCCGTCTCCGCGAAAAATTGCGTCTCTTGCAAGAACCGAATTATCGGAAATTCCCGGATCACCGGAAGTCGCCGCATCCAGAGAACCGAGTGACGTATCTATCACAAGTTCCTCACCCACAGGCCAGAGCATGATATCTTCGAGGGTTATCTTCGCATCCGTCAGACTGTTGCGTGCCGAAACGAGCTCATATTCCCTGTCCGCGAGGTCAGCCTCCATCTGCACCACGTCCGCATGACCCTTCACCCCGAGTTCTTCCTGACGCGAGGCGAGCGTGAGCGCCGACTGCGCGTTTTCGACCTGTTCGGAGAGTATGTTCACGAGTTCGGTGTAGTAGAGGACGTTGAAATAGGCCTCCATCGTGGCGAGGCAGACCTTGTCCTCTTCCTGCCGCTCCTGCGTAAGTCCCATAGAAAGCGAGGTCTTGGCAATCTTTATATTGTTTATGGCAGAGAATCCGTTGAAGAGAGTTATACCGGCGGAGACAGACCAGCCATTGTTAAGGGAAGTAGTTGTCACATAAGTGTTTGTCTCCGGATCAATGGAGCGCCCCCAGCGGTAGTAGCCGTAGGTCGAAGCCTCGATGGTAGGGGTGAAGGCCGTGAGTATGGCGTCGCGTCTGTCAAGTCTTGCATCTCCGACCTTTGTCCGCTGAGCCTGTACCTGTGCGGCATTTTCCACCGCATATTCCATGCAGTCCTTCAGCGACATCATTTTCACCGCTGTCTCCGTTTCGCCCTCCGCCACAACCAGGAGCGAATCCTTCATAATGCCAACGGTCTCACCAACAGGACTTTGCCATGAACAGGCAACCTCACTTCCGCTTCCCTCCACAGAAAACGCAAGCATCGCAAACCCCGCAGATATAATAATAGATGATTTCATATTCATACGTTTTGTCCGAGAATACGGGCACCTCCCGTGCCACACGGTACAATCACATATGTATCAACAAGTTAGTCACACACCACCGGCATAATCATGTAAAGAAACTTTACACTCCTGTAAAGAATCTTGACACCTTCATTATAAACCGCATCAATCGCCATATTCGTACACTTTTATATTTCCGAAAATCACTATATTTGCAGAGTTTTAGAAACAAGATGATGAAAAACATAAATTTTCTGTCATTCCGGGAGAGTTTTGTGAAGTTCGGGTGCATCAGTATCAACCAAATAATGATGCTGTACCCGAACTTTGACACAAACAATCTTACCAGATGGACAAAACAGAGACTTCTCCTTCGGTTGAGACGGGGCTGGTACGCGTTCCCGGAACAACTCAAGGTTCCTGACTTTGCAGAATATGTCGCTAACAGGATTTATCGCCCGTCATATATAAGCCTGCACACGGCATTGTCATTCTATGGAGTCATTCCTGAAGCCGTCACGGATGTGACCAGCGTGACGACGCTCAAAACAGCCTCATTCACAAATGAGTTCGGAAAATACAGTTATCGCACAGTCCAGCCGAAGCTTTTCTTCGGGTTTGACATGAAGCCAATGTCAGACGGGCGGACTGTCCAGATTGCCACTCCCGAAAAGGCGATGCTTGACCTGCTCTATCTGTATCCAATCTACAACTCGGAAGAAGACATGCTTGAACTGCGCCTGGATGAAGCCTTCATGGAAGATGAATTTGACAGGGCAAAGGCAGACGCATATCTCAAAAATATTGGCAATAAAGCGCTCAACGACAGGACACAAACTCTTTATAAAGCATACGGACTATGATAGACATAAATCTCATACGCAGCTATTTTCCGGGCACGATACGAAACAACGCCGCTTTCGACAAACACATGCTGAAAGAATACCTCCAGCTGATGATTCTTGATTTCATATCCTCTTCCACATATGCCGGGAAACTATGTTTTATAGGAGGTACGAACCTGAGGTTAGTCTACGGAATTGACCGTTTCTCGGAAGATCTGGATTTTGACTGCAAGGATATGACAAAAGAGGATTTCATGAACATGACTGACGACATTCTGGTTTTCCTGCGGAAGAATGACCTCAACGTGGAAACTCGGGACAGGGAGAATCCGAAACTCACCGCATACAGAAGAAACCTCTATTTCCCGGGGCTTCTTTTCGAAATGAAACTGACCGGACACAAGGAAGAGCGTTTTCTCATAAAGATAGAGGCACAGGATCAGGGCGTAAACTACAGGACAGAAGTCGTCGATGTCAAAAGCTGCGGATTCTTCTTTCCCATTCAGGCTCCACCAAAGGAAGTACTATGTGCGATGAAAGTATCAGCACTGCTTTCACGGGCCAAGGGCCGCGATTTCTATGATTCAATGTTCCTGCTGTCACAGGTAATGCCGGACTTCATTTTTTTGAAGAAACGCGCCGGAATCGGTTCGATCGATGAGCTCAAAGCAGCAATAGGCGACATGCTCGCCAGGACAGACCTCGCCTCCAAGTCAAAGGATTTCGAGCACCTGCTGTTCAACTCCACAAACTGTTCAAAGATCCTTCGCTTCAAAGAGTTTGTGGATTCATTATAATCAACGAAGATTCGGAGTTATGGTGAAGCGCAGGATGCTGCAGGTCTGCGGGGTCACGCGGACGGAGTCGTCGATGCGGTGGCCGAGGAGAGCGAGGACGTGGCGGGAGGATTTCTCGGTCGGAACGGGTTGCGGGATTCTTGACGGATGGGATGATGTTTCCGACTCATCTGCCTGGCTTTCAATGAATATGGCGGAACGTTTCTGTGGTAGGCTGAATTTTAGGTCGGTAAAGAGGTCGCTGATTTTCTTGCGGCCGCGGCAGCCGAGAGGACGCATCCAGTCGCCGTCCTGCCATGTGCGGAGCTTCAGCGGGAAACGGACCTTGTCAGCATCGACGACAGTCACGCCGAGGGGCTGGCGGGGATTGAAATTGGCCGGGCGGTCAAGAAGTTCGACCTTGACGAGGTTTCCGCTGAAATGGTATTCTCCGGGAGCGATTACTGCAAGTTCTTTGTAACCAATGCCTTTGAGTGAAACGCCAGCTTTTGGATGGCAGAATGGAGCGCATCCGTTTTCAGAGCCGGAGTTCACGCCCGAAAAGTCACTGTTCGTGGCAGGCAATCTCAATGGACTGACTATCAAAGATGTACTCGTCATCACGAGGCTGTGGGTCGGGCTGTAGAAAATTTTACCGCTGACCGTGCGGTCTGATTCAAGAAGGTCCTCGACCTGGCCGATGACGGAGCTGTTGAAAGAATACCTTTCAAGATAGAGGAACAGCGCATATCTCCAGCCCTTGCTCCGTGACACTATCTTGTCAAGCAGAGCGGCGTCCGGAGAGCAGTCATCACCCTGCCCCGAAACAGCCGACGGAAAGTCCCAGTCGAAAAGTCCGCCCGTGCATGCAGGGCCGCCACCACTAAAATAATCACCCACAATAGCCTGTGCTTCAGAGAAATGTCGCATGTTGCGGTTCAGCGTCTTCACGACCGAAGGGTTGAGCCGTTCAAGAAGCGGGATTACCTCGTTTCTGATGAGGTTACGCTTGTATTCGGTGTCCCTGTTCGTGCGGTCCTCGCGCCATGAGAGCCCCTGCTTGTGGGCGTATCCCTCAATCTGATCGCGAGTCATTCCGAGCAGCGGGCGCCAGATATTCAGCGTTTCAGGAAAGTCTGCCACCATACATCCGAGAGCCGCGGCAAGTTCCTCACCAGCCTCCACGTTCTGTACAGACGCTGTCTGCATCCCGCAGATTCCCCGAAGTCCCGTTCCTCGCACAAGGTTCAGCAGAAGCGTTTCGGCATTATCGTTGGCATTGTGTGCAATCGCCACAGCCTCATATCCATATTCCTTGCATAGCTTGGCAAACCACCCATAGCGCAGTTCCCTCGCAGCCATCTCAATGCTCGCCTTTCGCGAACGCGCGTAGCCAAGCGTGTCAAAATCAATATGATGAAATTTCACCCCTCTCTTCTCGCACCAGTCTCGCACAAACTCGGCATCCCCGTCGCTGTCCTCGCCACGAAGATGAAAATTGCAATGCGCCACGGCAAAGTCCACGCAACCCTGCCGGTGCAGCATATCCGCCAGCGTCATCGAATCCACTCCCCCGCTCACGCCCACAATTACCCGTGACGAATACGGACAAACTATTTTTTTACTGTTCAACCCCATATCCCAACAAAAAAGATGTCATCCGCGAAGATAACATCTTTTATTCAATTTATCGCAGCGCAACGCCGCAGATCGCCATTCCTGGGCGCAAAATTCAAATAAGAGGATGAGATGCAAGGCGCGCAAGGTATTTGAACCGCAGCAACCTTTCGGTTGTGAGGATTCAAATTATCGCAGCGCAACGCCGCAGATCGCC
>ERZ808246.1627-NODE-1627-length-15899-cov-3.112661_pt1 | contig 15899 bp, 12 predicted proteins | sample MGYA00521083_ERZ808246 | MGnify/ENA primary metagenome ERZ808246 (study PRJEB31516, sample SAMN03275577) | gut metagenome | biome: mammalia-associated habitat; material: feces | host: Papio cynocephalus | place: Kenya | collected 2012-07-07 ...
CAATTTTCAGTGAATCAAGCATGGGTCTCCTTTTTTCAGTGGGCCCGCAGGGCCCTTAATTGGATTTCATCGGCCACGACCCGGGCGACTCGTCCGGTTCGGTCCCAGGACGCGCAGGCGTGATAATATCCGTTTATTTCAGTCGCACGGGGATGCCGTAGACGACCTCCACTGCTTCCTCTGCTGCGGCAGCGAGCTTTCTGGCTCGGGCGGATAATTCCCGGAGGAAGCGGTCCGTCTCCTCCGCGTAGCGAATGCCATCGCGGTAGAGCTCATTGGCGACGAGGATGACCACCCCGGCCTCCGCGGCGAGCTGAAGGATCGGGGCCACGATCGCGTGGGGATGCCCCGCTGTCCCGTAGACTTCATTGGCATACAGATTCGTGAGGTCCTCGAGGAGAAAAACGGCGTGAGAAAGCCTCTGTGAATCCATGGAATCCGTGCATGGAGCTGTCGCTGAGGGCCTCGGGAGCGTGCCCCTGTGCGTAGATACGGAGGCAGGCGTCTGCAGGAGCTGCGCGCGCACGGACGCGATGTTCGTCGGACACTCGATCGTCGTGTAGCCCTTATCCGCGCGGCGACGCTGGTGCTTCGCGATGCGAGCGACGGTGTCCGGATCCCGTGGTCCAGGATCCATGGTTGCTATGTAGTAAAGCGGACCTCCGAGCTCCGCCGCAAGCTGCTCCGCCCGCTGCTCGGCATATTCAGATTTTCCGGAACCGGCTCCACCGGTGATGAAGATGAGTTTTCCCATGGTCTGATTTCCTTGATATTTCACTGAAAGCGATGGTAGGCTTCGACGTGAATGTCTTCGAAGCTGCCCATTCCCTGGTACACGGCGAGTGCGGCGTCCAGCATCGGCAGGAGAAGTACGGCACCGGAGCCTTCGCCGAGCGACAGATCCGCGTCCAGAATGGCGCGAAGTCCGAGGGCATCGAGGGCTTTCCGCGCCGCGCCGTCCTTCGAGATGTGTGAGGCCAGGGCATAGGACGTAACCGCGTTGCCAGAATGAGTCTCAGTGGCAGAAGCTTTCGGAAGAAGGACGTCGCTGTCCTTCTTGGCAGGCAAGGTGCCTGTGCTGAGCATATCTCCGTGCACCAGAGCTGCGGCCAGTGCTGCTGCCGTCGAGATGGCCCCATCAATCACGATCGGCATTTCCTCTTCGACCGCAGCGAGAAACATGCCGGCCATCGTGGCGATTTCGAGTCCACCAAGCTCAAAGAGCAGCTGCTTTGCACGTGAAGCACTCGGCGTGCGGTCGATGCGGACAGGATGCACCTCTGATGATTTCGCCGATGCGGGTGAACGGAGAACATTCGCTGGAATCCCTGCATTCACATTAGACGGTATCTTCTGATCATTTAGAAAAATCCCGACGCGCTGCAGTGCCCGTCGCACACAGTCCCGCTTTCGTTCAAGCCCTTCATCGCTAAGTCCGGCCCCGCGGCCGACGGTTTCCTCCACCGGAAGTCCGAGAAACGCTGAAAACAGCGCACTGGTCGGCGTCGTATTGCCGATGCCCATCTCCCCTGTGAGAAGAATGTCATAGCCCTGCGTCTTGAGCGCCCGAACGAGGCTTCGCCCCAGTGCCAGCGCCTGCTCGCCGATTTCCTCCGACATCGCCGCTTCGATCGCGATGTCCCCACTCCCCTGCTGCAGGCAGCGGTCATTTATGCAATCCATGCGGAGAAGATGCTGCAGCTCCGCAGCCTGCATGGGCCTTCTTTCGGGTGTAGAAACAGGGCTGGTCGCTGCGGCAGGTGGCAGCATGCCGACATCCACTGGGAAGAGGTCCACATGAAACTGCCGCGCGAGCACGCTGGTCGTCGTGAGGCCACGTGCGAAGTTTTCGGCGACGGTGCGCGTCACCGAGCTGTCGGTCTGCGTCACGCCCTCGCGGACGCAGCCATGATCCGCGCAGAGCACCACCAGTGCCCGCTTCGCAAGGTGTGGCTGCGTCGTTCGCTGAATCCCGCAGAGCTTCGTTACATGCTTTTCCAGCACACCGAGGCTGTCAATGGGCTTTCCAAGACTGTCCCAGTGCTGCTGTGCCATTTTCTCATAATCTGATCGCTTCATTTCCTGCTTCATCTCTTTCTGCATTGCCTCTTTCACAATTATTCAGGCATTCCTATGAACTGGCATTACCGTTTTCACAACCTCTCGACAATTCTTTAAATTGACATTATCTCCATTCCATTTTAAAGGCGCGATTTCGAGTTGAAATGAGGAAATTGACGCAGGCACTTGTTTTCTTCTGAAATGACATTACTCAATTGTAATGTCATTTCCAAAAGCAGTCTCTGCTTTGTGAATATGCGTCCAAATAGTAATGTCATTTTGTAGTGTCACGCTATACTGTGAAAAACCATAATGTCATCCACCTAAGCAAAGGCTGATTTGCGAAAAACCTGTAATGTCATAGGAAATAGAAAGCGGCATTTTGTGTCAAATTCTAAAACAGCTAATGTCACGCGCCTTCTTTCCCATTGATTTGCGAAATATAAGCTTCCCAGAGCAGCCCTCCGTCTTCCGCTTGCATCTAGAGAAGCTTCATCATACTCTTCCGATGACAGAATTCCTCCTCCATCTACTCCTTTTCCCGCCACGTCCGGCATACCTCGAGGAAATGGGCGAGGGCGTCAGGGTTACTCCAGTAATAAAAGTGGGGGAACCCGGCCGCGAGCCGCTCCGTCAGATAGATGCCCTCATAGGAGCGGGCCGTCGTTGCGGCCTTCCCCTGCCCTGCGGCGGGCTTTGTCAGGATGCAGTCCGCCCCATTGAAATCGCAGTCGTAGCGATGAAACTCGTGCCCGCGAAGAACCGTCCCTGCAGGGCCGAGTACGCTCTTCCGCCGCGTCGTGGCCTCCACATAGCCGAAGCGCACGAGGCGCTCCTTCCGTTCCGCATCACCACGGAGTACACCGCACATCGGCACACCCTCGATGGCATCGAGCAGATACATGTAGCCCCCACACTCCGCGAGCGTCGGCAGACCCTGCTGTACCGCCCGGGCCACCGACGCCCGCATGGAGGCCGTCTTCTGCAGCTCTTCCTTATAAAGCTCGGGATAGCCACCGGAAAGAATCATCCCATCGATATCCGTGGGAAGCGTCACATCATGTAAGGGGCTGAAGGGCACAAGCTCTGCGCCGAGCTGCTCCAGCAGCAGGCGGTTCTCCTGATATGTAAAGTTGAAGGCCTCGTCCTCGGAGACTGCGATGCGCACCGGGCGTCGTCCAATGCCTCCATTCGGGTTCTTTTTTCTCTGGGCGTCGGCCTCCGGAAACGTCCCCTTACGCTCCGCCGCTACTCTTCTGCCTGAGCCCTGCTCCTCCGCATCAAAAGATGGCCTCTCTTCCTGCTCCGCCTCCAGAGAGGCTGCAGCTTCCCAGTCTCCTCCGGCAAGTGCCCACAGACGCGCCATGTCCACATGCGCTTCCAGGATATCGGTGACGCGCGAAGCCCAGGCCCGGAAGCCCTCGATCTCCTCCGGCTCCACAAGCCCGAGATGCCGTGATGGAAGCTGGAGCTCCGGAAGCTCTGGGAGATATCCGAGCACCTCCACCCCTGGGCAATGCTCCTCGAGCACCGACTTCAGTCGCGGATAGAACATCGGCGACACCCGATTCAGGATAACGCCGCAGATCCGCCCGCTGCGATCCTGTGTACGAGATCCCGCCACCTCTTCTGAATGCATCGTCGCACATTCGCCGGAAAAATCGTGCCGCCCGGCTTGCCCTATGCCTCGCGTCGTCTCCTCCACCTTCATAAAATCCATCATTCCCCGGAGAAGCGCCGCCATCGTCACACTCGCACCCTTCGCATCGAGCACGAGGATCGTCGGTGCCTCGAGGATCTGGGCGATTTCCCAGGTCGAGCCGATGCTTGACACGCCTCCGAGTCCGTCGTAATACCCCATCACCCCCTCAATCAGGGCGAAATCCGCATGTTCCTCCGTCATCCGCGCGCGAAAAATCCGGCGCAGCATCGGCGCATCCGTAAAGAAGCTGTCGAGATTTCCCGACGGTACGCCCAGCACCCGCCGATGAAACATCGGGTCAATGTAGTCGGGCCCGCACTTGAAGCTCTGTACCCGGATGCCGTGCTTTTTCAATATACCAAGAAGACCACAGCAGACTGTGGTCTTCCCTGCGCCGCTTCGATCGGCGGCGATGACAATTTTCCGAAATTCTTTTCCCATAGGACTTCTTCTGGAATGCCGCAGACGACGGCACATTTTACATGCGTACATTTTCCCCCGATTCGAGCCGAACCAGGTCGCGTGCCCTATCGTCTCGAGATCCGCGTGATCGTAATCGGATTCTCCGCACGGTGCATATGATAGCTGCCGCGGCGCTCGAGGCTTGTTGCCTGGATCTCCACCATCTCAAACTGATAGTCGGTGAGGCGCCGTTCAATTTCCAGCACCTCGGCACTCGACTCGAGGGTCACGGTATTGATGACGATCACGACATCCGGATTCAGCGAAATCGCCCAGTCGACGATGGCCCCGAGGTTGCCCTTGCTGCCGCCGATGAACACACAGTCCGGAATCGGCAGCGGACCCTCGTCGGAGACATTCTTCCGCTCCTCTCGTGTCTGGAAGCCCTCCTGCGCGAAGCAGGCCGGTGCGATGCCGTGGACGATACGGATATTGTCGACCATGAACTGATAGCGGTTCTGCTCGAGGGTATAAATGGCATCCTGATCGGCCTCCACGGAAATCACCTTGCCCTCTGGGCAGGCAAGTGCGGCCTCGATGGATACGCTGCCCGTTCCGGCTCCGATGTCATAAACGATGCTGTTCTCCCGGAGCGCCAGACGGCACAGGCTCAGCGCACGCACATCGCGCTTCGTCATTGGAATGCCCTCCATGCGGTTGAAGTGATCATCCGCGATGCCGAAGCTGCGGATCCAGGTACGAGCATCCTCATTCTCAAAGAGGGCAATGGCCAGACGGTCGAAGCGCTGGCCGCGCAGCTCCCGCGGCGTACCTACAGTAAAGCGTTCGTCCGCGTAGCTGAGACGCTCGCCGACGGTGATCCGTACATTGTGAATGCCAAACTGCACCAGCTCCTGCGCAATGACGGAGACATTGTCCTCCGCTCCCAGGAGAGCGCATACAAAATGATTTTCACGAATCAGCGGCACCATGTCCTTATGAAGACCATGCAGACTCACGAGCTTCACATCCGCCATGCTGATCGAGCGTTTACTGAGGAAGTACTGAATGCTCGACACTCCGGCATAATTTCGAATTTCAAGTGGCTCCAGGCTCGGATCCTCTTCGGCATTCTCGTCCCGCGCCGGCGTCCGGTACTTCTTCAGGGCACGGCGAAGCGGAATCGCGCCCGAGTAGACGCTCGTGTCGCCCGTGAAAACCGCGGAAATCGTCTTCATTTCCGGGTGCTCCAGAATATAGGCCACCATCTCATCGGTACGGAAGGATTCGAAGGTTTCCGGCGCGCCCTCCGCTGGCATCACGGCACGGGCGGTGCTCAGTGCACGCGTTGCGCCCATGACGGCGTCGGATGCGCAGATGGCATCGATGGCACGCTTCGTCAGCATATCCGGGTTTCCAGGTCCTACACCAATCAGGTTAACGATTCTCATGTCCTGCCTCCATTTTAAGTGCTTGAATCAGTTCATCGACTTTCTTTCTATCATACCACGGCGCGGGCGGGATCGAAACCTCCTTCGTGTGGCCAATGACGATGACCGTCACCCCGAGTGCGAGGGCCGCTTCACATTTCTCCGGGAAGCCGCCTGCTTCGCCCGAAGCCTTCGTGACGAGGTAATGCGCGCCCGCATAGTGCAGCTGCGCAATGTTCATTTCTTCCGAAAACGGCCCCTGCATAAGGATCAGATGATCCCGTCGGAAGCCGAGCTGCTGGCACTTTTCAAGGGCCTCCATCGTCGGAAGCGCACGCACGTAGCAGCGCTCCGAAAAATGCGGGATCCGCGTGTAGGGTGCGAGCTCCTTCGAGCCCGTCGTGATGAGAATATTTCCTTCCGGCATCGTGCCTAAACGCTCTGCTGCTTCCTCGATCGAGGAAACCCAGTGCAGCTCCTCCTGCGCCCGGGACCCAGCTTCGATGCCGGACGTGAGACCTCCTTCCTGTGCCTTCGGCGAAGTCCCAATGCCGGCATCCGCCCGTTCCACACGGATGCAGCGCACCCCCGTGGCGGCACATGCCTTCACGATATTTTCACTGACCTCCACCGCATAGGGATGCGTCGCGTCAATGACAAGTGGCGCATGGGCTTCCCTTTCCGCAGCTGTCTCCGCCGCGGAAGGGATTCCCAACGGCTCCGCTTCATCTCGGCACGCGCCAGAAGCACCTTCGTGATGCGCTTCCTTCCGGGCCGCGTCCGAAAACAGCGCCGTCATCGCCGCCTCGTCGAGTCGCCCCACATGCACGTGAAGCCCCGGGGCCTTCGGAAGAAGACTCGCGCCATAGGAAGACACAACGTACACCTCCACCTGAACGCGCGGCGTGGACGCTTCCGCATTGAGCTCCGCAAGCGTCTCCGCGATGCGCCGTCCCTCGCTCGTCCCGCCAAAGAGAAAAATGTGCATGGTTCTTTCCTTTCTTTCTCCAGCTCCGATACAGCACGCATGCTCGTGCTGTATGCATCCCGACCTTTCCAGACGATGCGGCTCAGCGCATGGCGTCATCCTCGTTCTCACGATTCTTCAGCATGCTTCCGCTCATAGCCGCGCGGGGTTACCATACGAGGACCGTTCGGCGTCTCCACGACGCGCGTCTCACGATTTCCAATGAAGATCGTACTCAGCATGTCAATTTCTGCCCGTTCTCCCAGTGAGGCAAGCTCATTCAAAAGGAAGATGCGGCTCGTCTGTCCGTCGCGGCCAATGTTTCGAACGTACGCACAAACCCGATCCGGTGGGAGCGTCTCCGACAGAATGCGACACGCCTCCTGGAAGGGTGTCTTCCGTGTCCTGCTGAGCGGATTATAAAGCACGATCACAAAATCTGCCTCGGCCGCAGCCTTCAAGCGTCGCGCGATCTTCTCCCATGGTGTCAGGAGATCGGACAGGCTGATCACGCAGAAATCATGGCCGACCGGTGCACCCAGCACCGCACTGCCACTCAGCACCGCACTGAGTCCTGGAACCGTGACGACCTGCACACCCGCATAGGCACTTTCCTCCGAAAGCGTATAGAGCAGTCCCGCCATCCCATACACCGCGCTGTCCCCGGAGGATACCACCGCTACATTCTTTCCTTCCTTCGCGAGCGTGAGGGCCTCCCGGCAGCGCGCTTCCTCCTCCCGCATGCCGGAAATCAGAAACGGCTTTTCCGGAAACTGTTCCTGCAGAATCTTCGCATAGGTCCGATAGCCAACGATCGCATCGACCCCGGCCAGCACCTCCCGTGCCTCCATCGTTTCATAGCATTCATCGCCCGGCCCGAAGCCGACAGCGTAGACCGTTCCGATCCTCTCTTCACGCATGCTTCCATCCTCCTGTATGCTGAACTAAAGTTCCGTCCTCTGATCACTGCCCTACTCGCACACTTTCATCTTCCTGTATGCTCGTCAGCTCCCATTTTTCGTTGCTCCCGTCAATGCTCTTCTATCTCCTCGCTCACAACGGTCTTCCTGCAGGATCGCTGCTTCTCGCCGAGGCTTCCTGCACCTCCACGGCAATGTCCTCTGAACGCGAGACGAAGCACATATAAAAATCGTACACCTAGACTTCTACAGCGACGGCCGTCGTCACATTTCCGTAAATCGTCTTATGCACCAGCACCTCTGCGTGCCCGTTCCGTCCCGCGGCGAAGGCGGCGGCGCGCTCGCAGACATTGGCAACGCCTGTCACCGACTGCACGAAGCTGCTTGCCGCGAAGCTCCCGTCCACTGAGCGAAGCTCCTCCGCGGTATACGTTACAAATGGGATGCCTGCTTCATAGCTGTACGCGAGGATGCCCGCCTCCTGCTTCTTGAGATCAATGCTGACGAGGGCCGCCACGGCGCGCAGGTCAATGCCGGCGTCCGCGAGGCAGGTGGTCACGGCCTTCGCAACCTCCGCCTGTGGCACTCCCTTTCGCGCACCGATTCCTACGTAGACCTTCTTCGCGATGAGACGAAGGCCAATGGACCTATGGATCGTCGAGGGTAATGACGGTGCCTCACCGCTCGAATGCTCCAGGGGCGCCGAAGCGACAGACTGCACGCTTACGGACGTCCTGAGACGAGAATCTTCCTGCTGGACTGCTGCGACATCGGTGGTTCTATCTATACTCGTGCTGAGCTGCGGTACGGCCTCTGCATGCACCATAGAATCCAGCAGCGTCGACCGATAGCTGAGAAGGATATCTGCATCCGCGCTCTCCTTCAGAGAAACGAGCTCCGCCTCCTGCATCGTCGGACGCTTCGATAGGCGCTCGAGTGGGATGTCGGTATAGATGCGGAGCTTCTCGCCGCGAAGCACCTTCGCTGCAACCTCCTTCGCCTTTCGGAGATCCATGAGAAGAAAGCCATTTTCCTTCGCAAAGAGGTCCACCGAAAAGGCGCTCTCCTCATCGGTCGCCGTTGTAATGATCGGCTCCGCCCCGAGGAGGGGTGCGATGGTGCGGGCGAGGGCATTGGCCCCACCCAGATGTCCACTGAGAAGTGAGATGACGTAATGGCCTGCTTCATCGATCACCAGCACGGCCGGGTCCACGGCTTTTCCTGCGATAAATGGGGCAATCGCACGCACCGCAATGCCCGTGGCACCAACGAACAGGAGGGCATCACAACCACGGTGGGGGGCTTCGAGCGTCGCGTTCGAAAGTTTATCCACCGTCCTGTCGCTGATATGCACATTTTCTTCTTCGCTGGAGCCTGCATCTCTCAGCTTCCTGTCGCCATCTTTCGACGCCTGATGTGCCGATGCAAAGCACGCCGCCACGATGTCGTGCAGGCTCCGTGGATCGGAAAGCTCCGGCAGCGCCGTGGTCTTTGCGTGGAGCGTGATCTCAAGTGGCTCGGCCTCCGTGCTCTCCGTTTCGAGCGTTTTCCACTCGTCACCAGCGGAAGCATCCACCGGAGAGGACGGGGTCTTCTCTCCATCCCATCGTCCCGGAGATGAGAGCCACTGCGCCCGGAGCCGCTCGGAAAGTCGATATCCCTTTTCTGTAAATGCAATGATGTGAATTTCCATGTTGCTCCTCCATCTGCGAAATAAGCGGCGTCTCTATGGGCTCTGACTTTCATTGAAGCCATGTCTCCTACCTATATCCGCTTTTCGCTGTACCCATCCTCTCGAAACATCATCATAAGCATCGGAAGCAGGTGGCGTCCATGCCGCTATGCATGCTTACTTCCTTCCCGGAAGGCCGTCGTAAAGCTCGGGTCATACAGCTTTGACGCTTCGTAGATCGTGTGCTCATCAGTCGCACGCCCTACGATGATGAGCGCGGGCTTTAGACGCCCCGCCTCATTCCGTGCCTCGGGCACTTCGAAGGCCGATGGAAGCTTTGACAATGTTGTGCGCACGACCCGCTCATCCGGCCAGCTCGCGCGGAACACGACGGCGGTGGGCGTATCCTCCGGATATCCTCCCTCGATGAGCTCTCGCTGTACCTTTTCCGCAAGCGTTGCCGACAGGAACAGCACCATGGTTGCCTGGTGCACGGCAAGCTTCCTGAGCTGCTCCTGCTCCGGGACCGGTGTCCGTCCTTCGGCGCGCGTAATGATGACCGTTTGTGTTACTCCGGGTAATGTATATTCGGCTTGTAACGCTGCCGCCGCACCACAGAACGCACTGACACCCGGACAGACATCGTAGTCGATCCCGTGCGCCTTCAGGAAATCCATCTGCTCCCGGATGGCACCATAGAGAGAGGGGTCACCCGTGTGGAGGCGGGCGACATTGGCCCCCTCCTCCGCGGCTTCCAGATACAGCGCACAGACCTCATCGAGGTTCATGTTCTTCGAATCATAGATGCGCGCGTCTGACCGACACTCGTCGAGCAGCGCCGGATTCACGAGGGATCCCGCATAAATCACGATGTCTGCCTCGCGGAGAAGCCGCGCGCCCTTTCGTGTGATAAGCTCCGGATCGCCCGGACCTGCTCCAATAAAATGAACCATATCTGCCTCTTTCTGTGAAGGTGGGTTTCTTCACCCCCTCCGCACGGTTTTGAATCTGCCCTTCCGTTGAACCCACCTGGTACTTCCTATGCTTCCGGCACATGAGAATCGATCGCTGTCCTTATGCTGAACCTGCCCGCTTCCAGGAATGAGCCTATCATAGCATGTCCATTCCATTTAATATAGAAAAAGCCGACAGGTTTTCTCCCGTTGGCTTTTCATGATATCGTTTCCTACCTCTCTCACCCCAACGCCACGTCAAGCACCATCATGACGCTGAAGCCAACAGCGAAGAGCAGCGTCCCGACATTCGAGTGATGGCCCTGCGACATTTCCGGAATCAGCTCCTCGACCACCACGTACAGCATGGCACCAGCCGCGAAGCTGAGAAGATATGGAAGGAGCGGAACGATAAGCTGGGCGGCGAGAATCGTCAGCACTGCCCCGATGGGCTCCACAATTCCGGACAGCACGCCCCCGATGAAGGCTCGTTCCTTGCTCTCCCCTTCGGCACGAAGCGGCATGGAGATGATGGCTCCTTCTGGAAAATTCTGGATGGCAATGCCGAGCGATAGGGCGAGTGCACTCGCAGCCGTGATCTGTGCGCTTCCCGCGAGGAAGCCTGCATACATCACGCCGACCGCCATGCCCTCGGGAATATTATGAAGCGTCACAGCCAGCACCATCATGGTGGTGCGATTCAGATGACTCTTCGGCCCTTCCGCCTCACTGCTTCCAGCATGCAGATGCGGAATCAGATGGTCGAGCACAAACAGAAACAGAATGCCGATCCAGAAGCCGACGAAGGCAGGAATGAAAGAAAGCTTCCCCCAGTCTGCCACCTGCTCGATCGCTGGAATCAGAAGGCTCCAGATGGACGCCGCGACCATGACTCCTGCTGCAAAGCCAGTCAGTGCCCTCTGCACCAGATCCCCCAGTGCCCGTTTCATAAAAAATACGCACGCCGCTCCAAGACTCGTTCCAAGAAATGGAATGGCGATGCCAATCCATGTATTCATTTCATTTGACATGTTCTATCCCCCTTTGGTTAGTCTATACTAACTCTTATTCATGAAAAACGCTATCTGTTTCAGGTGGTGTTTTTCATGTTCAGCATTCATCTGCATCCGCCTTTATCTTCGATACCGTAATTTTGTTATCTCTTATTCATATACACAATCCTGAAAGATTTATGAAGAATACTTCCTTTACTGGCTTTTCACTTCTGCTCTTTGTAGAATACATTTAGAAGCAACGGATACGTGAAGCGCTTCCCCACACGCACACTCCATCTTCTATGCATGAAGGAACACGGTTGTCTTCTAGCACAAGGAAGTGCTTTTTCATCATGTACAAACGAAAGGAAGTCTCCTATGAAGCTTTCGAAAAAAACGATTCGGCGGGCCGTTTTCCATGTGAATCTGTTCCTCGCCTCGTCCATCTTCAGCATGAGTGCCTTCGCAGGCGTCGCGGGGCATGGCGTGGATCCAGCCCTACTGTCGGCTGCGAGCTCTGCCGCTGCGAATTCATCCTCTGACGCCTCTTCGGTCACCGCCGTCGATCAGAGCACTGGACATGCTGCTGCCAATGCACTCGGCCAGAGCGCAGACACCAGCGCGCCTTCGATTTCATCTGCCTCTGCACAGACCGACACAACTACGACCCCATCCATCTCTGGCGCGCTGAATGGTGCACCGACCGGGCTTCCGGAAACACCGCCAGCGCAGGAGATTCTCCCGCCGACGGAGGATGAAATTGCAAGCTACTTTCAGGGTGCCTATGTCGTCGGCGATTCCGTCGCTTATGGCTTTCAGCTCTATGCAAACCGAAATCGTGGGAACAGCGCCATTCTTCAAAACCTCGGCTTTCTAACCCGCGGAAGCTTTTCCGCACACAATGCCTTCTCCGCGATTTCCTCGAAGTCCGTGCATCCGCTGCTGCAGGGCACCCAGCATCACATCTGGGATTCTCTCCAGCTCGTCGGAGCGAAGCATGCCTTCCTCTTCTTCGGCCTTAATGATTTAAACATTGGCGGCGTTCCAGGAACGGTGGACTACTATACGCGTCTCATCCAGCAGATCCGCGCCGTCAATCCGGAGATTGAAATCACCATTCTCAGTACGACCCCGATGTACCAGGGCTCTGAGAAGGGGCAGCTCACCAATGCAAACATCGATGCACTGAACCAGGAGATGCAGGCCCTCGGTGAAACCGCAGGCTGGGATTACCTCGACCTCGCCACGCCGCTGAAAGCGGAAAACGGGACGCTGGCTGCCCAGTACTGCTCGGATCACTACGTGCATGAAACGAACGCCGCCTATCAGATCTGGCTCCAGCGCTTCCATGACTACGCTGCTGCGAAGCTCTCTGCCAGACCATAGGCACGAAAGCGCCTGAAAACACGAAGGATGCCTATAAAAACCGTGCTGATTTCACGGTTCCATAGGCATCCTTCTTTTCGTTCTAGGTGAACGTGCCTATGGGTTTATGAAAACGTATAGGCACATGATCAAAAAAGCGGGCCGCACATGCCTATAGTCCACTTTCAGACCATAGGCACATCGACCCAATTCCAGGCATAACATGCCTGGGCGCAGCAGGAAGCTCCAGGCACATTTTCGGAAAATGGACGTTTCGTGCCTAGAGTGCCCCTCGAAACTCCTGAAGCAGGGCCTCCGCGTCCTGTGTTTTTCCAACACAACCGAAGCGCTCGGAGTAGATGATGACACCGAAGCGCATCTGTCCACGGATGCGATGGGCGAGATGCTGTTCGACGGCCGCAAGAATCGACTGCATGACCGGTGCCCGCAGTCCCATCTCTTCGAGCTGCGTCAGCATTTCCTCCGTCGTGATCGCCTCACGGAGCATCTCAATCTGTGTCCGCGTGCCTCCGGCGAGGGCGAGGTGTGCGGCAAAGATTTCCCAACGGCCATCCGCCACACGGCTATGCGTATTCATGATGCCGGCAGCGAGCTTTACGAGCTTGCCAATGTTTCCGACCAGAAGGAATTCCGTGACGCCATAGGAAACGGCAAGATCCAGCGCTTCGCCGATGTAGTTTGAAATCTCCACCACCGGCATCCCGCGAAGCCCCAGATTTTCTTCCACATAGCGCTGCCCATAATTTCCAGGGACGGCGAGGATGCGGCGCGCAGGGAAATGCATACCTTCTTCGAATGCCTCCGCGCATCCTCTCCCATCCATTTTCACATGATCTGGCCCTTTGCCATCCGCTGCTGCCCTCTTCATCTGTGCATATGCAGCCTGGGATGCCCCTCTGCGCCTTTCGGAAGTCTCCACCTCCAGCGCAAGCGCCTGCCGAATCGAGGTCTCGATCGTTCTGACGATGGCGGCCTCCGACATCGGCTCGACGATGCCTGTCGTTCCGAGAATCGAAATCCCACCTACAATGCCGAGCCGCGGATTAAAGGTCCGCGCTGCAAGCTTCGCGCCCTCCGGTACCGAAATAGTGATAAGATAGCATCTGTTTTTGTTCTTCTCTTTATTTTCGTGCTTCTCTGTATTCTCTATATTCTCTATATTCTCGTTCTTTTCTGCATTCTCATCGTTCTTTTCTGCATTCTCGTCGTTCTCTCTATGCTCTCTGCTTTTTCCCTTTTCTGTCGGCACCTCCTGCCTCTGGTTTTCTTCGAACGCATCCTCAAACTGCTGGAGTACCTGCTGCACCGCTGTAAATATCATCTGCCGTGGCACACGGTTAATCGCACTCTGTCCGATGGCCTGCTCCAGTCCCGGTTTCGTGACTCGGCCGACACCCACGCCCCCCGTAAGATACAAGCGTCCATCACGAGACGCGAATGCTTCCTTCGGTGCACATACCCATGGCTGCTTTTTCCCAATCACAGAAAACCCCTGTGTATCCCCTGCACCTGCTTTCTCTGGATCGTCTGGATCGTCAGAAAATCCCCGCTGGCTTTTACCCTCTGTACCTTTTCCCTCCGAAGTCAGAGGACGAGGGGCGTCTTCCCCGTCTTCAGAAGGCCACGGAATACATGGCTCAACATACGCCCGGATTTCCGTGCCATTGGTCACGTCCGGATCGTCGCCCGCATCCTTCCGTGTGGCGAAGCCTCCATCCTCCGTTGGATAGACGGAAAGCGTGACACGCGTCATCGCGTCATGAAAATCATTCACTCCAGCGGGAAGCGTTCGTTCACGTTCCGGCATCGTACATTTTTCCCGGGGCCATTCATTCACGTTTTCATCCATGGAAGAACGCGCCTGCACCTGTTGCCCTTCGGAGCCCGGCCGCCCTTCGTCTCGCCAGGTTCCCCTTCCCTTCGGCGCTAAGGGAAGCTGTACCGTCACCTCCTGAAGCAGCTGCCCCGTCAGAAGCCGAATCATCGCCGCCTGCGCACAGGCCGCCGCGCAGGTGCCTGTCGTGAAGCCACAGCGAAGCTTCTTCTGATTTTTATATACGTATTCGTTCATAGTACGTGTTCTCTTCCTTCATGCTGCCGAAACCGCCGATCATCGAAACGAACGTTTCATGATCCCGGGGCGGGCATGCAGTCCTGTCTCACACAGGCTCTATTCACAATTTTCCGATCTTCCATACAGCAGCGCATACTCCTCTCCCGTGATGTCATAGAGTGGGGCAATGATGTCTTCGCGAAAGATCTCTACAGGGGTTCCGAAATGCTCTGCATGCCCGTCCTTTACGGTCAGAAGTCGATCCGCGAGAAGCCGCGCAAGCTCCATTTCATGGAGTGAGGCAATGATGGTCATCCCGGCTCCTGCCTTCTCCCGAAGCACGCGGAGGAGCTGCAGCTTATAGTGAATGTCGAGATAGCCGGTCGGTTCGTCCAGGATGAGGATCTTCGGATCCTGCGCCAGCGCCCGTGCGAGGAGCGTCCGCTGCTTCTGTCCATCACTGAGCTCTCGGAAATCCCGTGCACGAAGCGGCAGTAGATCCATGGCGGCCATGGCATCCTCTACCTTTTCTTCATCCTCTGTCTGAAGACGGCCGAGACGTCCCGTATACGGATAACGACCGAGAGCGACCACATCCCGTACCGTCATAAGCTCCGGCTTCGGCCGGTCGGTGAGCAGCACCGCCATTTCCTGTGCCAGTGCGTTTCCGGACAGACGCTGCAGATCCTGCCCTGCCAGCTCCACCGTTCCAAAAATCGGAAGAAGGACGCGCGACAGGGTCTTCAGTATGGTGGATTTTCCAGCGCCATTCGGTCCGATCAGCGCAAGGATTTCCCCCTGCTTCAGCTCGAAGCTCAGGTTCTCCAGAACGACTGTCCCATGATACCCCGCCGCAACCTTCTGAACGGCCAGGACCAAGCTGCTGCCCGTTGCGTGCTGCGCATCTCTCCTGTTCTCTTTCTCCATCGGCTTCTTCAGAACCGCGTCCTCCAGCTCTCCTGTCATGGCTTTCCTCCTTTCCATCCACTCCTGCCGCTTTTCTTTTATGTCGGAGCGTTCTTCACTCCCTGCTCTGATTTCTTTATCTCTACGCACGTTCCCGTCTCTTTACAGAAAAATCAATACTCCTGGTTCTTTTCCGCACTGTAATCCCTACCGTCGATGCTCCTGTAAAAGCATCCAGAGGACGATCGGCGCCCCGATGAGGGAGGTGACCGTCGAGATATTGAGCTCGGTTGGACTTAACAGGGTCCGAGCGAGGAGATCACACGCCGCGGTAAAGGCTGCACCGCCGAGAAATGCCGCCGGAATCAGTACACGTGGCTCCGAGGTCCGAAGCAGACGGCGCATGATGTACGGCGCGGCGACGCCAACGAAGCTGATCGGCCCTGCAAAGG
>ERZ808246.1628-NODE-1628-length-15876-cov-5.796536_pt1 | contig 15876 bp, 11 predicted proteins | sample MGYA00521083_ERZ808246 | MGnify/ENA primary metagenome ERZ808246 (study PRJEB31516, sample SAMN03275577) | gut metagenome | biome: mammalia-associated habitat; material: feces | host: Papio cynocephalus | place: Kenya | collected 2012-07-07 ...
GGTTTGCAAGGTCTGCGGTTACATCTACGAGGGCGCCGAGCCGCCCGCGGAGTGCCCCGTCTGCCACGCCCCGGCCAGCCAGTTCGAGAAGGTCGAGGGTGAGCAGGAGCTCGCCTCCGAGCACGAGTACGGCATCTACGATAAGACCGTCAAGGACAACCCCAACATCTCTGACGAGGACAAGAAGTACATCCTCGACCAGCTCAAGGCCAACTTCACCGGCGAGTGCTCCGAGGTCGGCATGTACCTCTGCATGGCCCGCATCGCCCACCGCGAGGGCTATCCCGAGGTCGGCCTGTACTGGGAGAAGGCCGCTTACGAGGAGGCCGAGCACGCCTCCAAGTTCGCCGAGCTGCTGGGCACCGAGCTCGAGCCCAACATGAAGGCCACCACGAAGGACAACCTGGCCTGGCGCGTCGAGTGCGAGTACGGCGCCTGCAACGGCAAGACCGAGCTGGCCGCCTGCGCCAAGAAGAACGGTCTGGACGCCATCCACGACACCGTCCACGAGATGGCTCGCGACGAGGCTCGCCACGGCCGCGCGCTCAAGGGCTTCCTCGACCGCTACTTCAAGTAATGGCCGTCGGCAAGAAAAAAGCCGCCAAGAAGACCAAGCCCTCGGGGCCCGTGCCATGCGCGGTGCTCTGGGGGCTTGGCCCTTCTTGCGGGCGGGAATCGGCTGCCAAGGGCGAGAAGGTCCGCGCGATTTGCCGCGAGATGGGGCTGCGCGTGCGCGAGGTCGAGCCTGAGCGGCTGGGCGACGCCGCGGGCGCGTTCGCGGGGCTCGTCGGGATGAGGCCCGCGTTCACCCCGTATGACGGGCCCGCTCCCGAGTGCGAGTTCCTCTTGCTCTGCAATTTGAACAATGCGAAGGTAGACGAGTTTCTTGCTCGCTCGCGCGAAGCGGGATGCGTTGTGGACGCCAAGGCGCTTCTCACCAAACAGAACAAGGCGTGGCCGCTTATCCGACTCATAGAGGCCGTCGCCGCCGAGCATCGGCAAATGAGCGCGTAGACGCTCCTCATATGGCCGCCCGTGGAGACCCGGGCGGCCATTTTTTGCGGTGATACTCGGCATCCCGAATTAAATCGAACAAAAGTCGGAGTTAGCATTCACGCCAACTGGGCAAAAGCGCAACATGCCACGATATTTGTTCGATTTAATTCGGTTCGCCGAGTAGCTCACTCTCGATGGCCCGCCGGCCGCGGGCCCAACGCGCGAATTGCCCGCCGACGCACCCGCCGCGCTACACTAGGGAGCGGCAAAACCTCGGCACAAAGGAACCCCAATGATTGTCCTTGCTCTCGACACCTCTACAGATATGCTGGCCTGCGCCGTCGCGCGCGTGGCCACGGGAAGCGTCGAGCTTCTCGCCTCGGGCGACCACCTGTGCCGCCGTAAGGCGAACGTCGAGCTCGTGGGGACGTGCAAAGACGTGCTTGCGTCGGCGGGCCTCTCGATGGGCGACGTCGACGCGGTGCTCGTGGGCCGCGGCCCCGGCTCCTTCACCGGCGTGCGCATCGGCATCGCGACGGCAAAAGGCCTGGCCTGCGGCCTGGGCCGCGCGCTCTATGGGACCTCGGCCCTCGATGCGATGGCGTGGTCTGCTTGGAAGTCCGGCGTCCGGGGCACGCTCGCCGTGGCCGGCGACGCCATGCGCGGCGAGGTCTATCCCGGTATCTACCAGCTGGACGAGGCCGGGGCGCATCGCTCCTTCGCCGCCGAGACCGTCGCGAAGGCGGACGCCTGCGTCGCCGAGTGGCTTGCGCGCGCCGATCGCGACGAGCTGACGCTCACGGGAAACGGCCTGGTCAAGTACCGCAAGCGCTTCGAGGACGCGGGTTTCTCGGCCGAGCAGTTCGTGCCCGAGGACGCGTGGTACCCTACGGGCGAGGGTCTTCTTCGTGCCGCGTCCGAGGCGGCGGTCTTCGACGCGCAGTCCGGCGACCCGGCGCTCATCCTGCCCATCTACACGCGCCTGTCAGACGCCGAGGAGAACGAGCGCACGCGCCTTGGGCTAAAGACCCCGGCTTCCGTCGACCTCACGGGCGTGGACGACGCGCTCGCCGGCATCCACTGCCAACTGCGTCCCATGACGGTGAACGATACCTCCGCCGTCGCCGAGCTGGAGGCGGCCGTCTACGAGGGCTCCGCCCACAACGCCTGGAGCGAGAAGCTTTTCTACGAGGAGCTTTCCCAGCCCGGCCGCAGCTGGTGGGTCGCCCACGACCAGGGGCGCATCATCGGTTTCGCCGGAGGCTACCTTGCGGGGTCCGACTTCGAGATCGAGGAAGTCGCCTGCGACCCGGCCCGCCGCCGCGAGGGCATCGCAAGCAGGCTCGTCTCGCGCGTGGCCTACGACGCGCAGATGCTCGGCGCCTCGACATGCTCGCTCGAAGTCGACGCCCAGAACAGCCCGGCGCTCGCGCTCTACGCCCGGCTCGGTTTCACGCAGAAGGGGCGCCGACCGGGGTACTACGGCGCGGGCCACGACGCGCTGATCATGGCCGTCGACCTGCCGCTCAATGTCGATGCCGAGCTCGTGGGGGAGCGTCCTGAGCCCCGCGCGTCCATCCGTCCTTGGCCCATCGCCCCCGCGCCCCGTACCGATGAGACGCGGGCGGCCCTCGCGGCTGCCGGCCCGCTCGTCCTCTCCATCGAGTCCTCCTGCGACGAGACCGCCATGGCGGTGACGGATTCCCACGGCGTCGTGTGCGCGAGCGTCGTGGCGACGCAGATCGATTTCCACGCCCGCTTTGGCGGCGTTGTGCCCGAGATCGCGAGCCGCAAGCACACCGAGGCGATCGTGGGCGTGCTCGAGGAGACGCTTGCCCGTGCCGGCGCGCACTTTGGGTGCGATACCTTGGCGCCCTCCGACCTCGCTGCCGTCGGCGTGACCTCGGGTCCGGGCCTCGTGGGCGCGCTCGTGGTGGGCGTTGCCTTCGCGAAGGGGCTCGCCGTGGCCGCCGACCTGCCGCTCATTGCCGTCCATCACCTCGAGGGGCACCTCATGGCGAACCTCTTCGAGACCCCGGGCCTGGAGCCGCCGTTCGTGGCGAGCCTCGTCTCGGGCGGCAACACCATGCTCGTCCACGTGAAGGCATGGGGCGACTACGAGGTCCTTGGCCAGACGATCGACGATGCGGTGGGCGAGGCCTTCGACAAGGTGGCCAAGGCATTGGGCCTGGGATACCCTGGCGGCCCCGTCATCAGCCGCCTTGCCGAGAAGGGCAATCCGCGCGCCATCCACTTCCCGCGCGCCATGATGCACTCCGGCGACTATAGCTTCAGTCTCTCCGGTCTCAAGACGGCCGTCATCACCTACATCGAGGGCGAGAACCGCGCGGGTCGCCCCATCAACCTGCCCGACCTCGCTGCGAGCTTCGAGGCCGCGGTCGTGGACGTGCAGGTCGCCAAGGCCAAGACCGCCGTCGAGCAGACCGGCGTCTCCGACATCTGCATCGGCGGCGGCGTCGCGGCCAATCCGGCGCTGCGCTCCGCCTACGAGGAGGCGTTCGCCAAGATGGGCGTTCGCGTGACCGTGCCGCCCATGCGCGCTTGCGGGGACAACGCCGCCATGATCGGTATCCCGGCGCTGCGCAGCTTCCTCGCCGGCAATTTCGCCGAGCTGACGCTGGACGCGCAGCCCAATGCCCCTTTGGGCACCTGGTCGACGCCCGATGCGCCCGTTCCGCCTACCTGGAACCGCTGATGAACCCGAACGCCGGACGCTTTTCCCGCCTTTCGGCGGGCTCGGCGCCCGGCGCGTTGCCCTCGGCACGTTAAGCGCGGGTTCGGCCCACAGCGACCTGCGGTTTTGCCACGTGCGCGCGGTTGCCCGACAACTTTTCTCCAGTTTTGCGTGGTCAAATCGGGCCCTCGGCCACTGGAAAGGGCCGCTCAAGCGGCCTGCCGCGGGTCCCGCACGGCGTTTCCCCAGTTGAGCCTCTCAGCACGTAGGATAAAGCATCGAACCAAGCACGCAGATCCGAACTTTTGTGTCCGTCTTCCGTCCCACCATGCCCCTAAAGCTCCAGCAAATCCTCCATCTGGCAGCTCAGAGCTTGGGCAAGACCATAAACCGATCTCGCCTGTGCATGGTTGATGTCCTTCTTGCGCTGCTCGTACTGCTGGATTGACCTGAGCGAGACGCCGGAGCACTCGGCGAGGGCGGCTTGTGTGAGTCCCGCCTCGGCTCGGTAGTGGCGGAGCCTCGTTGGGATGCTGGCCTTGGCGAATGTCTCGGTGATCTTCAGGGACACGATGCGTTCAGAGGCTACGCGGCCTTCCTCATAGAGGTCGTAGAGGTCCTGCAGGCTCAAATAGATCGCGATTGCCCTGAACGGCGTCCCCGTGTCCCACTGGTGATACGCCAATATTCTCCCGCACCATTTGGCGCGTTCCTGCAGGTGCTTCGGGCGTCGATGCTCGCTCATGAGCATGGCGTCCAGACCGTCGGAGGCGTTCGATTCGCAGATCGAGAGAACGAGCTCGATTCCCGAGTTGCCGAGCTCCGGGCGCGCTTCGGGCCCGTCCAGCGTCCGGGCGACGGCGGAATCCGCGAACGGCTCGTAGAACGATTCGAGCCCGCCGGGCAGGTGCTTGTCGGCAAAATCGAAGGCTTTGCCGAGGGTGTTCATCACGCCATCGAGGTACTCCAAGGGGTAGGGATGCATGAGCGCTCCTCGTATTCAGATATATGTAGGAAATATGTACATCCATCGGCCGCGCTGACCGTTCACCGGATTCCATATTTCTCAATTCTGAAAAGGAAGCAGGTAGAAAGGCGTAACAAATGCCAAAAATCGGAGTATCTCTACAGAGTCAGCAACCTGTTTTCATGGCTTAATTCAGGCGCCTAAATTGAATGTGCGCACAACGGGACGCGGCGGCGACACATTCCGGCAACATGCCGTCAACGGTAGCCAACGCGCGTCGCCTCTGCGCGCATGCTAGATTTCCAACATCAATTCGGCGATCGGCTGGTCCGGTCAAGGGAAGGAAGGAAGCAAAAATGGCAACAGTCCAAGTCATCTTGATCTTGGCCGTGTTCATCGGCGGGGTTGCGCTGATGATGACCAAGAAGATGCCCGCCATCCTGGCGCTGCCGGTGATGGGCATTCTCATCGCAGCTGTCGCCGGCGTGCCCTTTATCTCGGACGACAAGGAGGTGAAGACCATCACCTCGTTCGTGATTGGTAGCGGCGCGATAAAGCTGGCGTCGACCATCAGCGTTACGATCTTTGGCGCGATCTTCGCCAAGGTCATCCAGAAGGAGGGCATCTCCGACGCCATCATCCGCAAGGCGGCGGAGCTCGCCGGCGACAAGCCCACGGTGATCGCCGTCGCGCTGACCGCGGCCATCGCCATCATCTTCACCGCGATGAGCGGTGCAGGCCCCGTCATCATGGTCTCCCAGATCGCCATCCCGCTGCTGCTCTCCGCGGGCGTGGCCCCCGTTGTGGCAGCGAGCCTCATCCTCTTTGGCCTGAACATAGGCCTGCTCTTCAATGTGTCCCAGTACCAGCTCTACGTCGATACCATCGGGATGGACATGGAGGTCATCAAGTCCACTTCCGTCGTCATGGGCATCGTGTGCGCCATCGTTACCCTTGCGTATATCGTCGTCAACACCCGTAAGGCCTCCAAGAGCGCCGCTTGGGCCGCGAAGGCGAACGAGGACGCGAAAGACGTCAACCCGGTCGCCCTCTTTATGCCCATCGTCCCCATCATCCTGGTCTTCTTCCTTAAGTGGAACGCCGAGACCTCCCTGCTCGTCACCCTCGTCGTGACCGCCCTCATCACCAAGCCTCGCCAGGCGATGCAGGTCCTCTCCAGCTCCGTCGTCGAGGGTATCAAGGATGTCGCCGGCGTCATCGGCCTCATGGTCGGCATCGGCATCCTGCTCAACGGCGTCGCCGCGCCCCAGACCTCCGCGCTCATGCAGCCCATCATCTCCATGATCCTGCCGAGCAACCCCATCGTCTACGTGCTCCTCTTCACGATCCTCTCGCCGCTGGCCCTGTACCGCGGCCCGCTCAACATGTACGGCCTGGGTTCCGGCCTCGCCAACATCTTCGTCGCAGCCGGCACGCTCTCCCCGGCCGCCGTCGGCATGGCCCTGCGCTCCACGAGCGTCGTCCAGTGCGTCTCCGACCCGACCAACACCCAGAACGTCATCGTCGCCGATTACGCCAACGTCGACGTCAACGACATCCTGAAGTCCACCTTGCCCTACACCATGGTCATGGCGCTGTGCATCCTTGCTTACACGGCTGTCGCCCTGTTCTAGCAGCATTTCCGTCCGGGCGGCCGACTTGGCCGCCCGGCTTCGGGCCGCACATCCGCTCTTCTCGGCACGCGGCAAGAAGAGCGGACGCGCGCCTCGGCCCCCCTCACGACCGGAACAAACAGAAAGGCACGAAATGGGCAAGCGTAGCGTAAGGATCGGCATCGACGTCGGAGGCACCTTCACCGATGCCGTCGTCGTGGACAACGAGACCTACGAGGTCATCGCCAAGGAGAAGGTCCCCACTACCCACCATGCCGAGCAGGGAGTCGCCGCCGGTATCGTGCAGGCGATCAACGAGGTCCTGGACAAGAACGACATATCCCCGGACGACGTGGTCTTCATCGCCCACGGAACCACGCAGGCCACCAACGCGCTTCTTGAGGGCGACGTCGCCAAGGTCGGCATAATCGGCATGGGCAAGGGCGCCGGCGCCGGCCGAGCGGGCTCGGAGACCACCGTGGGCAACATCGAGCTCGCCCCCGGCAAGTACCTCGAGACCGAGCACGAGCTCATCGAGAGCAGTTCCCTGACCGACGACTCCATCGCCGCCGCCGTGAACGCCCTCCGCGACCGCGGGTGCGAGGTCATCGTGGCGTCCGAAAGCTATTCGGTCGACGACCCGACAAACGAGCAGCGCGTCGTCGCCAAGGCAAACGAGCTCGGCATGGTCGCGACGGGAGGCTACGAGATCTCGCAGCTCTATGGCTTGTCGGCGCGCACGCGCACCGCTGCCGTGAACGCTGCGCTTATCCCCAAGATGATGGAGACCGCAAACATGACGGAAGGCGCCGTCAAGGACTCCGGCATCAAGAAGCCCCTCATGATCATGCGCTGCGACGGCGGCGTCATGTCCATCGACGAGGTGCGCAAGCGCCCGATTCTCACCATGCTCTCCGGCTTGGCGGCGGGCGTGGCCGGCGCCCTCATGTATGAGAAGATCACCGACGGGATCTTCCTGGAGGCGGGCGGCACCTCAACCGACATCTCGGCCATCAAAGACGGTAAGGTCATGATCAAGAACGCGACGGTCGGCGGCCACAAACTGTACCTGACTTCGCTCGACGTGCGGACCCTCGGCATAGCCGGCGGCTCCATGATCGTGGTCGAGAACGGCAAGATCGCCGACGTCGGCCCGCGCTCCGCCCACATCGCCGACAAGGACTACGAGGTCTTCACGCCCGCTGAGCGCATCTGTGACCCTAAGGTCGAGCTCATCGCCCCGCGTGAGGACGATCAACCCAACTACGCCGTCGTCTCCTGTGCGAACGGCGAGTCCTATGCCCTCACGCTGTGCGGCGCGGCGAACATCCTGGGTTACGTGCCCGAAGGTGATTACGCCGCCGGCAACGTCGACGCGGCAAGAATATCCTGGCAAGCCCTCGCCGACAGTATCGGCGGCACGGTCGAGTCCCTCTGCGAACAGGCTATGGACATCGCCATGGACAAGGTCGCAAAGATCGTGCAGGGCCTTATTTCCGACTACGACCTCAACCCCAACCTCATCTACCTGGTGGGCGGCGGTGGCTCTGCGTCCGTCGTCGCGCCCGCACTGGGCAAGAAGATGGGCATCAGGCACCGTATCGCAAAGAACGCCCCGTACATCTCCACCATCGGCGTCTCCCTCGCGCTCGTGCGCGAGCAGATCGAGCGCAACGTTGCCAACCCGACCGATGAGGACATCCGCAAGATCCGTCACGACGTCATGGAGGTCATCACGCGCGCGGGCGCCGATGCCGCCACCGTCGACATCGCCATAGAGATCGATGCTCAGAAGAACATCCTGAGGGCGACCGCGACGGGCGCGACCGAGCTGCGAACCAAGGACCGCAACTCCCAGGCAAAGAGCGAGTCCGAGCTCGTTTCCGTCGTCGCGGAGGCATGCGGCGTCGATGAATCCGCGGTCGAGAAGGTCGCGAACGAGGGGCGCTGGCACGCCTACCAGGCCAATATCGTCAAGAAGGCCTTCTTTGGCCTCATGAAGAGCAAGAAGAGCGTCGTGCGCGTGGCGGACGAGGAGGGCGTGATCCGGCTTCAGAAGGACGATGCACGCGTCGCCGTCTTCACCAAGGGCGAGCTGTACAGCGGCTTCACGGACTTCGTGGACTCGATGACGCTCTACACGGATGCCGGCGCCACGCTTCCCAAGACCTACCTCTTCTTTGGCCAGAAGATGTCGGATCTTTCCGGCGTTCTCAACAAAGACCAGCTCCTGAGCTTGGCGGAGATGGAGCTTGAGTTCGCAGGGGACGACCAGCCCATCATCGTGGTTGCGGCCAAGGACTAGGCGTGGACCTTCGCGCCGCATTGCGTAGCGTCACCGAGCGCGAGCTCGCGCTCGTCCAGGTCATGGCCGAGCCGTCCCTTGCCCGCGCGGAGAGGGACGACCTGCCGCGGCTCGTCGACGCCTGCCTCGATGCAGGGCGCAGGCGCTCGACGGAGTTTCTGGGCCTAGAGCCGGCGGAAGCCCTCGCGGACCTGGGCTACTTGGTGAAACGCATTCCGGGCCCTTCGCCGGGCTCCCGCGCTGGTTTCCATCTCTGCGCGATGACGCGTTCTGGCGATGACGTGCCCGGAGGGACCGTCGAGCTCTACGTGGACGAAGTCGCCGCCAAGCGCCGTGGTCTTCTTGCCTTCGACGTGAGCTGCTCGGAGGACGACCTCTGCCGGCTGCATCTTGCGCACGAGCTCTATCACGCGCTTGAGTTCTCCCGCGGCCCCATGACTCCCGATGTGGTGCCTAGGGTGCGCGTGCACACGCTCTTCGGTCTGCGCGAGCGCCGGCCAGCGTGCTCCAGCGAAGTCGCGGCCCATGCTTTTGCCCGTCGCATGGCCGAGTCGCCGATCTGCCCGCAGCTGGTGGACACATTGGCGCTTATAGAGGAGGGCTCTTTGTCGCAAGAGGCGTTCCTATTCGAGCTCGAGAAAGCGCGCGAGATGCTTTCCGATTCCGATGCATGCGCCGCATGCCGTTGATTGGAGCAAAGATGAAAACGTATGGCTTTGGGGCAAGGGATCTCCCCATCTTAGGGGAATGGGACACCGTCGTCGTGGGCGGCGGCACCGCCGGGGCATCTGCCGCCATCAGCGCGGCGCGCGAGGGAAACCGCGTCCTCGTGGTAGAGAAGGCTGCCTCCCTGGGCGGCACTCCGACCCATGCGCTGGTAACGCCGATGATGGACTCGCGCGTCGAGCACGGTTCGAACCTGCGGGAGATAGAGCGGAGGCTCAACGACCTCGGGGTCACGACCCGCGAGGACGCTGACCTCATGGGCTACATCTGGTTTACGCCCGAGACGTTTTCAGAGGCTCTCGAGCAGATGCTGTACGAGGCGGGCGGAGAGGCGCTCTACGATGCCACGCTCGTCTCGGCAGACGTCGAAGACGGGGCGATCGAAGCCCTGGAGGTCATGACCGTTGAGGGGCCGCGCGCAATCCTCGCGAGGCAATTCGTCGATGCGACGGGCGATGCCGTGCTCTCGCGCCTCGCTGGCGTGCCCTGCGTCTCAGGCGACGACGAGGGCAACAATCAGATGAGCTCGCTGCGTTTCGAGATGGGCGGCATTGATGTCGACGCGTACCGCGACTACTGTCTCTCCCTCGGAGACGAGTTCAGCCCGCTCAAGCAAGGGTACTTCTGGGAGTCGGCCATGGTCGCGGGAAAGGGCTTCAAGCTCGAGCCGCTTTTCCAGAAGGCGGTCGCCGACGGTGTTCTGCAGCAAGATGACCTTGTCTACTACCAGTGCTTCTCGCTTCCCACCGAACCCGACTGCATGGCGTTCAACTGCCCGCACCTGCCGGGGCTCAAGAGCAACGCGTCCGCCATGGCCCGTTCGGAGGCCCTTACTGAAGGGCGCCGTCGCGTAAGGAGGCTTGTGACCTTCCTCACGCGCTACATGCCCGGCTTCGAGCACGCGTATCTCATCCGAGAGGCTGGGATGCTCGGCGTTCGCGAGAGCTGGCGCATCCAGGGCACGTATGTCCTCGACGTCGACGATTATGTTCGGCGTGCCCGCTTTGACGATGCGGTGGCAAAGGGCACGTGGTACATCGATGTGCACTCCGCTACGAAGGGCCTTGTGCATATGGAGAAATACCAGCCTGGCGAGTACTACGAGATCCCGTATCGCTGCCTTACGAACAGGGCTGTACGCAACATGTTGACCGTGGGCCGCTGCATCTCCACGAGCTTCCTCGTCCAAGCGAGCGTCCGTATCCAGCAAACGGCTATCGACATGGGCGACTCCGCCGGTCGAGCCTGTGCGAGGGCGCTTGCTGCGGGAATCGACCTCGCTTCTTTTGATGGGCACGGTCTAATGGACTGAGTCCTGCGCGTCGAGTTCGACGATGAACCCGAACGCCGGACGCTTTTCCCGCCTTTTGGCGGGTTCGGCGCCCGGCGCGTTGCCCTCGGCACGTTAAGCGCGGGCTCGGCCCACGGCGACCTGCGGTTTTGCCGCGGACATGCGCCCGCTCGACAACTTTTCTCCAGTTTTGCGTGGTCAGATCGGGCCCCTGGCCACTAGAGAGGGGCGCCCAAGCGTCTCGCCGCGGGCCCCGCACGGTGTTTCCCCAGTTAAGCCTTTCAGCACGTAAGATAAAACATCGAATCAGGCACGCAGAACCGAACTTTTGTGTCCGCCAAATCCCGCGACGCCCCGTCGCCCGCCGCGTATTTCTCGCGATGAACTTCTCGTTACCCCAGTTACATGGTTGTTTCTCCATACGCCCTGCAGACGGCTGTCGCCTTGCGGGGTGTATGCTCTTGCGCAGCACGCGTAACTTTCTCGCATTAAGTTGCAAGGGGGAGGGGAATGGGTCCCCTCCGGTTGCGTTGTGTGAAAGGGGAAAAGGAACCAATTTTGGGAGGAACCATCATGAAGAACACCCCCTCTACGCAGGGTCGCGCCTACTCGCGTCGCGATTTCCTCAAGCTTTCCGGCCTTACGGCGCTCACCATCGGGGGCATGACGGTCCTCACCGCTTGCGGTCCGTCTACCGAGACCAAGGACTCCGGCTCGACCGACGCCAAGTCCAGCTCCTCCAGCAGCTTCGGCGAGGGCGGCAAGCTGCGCGTGGGCATGGAGGTCGCCTACCCACCCTACAACTGGCAGACCTCGGAGGCCACCGATGACACCATTCCTGTCGACGGCCTAGACGGCGCCTACGCCGACGGCATCGACATCTACGTCGCGAAGAAGATCGCCGCGGCCTTCGGCCTCGAGGCCGTCGCCGTCAAGCTCGCTTGGTCCGGCCTCATCGAGGCCCTGAACGCCGGCCAGATCGACGTCATCATCGCGGGCATGACCCCCACCGACGAGCGCAAGCAGTCCATCGACTTCTCCGACCCGTACTTCATCGGTCACTACGGCCTGCTCGTGCGCAAGGACTCCTCCTACGCCAACGCCACGTCCTTTGCCGATTTCGCCGGCGCCTCCGTGCTCGGCCAGAAGGACACCCTGCTCGACACCGTCATCGACGAGATCGACGGCGTGAACCACATGACGCCGGTCGACTCCGTCCCCTCGCAGCTCAGCCAGGTCAACCAGGGAGCCTGTGACGCCATCACCTACAACGTCGAGAACCGCGCCGGCCTGCTCGCCGCCAACCCCGACCTGGTCGCCGTCTCCTTCGACGGCTCCTATCAGCTCTTCCCGGACGAGGTTTCCTGCAACGTGGGCCTCAAGAAGGGCCAGGACGACGTCCTGAAGAAGATCAACGACGCCATCGCCAGCATGGGCGCGGACGACTCCACCTGGGAGACCATCATTGCCCGTCAGCCGGCATAAGCGCCCCACACCCCGCTTTACCTGGGCGTCCGCAGCCATCTTGGCGCGCGGGCGCCTTTTGCCGTATTCTTCGCGGCTTTCTTACCGCCCCGTCCCCACACCACTAGGAGGAACCACATGAGCACCACCCCCGAGGTCGCTGCCCAGAAGTCCCGCGGCCGCCTGGCCACGTTCTTCTGCGACGACCACCGCTACGTCTTCCTCGGCACGAGCGCCTTTGCCCTGATCGGCCTCGCGCTGGGCAACTCGCCCCACTCCGCGTCGAGCTTCCTCGCCGCGTCCTACGTCGTCGAGTCCGTCCTCTACTACGTCCTCGTGGCGTGGCTCGTCGTCTCGGCCGTCGCCCTCGTGAACAAGCTCGCGAAGTGGCGCGACTACGCCGAGGCCTCCCCCCTGACGAAGCCCGCCGCCCGCCGCGCCGAGCGAATCGCCAGCTACGTGGTCTGGGCCGTCGTCGTGGTCTTCATGCTCGACCGCTGGGTCATGGGCTTCGCCGACCTCGCCTCGGCGGCGGTGGCCTCGGACACGAACCCCACCGACTTCTGGTCGAGCTCCATCTACATGCTCTGGAACACCCGCAGCGTCTTCGTCTCCGGCATCCAGAACACGGTGCTGCTCGCCCTCTTCGGCACGGTCATCGCGTTCTTCTTGGCGCTGCTGCTCGTCTTCCTGCGCATCCAGGTGATCGACCGCTCCGACAACGACTTCGTCCGCTTCCTCAAGGTCGTGGGCTCCGGCTTCGCGCGCGCCTACTCCACCATCGTCCGCGGCACCCCGATGATGATCCAAGGCCTGCTCATCTACTTCGGCGGCATCAGCGTCCTCAAGGGCTTCGGCCTCTCGACCGGCCAGATCGGCGCCGTGTGGACCACGTTCGTCGCGGGCCTCGTGACCATCTCGCTCAACTCCACCGCCTACATGATGGAGGTCCTGCGCTCCGGCATCGGCGCCGTCGACGCCGGCCAGGCCGAGGCCGCCCGCTCGCTCGGCCTCTCGCAGTGGCAGGCCATGAGCAAGGTCGTCTTCCCGCAGGGCGTCAAGAACTCCATCCCGGCCCTGTCCAACGAGCTCGTCATCAACCTCAAGGATTCCTCGGTACTCTCGGTCATCGGCGTCGTCGACCTGATGTTCGCGACCACGACCATCGCCGGCAAGTACTACAAGCAGATGGAGATCTACGTCGTCGCCATGGTCGTCTACCTGATCCTGACCATGGTCGCCTCCAAGCTCCTCGGCCTTCTCGCGAAGAAGCTCGACGCCGCCGAGCCCGGTCCCGTCCTCGGTACCTCGGACGTCCCCGCCGCCAAGCCCGGCGCCGAAGAGCAGCATTAACCGACATCAGGAAGTTAAGGAGAAAAACATGACGAACGCTTCCGAGCCGGTCATCCGCATCGAGGGCATCCACAAGTCCTTCGGCTCAAACCACGTCCTGCGCGGCGTCGACTTCGAGGTCATGCCGGGCGAGGTCGTCACCATCATCGGCGCGTCGGGCTCCGGCAAGTCCACCCTGCTGCGTTGCATCAACCTCCTCGAGACCCCCGACGAGGGCCACGTCTGGTTCCACGGCGAGGACCTCGCCGCCGAGCACGTGAACGTGAACCGCCTGCGCGAGAGCATCGGCATGGTGTTCCAGGGCTTCAACCTGTTCAACAACATGAACGTCATCGACAACTGCACCCTCGCCCCCGTCACGCTCAAGAAGTGCTCCAAGGCCGAGGCCGAGGAGCGCGCCCGCAAGCACCTCGAGGAGGTCGGCCTCCTCGACTTCGCCCAGGCGCCCGTCGTCAAGCTCTCCGGTGGTCAGAAGCAGCGCGTCGCCATCGCCCGTGCCCTGTGCATGGAGCCCGAGATCATGCTCTTCGACGAGCCCACGAGCGCCCTCGACCCCGAGATCGTGGGCGAGGTCCTGAACGTCATGCGCGACCTGGCCGCGAACGGCATGACCATGGTCGTGGTCACGCACGAGATGGCCTTCGCCAAGAACGTGTCCGACAAGGTCGTCTTCATGGACAAGGGCGTCATCGCCGAGGCCTCGAGCCCGGCCGAGATGTTCTCTAACCCCAAGCTCCCGCGCACCCGCGAGTTCCTCTCGCGCTACCTCGACGACCCCCGCGCCGCCGACGCCGCGCCCGCCCAGGCCTAAGGGAGGCAAGAAGACCATGGCCGAAGCCTGGCAGTTCTTTGCCCACGAAGACGACTACCCCGACCTCGACGAGGCGGCCATCTGCGCCCGCCTGGGCCATGAGCTCTCCATCCCGACCGTCGACGGCCCGTCTCGCGAGGAGACCGATTGGGCTCCGTTCGACGAGCTCGAGTCCTTCTTCCGCGCGTCGTTCCCGCTGCTCTTCGCGGCCGCGACCGTCGAGAAGATCGACCACTCGCTCATGCTCACGGTCCCCGGAACCAACGCGGCGCTGCGCCCGGCGCTGCTCCTGGGCCACATGGACGTCGTGCCCGTGGTTCCCGGCACGGAGGGCGACTGGACTCACGGCGCCTTCAGCGGGCACGTGGACGACGAGTACATCTGGGGTCGCGGCGCCATCGATATGAGCGACCAACTCATGGGCAACCTCGAGGCCGTCGAGTACGTGCTCGCCCGTGGGGACGCCCTCGCGCGGACCATCATCATCTGCATGGGCCAGGACGAGGAGACCCTCCAGTCCGGCGCCCGCGCCATGGGCGAGCTGCTCGAGGAGCGCGGCATTCGCGCCGAGTTCTCCATCGACGAGGGCAGCTACCTCGTGAGCGACCTCTCGCCGTTCGGCGCCGAGGGCCGCCGCGGCCTCATGGTCTTCCTTGCCGAGAAGGGCTATGCCGATGTCCGCCTCACGGTCCGGAGCTCGGGCGGCCACTCCTCCAACCCCTTCGGCGGGACCTCGCTCGCTGCGCTCTCCTGCGCGATCGCGCGCGTGGCCGAGGCCGACTGGGGCTGCGAGTCCACGCCCCTTCTGCGCCAGACGCTCCGCGCGTTGGGCCTCGATGAGAACGTGGATCCCCACGAGCTCCTGGGGGAGCGCGAGCTCTACCCCTACGTGACGACGACCTGCGCGCCCACGATGATCTGCGGCGGGAGTTCCCAGGCAAACGTCATGCCCCAGGACATGACCGCGACGATAAACTTCCGCCTCCTCACGGGCACGTCCGTGCGAGCGGTCTACGAGCGGGTTCGCGAGCTCGTGTCCGATCTCCCGGTCGAGGTCGAGCTCGTCGAGGGCGTCTGCAACGACCCGTCGGCCGTGTCGACCTTCGAAGGCGCCGGCGCCGAGGCGCTGACCTCCGCCGCGCAGCGCTACTTCCGCGACCCCCGGACGGGGGAGCCCCTGCCGCTCGTTCCCGCCTTGCTCCTCGGCGCGTCCGATTCGCGCATGTACGAGAGGGTGTGCGGCACGTGCATGAGGTTCTCGCCCTTCGTCGCCGATGCCGAGGAGGTCGCGCGCGGCGTGCACGGGACCGATGAGCGCCTCACGCGCCGATCCTATATACAAGGCATCAGGTTCCTCATCTACCTCATCGAGAAGTCCTGTCGTTAGCAATCAAGGCAGCATCTAAACCAAAACGCGGGCCCAGAGACGCTCCAGTCCCTGGGCCCGCGTTATCTCTATCGAATGACGAATCAGCCAATATCTACTACCCACTGAAGAAGAAACCTCTACATCCGTTGCAAAGAGAACCCCATATGCCCAGGTAACCAAGTACGGCAAGAGGTAAAGAAGAACCGGTGAACGGTCGCGCGTCCCGCCCAATTGTGTAGGAAATGTGAACCTCTAACCCCGCCGTTGCCCCAGGGCGGGGAGGTGC
>ERZ808246.1629-NODE-1629-length-15865-cov-4.209677_pt1 | contig 15865 bp, 12 predicted proteins | sample MGYA00521083_ERZ808246 | MGnify/ENA primary metagenome ERZ808246 (study PRJEB31516, sample SAMN03275577) | gut metagenome | biome: mammalia-associated habitat; material: feces | host: Papio cynocephalus | place: Kenya | collected 2012-07-07 ...
GCCTCGGGGCAGCTTTTCCAGAATACGGCTCAGCACCCCCGCACCCAGCTTTGCGGTGCATCCGCCGCCGGTGCAGAAAACGATCTTTTCAGGCTGTTCCATCTGCCGCTCTCCTTTCTCAAATGCCGTCAGAACACATCGAACCCCATAAGTTTCTTCCAAAATCTTCCGGGTCTTTTCTCCGAACTTTCGCCGTTCCGGTGTGTCTGCCTGATTGAGCACGGCATAAAATTCCCGTGTTCCCGCATCTTTTCTTCCGCCCTCTGCATCTGCCAGCAATTTTGCCAGCATCGCAGGTGTCAGGCAGTCATCCGGCAAGGCTTCCAGCAGTGTGCAGGCTGTTTCCAGCCGGAAACAGACCTCCCGCAGAGGCCGCTCTGCCGCTGAAAGCCCGGCCACTGCCAGCACGACATCGCTTTCCGGTAGAAGCACCGGCTCATGCGCTGTCGGGGCTTTGCAAGGCAGACGCTTTGAACCGTCGGCTTCCAAAATCACGAAGTCAGCGTCCCGCATCCAGCGGCGCAGCTGCTCCATGGGCAGAGCTTTCAGCTTGCCGTTCCCGGTGTCCACCCCAGCCACGGCATACCGGCCTGCGGCCCATAGGGTGTTCCGGTCGGCTTCGGTCCGGGCCCGGAATTCTTCCGGCGGGCACTGGATATGAGTCGTTGTTGAGGCCAGCACCTTCCAGCCCTTTGCAGCGCAAAGGCGGGCCATGGCATACATCAGAGTCGTTTTTCCGCCGCCGCCCACCAGAGAAACCACATGATTTTTCTCGTTTAAAAATGGCAGCAGCACATCAAGGTCTCGCATCAGTTTTCCTGCTTCTCCACTGCCATAGCGATCTGCTCCGGCGTGATGGGCAACTCATAGAATCGGGTACCGATGGCATTGTAAATGGCATCCGAAACGGCAGGCAGCGGGGTGTTGATGACCACTTCGCCAATGGACTTTGCGCCGAAGGGGCCGTTGGGTTCATAACTGTTTTCAAATTCCACCCGGATATGTCCGACATCCAGCCGGGTAGGAATCTTGTACTGGAAAAGCGAGTTTTCTTCCGGATAGCCCTTGGCATCGTAGGTCACGTTTTCGGTCAGGGTCATGCCGATACCCTGCAGGATGCCGCCTTCGGCCTGCACCCGGGTCAGGTTGGGATTGATGGGTGTCCCGCAGTCCACACAGGCGGCGTAATCCAGCAGCTTGACCTCACCGGTCTCCGTATCCAGCTCAATCTCTGCTGCACCCACCATATAAGGCGGCGGCGACAGCGGAGAGCTGTGCGTTTCGGTCGCTTCCAGTGCAACATCGTGGCCGTTCATCGAGGTGGTGACCACCTCTTCCAGCGAAACGCTGCGTGAGGGATCATTCTCTACAAAGACTTTCTTGCCGTCAAACTCCACGGCAGTTTCTTCACAGTTCAGCATCTGTGCACCCAGCTTGCAGATCTGTGCCCGGAGTTTGAGGGCACATTTTTCCACGGCCTTGCCGGTCACATAGGTGGTACTGGACGCATAGGAACCGGAATCGTAGGGGGAGGTGTCGGTATCTGCGCCGTAAACAGTGATATTGTCAAAATCACATTCCAGCACTTCGGCGGCGATCTGCGCCAGTGTGGTGTCACAGCCGGTGCCCATATCGGCTGCGCCGATCAGGAGCGAGTAGAACCCGCCCTCGTTGAGCTTGAGGGTCGCACTGCCCACATCCATGCCCGAAATACCGGAACCCTGCATGGCCATGCCCATGCCCACCGCCCGGACTTTGCCGTTGCCCAGCTCTTTCCGGGGATATTTTTCGTCCCAACTGATCATATCATGGACCTTTTTCAAGCAGCGGTCCAGTGCACAGCTGGTATTGGGTGCACCGTAATAGGCAGGCATGATATCGCCTTCCTTGACAATGTTCTTTTCCCGGATCTCAAAGGGGTCCATATGGAGCTTTGCTGCCAGCTCATTAACAGCCGATTCCACGGCAAAAAGACCCTGCGTTGCGCCGTAGCCCCGATAGGCACCGGCCGACATATGGTTGGTATAAACCACATCGTAGGTAAAGCGGAACGCCTCTGCCTTGCCGTACAGCGGAATGGACTTATGCCCCGACAGTCCCACCGTGGTGGGGCCGTGCTCACCGTAGGCACCGGTATTGGAAAGGGTATACATATCGATACCCTTCACGATGCCGTCTTTGGTGGCACCCAGCCGGAGATGAATTTCCATTTCATGCCGGGGGCTGGAAGCGGTCTGGCTTTCCTCCCGGCTGAAGATGATTTTGGAAGGCTTTTTGGTTTTCCATGTAACAAAGGCCGGGTAGATCAGGGAGACCGACGTCTGCTTTGCGCCAAAACCGCCGCCGATCCGGGGCTTCGTGACCCGGATCATGGATTTGGGAATATGCAGAGCATTGGCAATGTGCCGCCGGGCATGGAACACGATCTGGGTCGAGCTGAGCACATTCAGCCGGCCATAAAGGTCGATGTAGCAGCAGGTGCGGAAGGTCTCCATCATGGCCTGCTGGCAGGCCTTGGTATGGTACACATGGTCAATGACCACGTCGCATTTGCTCAGCACGGCGTCAATATCGCCGGAACCGCTCTCCTCATGGGCGCAGAGATTCCGCTTGTTGTCGGCTCCCACCGGGCAGAGGCTCTCCCAGTTGTCCTCCGGGTGAACGAGGATGGGGTTATCCTTGGCTGTGTGGTAATCCAGCACAGCATCCAGCACCTCATACTCCACCTTGATGAGCTTGAGGGCCTTGTCCACGCACTTTTCATCCTTGCCTGCCACGATGGCCACCACATCGCCCACGAAGCGAACATGGCGGTCGATGACCAGGCGGTCATAGGGGCTTGCTTCCGGGTAGGTCTGGCCCGCCTGCGTAAAGCGGCGGCCATTCTGGTCCACATCTTCCCATGTGAAAATCGCCTCAATGCCGGGAACTTTTTTTGCCACAGCCGTATTGATGCTCTTGACCATGGCGTTGGCGTGGGGCGAGCGGAGAAGTTTGACGATCAGGCAGTCCTTCGGAGCGAGATCATCCATATAGACCGGTTTTCCGGTGACCAGCTGCATGGCATCCTTTTTCCGGAACGGCTTATTCACGTTGTTCATTCAGCGGTCTCCTTTCCCTTTTTCCATGCAAGAAACGCCTGAATTCCCCGCAGCTGGCCCTCGTAGCCGGAACAGCGGCAGAGGTTGCCTGCAAGGTATTCCTTGATTTCCTCCTCTGTGGGATATTCGTTCTCCCGGAAGAGGGCCAGAGCATTCATGATAAAGCCCGGGTTGCAGAAGCCGCACTGCTCTGCACCCTGATCAGCGATAAAGGCTCCAAACTCCGCTGCTTCGTCCTGTAAACCTTCCAGCGTGGTAACTTTATGGCCGTCGGCCCGGGCTGCCAGCACGGAGCAGGAGAGCACCGGTTTGTCATCCAGAAAAACTGTGCACAGCCCGCAGTTGGAAGTCTCACATCCCCGCTTGACACTGTAGCAGCCCTGACTGCGGACAAAATCGATCAGCAAAGTGTCCGGGGCAATCTCCGCCGACACTCTGGTTCCATTCAATGTAATTGTGATCTGCATCCTCTCTCCCCTTTCAGCCTTCCAGCTTGCGGACGGCACGCTTGACCAGCACCCCGGCCAGATGGCGGCGGTACTCTGCACTGCCCCTCATGTTGGACTCTGTTTTGATCTGTTCCTTCACCGCATCGGCAAACCGCCGGGCACGTTCCTCTGTTGTTTCACCGGGCTGCGCCTCAAAACAGAAGAGTACTGCCTTGCCCGGCCGTGCACCGATGGCAAAGCGATAACTTTCCTTCTCCGTTTTTGCAGCGGCACAGGTCAGCACCGGAATATCGGTCTGGCTGTTCCGCACCGACTGGTAAGAATATGCCGCATTTTCCTTAGGCACGATGACCCGCACCAGAATATCCCGGTCATAGGGCTTCTGTGCATACTCCGCCAGCGGCACAATGCCGCCCTTGTACAGCTCCACCGAGCTGTTCAGGGCAAGAAACATCGTCAGCACATCCGAAAAGCCAAACCGGCTGTAAATGCTGCCGCCTACTGTCGCCAGATTGCGCAGCTGCACACCAACGATATGCCGCACCGACTCCCGCACTGCACCATCTGTATAGGCGGCAAGACCCGGATGTTGTTCCAGCTGCCGGAGGGTGACCATCGCTCCGATGGAAAAGCCCTCGTCCGTCTCCTCAATGGTATCCAGCCCAAGGCCCGACAGGTCGATGGCCGTACCCACATTGATGGTCTCCATTTTGAGCCAGATCATTCCGCCGATGATACGGTTGTTTTTCTTCTGGTTGAGCTGCCAGGCTTCTTCCAGACTTTCGGCTTTTTTATATTCCCGAATCGTCAACATACGCAGTTCCTCTCTTTTTTCTCTACTGCCTTTTATTTTATCATAAATTGGCTTATAATGCTATTTGGAAGCGGAATTTTTCCGCAGAATTTTACCGCAAAAAAGGAGTGCCGGATCATGGATCTTCCCGAAATTTCTCCCTTTTACCCCACATTGCCGGTGGGATGCGTTCTGATGGCTTCCGGCCTTTCCCGCCGGTTCGGCTCCAACAAGCTTCTTGCCCCCTTTGGGCCGGAGGGAAAGCCCCTGTTCTGCCGGGCCCTTGCCGCCACCGACACCCCTCTTCTGGCTACTCGGATCGTCGTGACACGCTCGGAAGCGGTGCGGCAGCTCTGTGAAGAGCGCAGTATCCCGGTGATTTTCCACGCTCTGCCCGGCCGGAACGACACCGTCCGCCTTGGGCTGAAGGCTTTGCTGCAGCAGGTTCCGGAACTTGCAGGCTGTATGTTTCTGCCCGGAGACCAGCCTCTGCTCCAGCGAGAAACCGTAGAAGCCATGGTGGGTATTTTTTGTTCGGATCATCGAACCCAGCTGGAACGGCAAAAAGAAACAGAACGGGTGATCTTCCGGCTGGCGTGGCGGGCCAAAAATGACCCGGAGCCGCTGGTTGGAAGCCCCGTTCTGTTTGGAAGCGGATTTTTCCCGGAACTGCGCACCCTGCCCGAAGGCAAGGGCGGCAGCGTCCTGCTCCGGAAGTACCCGGAATGTGTGCATCGTATTTTTATTGCTGACCGGAACGAACTTCTGGACGCAGATACGCCGGAAGCTCTGCATCAGCTGGAAGCTATGCTCTGAACTTTACTCTGCCTTGTCATCCTTGGGCAGCAGGAGGTTGAGCACGATGGCAACAAAGGCTGCGGGGACGATGCCGGACTCGCCGCAGATCAGCTGAATGACCTGCGGAGTGTTGGCCAGAATGTTGGAATTTGCACCCATGCCGTAGCCTACACCCAGAGCCACCGAGACGATGGTCAGAGTCCGGGGAGTCATCTTCTCCTTGGTGATGAGCTGGATGCCGCTGACCACGATGGAAGAGAACATCATAACGGCTGCACCGCCCAGAACCGCCTGCGGCATGATGGAGACCAGTGCGCCCAGCTTGGGGATCAGGCCGCAGAGGATCAGGAAGATGGCACCGGATGCCAGTGCACCACGGTTGACCACCTTAGTCATAGCCACCAGACCCACGTTCTGGCTGAAGGAAGTGTTTGGCAGAACGCCGAACATGGCAGCAAAGGTAGAGCCCAGACCGTCGCAGATGACGCCGCCGGACAGCTCCTTATCGCTGGGTTCACGCTCCATGCCGCCTTCCATAACGCCGGAGATATCGCCCACCGTCTCCACTGCAGTGACGATGAACATGATCAGAACCGGCAGGATGGCACGCATATCAAAAACGATCTTGACCGGCACCAGCTTGGGGATGGCAAACCAGTCAGCCTGCGCCACCTTGCTCCAATTGAGGACCCATGCTTTGGTAAACTCCACACCTTCAGCGGTCACGCCGGTGGTGGGCAGGATAAAGCCCATGACGATGGCAGCCAGATAACCGGCAATGATGCCGATGAGGATCGAGGAAGAGCTCAGGAAGCCCTTGGTCCAGTGCTTGAAGAAAAGGATGACCACCAGCACAAAGAGGGCCAGCAGCAGGTTTTCGACCGAGCCAAAGTCCTTTGCACCGTTGCCGCCGCCAAAGGAGTTGATACCCACCGAGATCAGCGACAGACCGATGGAAAGCACCACCGTGCCGGTGACCACCGAGGGGAAGAGCTTGCGCAGAGGCTTGAGGAAAATGCCCAGCACGCTCTCAAACAGGCCGCCCAGAATGGATGCGCCCATGATGGCACCATAGGCCGTCACACCGCCGCCCATGGTTGCAGCCACACTGTTGAACACGCCCAGAAAGCCCGAGCTGGTGCCCATGATGATAGGCACTTTGCCGCCGATGGGGCCAAGGCCGTACAGCTGTACCAGTGTAACGACACCCGCTACGAACATGGCGTTCTGCAGCAGGCTGACCTGCAGATCTGCAAATTCACCGCCTGCAATGCCGCAGGCACTGGTGATGATCAGCAGCGGGGTCAGGTTACCCACGAACATTGCAAAGACGTGCTGCAGACCCAGCGGCACCGACTGTTTCAGCGGCATCTTTGCTTCAAATTGATATGCCGAACTCTCCAAAGCGATATCTTTTGTCATTTTTTGCTCCTTTTCTACAATGCTTTACAGCAGACATTTTGTAGTATAGCAAAGAGTTCGGACATATGGTAGCGTTTTCAGAAATTTTTGTTCATTTTTTGTTCATAAGTCATACTTAAAGGCCGGAGCTGTCCCTGTTTTAAGGACAATTCCGGCCTTTTTCAAATAAGAAGGGAGCTTTCCGTCATGTCCCCGGCACCAGCAGCCGGACCGCCTGCGGCAGACGTTCGGTACCTTCATCCAGTTCATTTGCCGCCAGCATCCGCCCCGGCGACACATGGAACCGCTTTGCGATGCCGAACAGTTCTTCCCCGGCCTGCGCATAACAGATACGGAGTGAGATCTCCGGGTCCTCAGGGGCCAGCGGTTCTCCCAAAGCGATGTTCCCCACTCCGTCCCAAACCTTCCGGCACAGGATCGCACCCTCGGCACGGACGGTCAGTGACACATCCAATGCCCCGCCTGCACTGACGCATTGCAGGTTTTCTGCGGTCAGCCAGCACTCGGGCCAGCAGTCTGCCTCCGCATCCGTCAGTTCCGGAATGGGCAGAGAGAATTCCAGCGGCTTCTCGTAGCTTTCCAGCTCGTTCAGGCTGTTTTCCGCAAAGGCCGTCACTACGGTCCGGGCGGTCAGGGCCCAGTTTTCTTCTTTCCGGACAAGGCTCAGCGGGCCGAACGACGCAAAACAGGCCAGAATTTTTGCCCCTGCGTCGGGCAGCGGTCCCGAGCCGGTAAGGGTGACAGTCTCGTTCAGGGCACAGACCAGCGTATCCGCAGCAAGCTCCTGCGGGGTCAGCATCGTCTCATACCGTGTGGAAAACGCATCCGCCACCCATTGCAGCTGATAGGGCCTCCATCCCCGCAGCCGGAGCAGAAGGGTCGCTGTCAGTCTCCCCGGCTCCCCGCCTTCTCCCTGCTCTGCACTGAAACCTACCGGCTCCGCAATGCAGAAGCAGCGGCAGTCCTCACTGAGCCCTTCGGCATCTGCGACCTGCTGAAAATTCAGGGTCACGCTCTGGCTCCGAAGGGTCGGGTCTCCCTCGGCACGCCAGGCACAGAGGGCCCTCAGCTCTCCTTTGACCACGGCTTTGTTGTGCAGAATCTTCAGTTCCCGCACTTCCGCCGAACCGGAGATGTCCAGAATGGCGGCAGGCGGCTGCGGAAAGCTCAGCTCGCCTTCTGCCGTGAGAAGCTTATCCAGAACAACGGTCCGCCGCATCCCTGCAAGGGCAGAAAGCTTCTGCTCCACCCCGCAATCGGCCAAGGCCGTGATGACCTCGGTCTTGCACTGGGTGCGCACTGACGCAACCAGTCCATAAGCTCCCCGTACTTCGATGCGGCGGGGATTGACGGCCCGGCTGTTCAGGTACTCGGTCTGACCCTCCACTGTGGCTGTCCATGCCGTAAAGTCAAATTCCGGCAGTTCCAGCACCCGGGTAAAGGGCAGTTTCTGTTCTGTCTGGCAGAGCCCGGCGTTCTCCTCCCCCTGATAGTACACAGTGCAGCGCAGGTAGCCTTCCAGTGTGAGCCGCCCGGGCTGCAATTGTTTTTGCAGCACCACCGGCCTTGCAAAACATTTGACCAGTTTGAACACCGGGGGCAGATAATCCGAGATCAAAATCTCCGTTTCCACCGGCAGCTCTGCCCGGACCACACAGCCCGCCCCCGCCGCAGGCATGGTGTCCCGAAAAATTTTCAGCTCCATCCAACGCACTCCTCTCCTGTCCGCATGGCAGCACATACCAGAGTGTATGCAGGTGTTTTCCCTGCTATGTCACAAAAAGGCAGAGACCGCCGCATCAAAGCACAGCAGTCTCTGCCTTTTCCTACTTTTTGATGCCGAACAGCATCCGCAGGAGCCCCCGCAGACACTTCGGGCTTTTGATCACAACGACCTGCATCCCGCCACCCGCCTTTCCTGATTGTTACCACAGTATAGGCGTTTTGGGGCCAAAAGGTTCCGATTTTTGCACAGTTTGCTCAGTCTGCTACGGTCTCCACCACCACCAGCGCACCTTTCCGGGTGGAGATGGTCATCTCCGACGAGCCCTCGGCGTACTCATTGCTGACCCCAAGCGGATAGCCCGCCGTCAGAACCGCATCGGTGAGCTCATAGAAAGAGCCCCGCTCGCACACGCCTTCGGCACGGCCCTCCATGGGAAAGACCGAAATATAGAAATAGCGTTCCTTCGGATAGGTACGCTTCTCGCCGGGGAGAACGTAAGTGACCCGGCTCTGCTCGTCCAGCAACGTTGCACGGATGCCTTTTTCTTCCAGACCAAGGCCGGTGCAGAGATTGGCAAGCGTATGCTCCATCCTCCGTCCGCCCAATGCTCCCAGAAGCAGCACCTCCATAAAGCCCTTTTCCACTGCCAGCTTGGCTGCATATTCGGTGTCGGTATCGTCTTTGACATGGGGCAGGACTACGATATCGTCATCCTCCTGCGCCGGGCAGGGAGCGGAATCAAAATCGCCTACAACGATATTGGGCTTCCGGCCCAGCTGCACACAATTTTTGTAGCCCGCATCGCAGGCAATGATAAAATCATCCGCACGGAGCTGCTCTGCCAGCGCAGAGCTTACCGGACAGGCGGAAACGATCACACAGCGTGCCATAAAGTCACATTCCTTCGTCTTTTAGAATTTCGGACGCTGCCAGTCCTTTACGTCCTTGACCTCGTCGTACATCGCACAGTAACTGTCGTACCGGGTCTGAGAAAGCTTGCCCTCGGCAAGGGCGGCACGGACGGCGCAGCCCTTCTCCGAGCGATGAGAGCAGCCGGTGAACTGACATTCTCCCAGATAAGGCCCGAACTCCGGAAATGCGTGCTCGAGGTTTTCTTTGGGGATAAAACCTGCCCGGTTCGCTTCCAGACTTGCAAAACCCGGCGTATCGGCGATGCGTCCGCCAAACGCTTCAAAAATGGTCACTTCCCGTGTGGTATGGCGGCCCCGGCCCAGCTTCTGGCTGATTTCGCCGGTTTCCCGCTCCACCTCAGGCAGCAGAGCATTTAACAGGGTGGATTTGCCCACGCCGGAATTGCCACAGAAGGCACAGAGCCGCCCGGCGATCCACTGTTTGACCTCTTCCAGCCCGCTACCGTCGGCATAGTCGATCCGGATAAAAGGCAGGGTGGATTTTTCATAGGCCTTGCGCAGGAACTCCGCCTCTGCAAGGTCGCCTTTGGTGCAGACGATGACCGGCTGAACTCCCTTATCCACCGCAATGGCCGAGAGCTTATCCAGCACAAGGGTGCTGGGGGTGGGCTGGGTGGTGCTTGCCACCAGAAACAGCACATCAAGATTTGCCACCGGAGGCCGCACAAAAACATTTTTGCGGGGTGCGATCTCTGCAATGACGGCTGCGCCGTTCTCGGTTTCCAGCGTCACCTCATCGCCTGCCACCGGAGTGATCTTCTGCTTTCGGAAGATTCCCCGGGGCTTGCACTCCACCACACCATCCGACGTTTTGACGTAATAAAAGCCGCCGATGCCTTTTGTGATATAACCTTTCATCTGTTCCTCCGTTACGACAGCAGCGAAGCCCACCAGTCGCCCAGAGTACTGCCTGTGCTGGAGCTTGCAGGTTCACTGGAGGAAGCGGACGAAGATGCACCGCCGCCAGTCAGATCCCCCCACCAGTCGCCGCCGGTGGTCTCCGAGCTGCTGGGTGCTTCCGGTTCCGGTGCAGGTTCAGGACCTGCACTGACCACCACGCTGACCCGGCTGTTGAGCCGTGCCGATGCACCTGCGCCCGGGTTCTGGCTGATGATGGTACCTGCAGGCTGGTCGCTGTACTGCTGGGTCTGGCTGCCCAGACCCAACTTGTTCTGGACCAGCAGACTCCGGGCATTGTCAACACTCATGCCGATAAGAGAAGGCACCTTGGTGGTGGTGCTGACCTGCGGACGGCTGACATAGACCACAACCGTGCTGCCCGCCGGGACTTGACTGCCTGCTGCCGGGTCAGTGCGGATGATTGAGCCGGAAGCCACCGATTCATCCACGGCCTGCGTAACCAGTACCGACACGCCCAGACTCTTGAGCTGCTGCTCTCCGTCTGCCTGAAGATAGTTGGTCAGATCCGGCACCGTGACATACTGGATGCCCAGACTGAGGGTCAGGGTCACGCTCTGCCCTTCCCGGACGGTGCGGCCCGCCACGGGGGACTGCTTGTAGACATAGCCTGCGGCGTAGTCGTTGCTGTACTCCTGTTCCCAATTGATCGTGATCTGGCCGGAGGATACCTGAGGCTGTGCATTGACCTCATCCTGCGTCATACCGCTGTAATCGCCCAACACCACATCGGCTTTGTTGTTCATCAGGTTGCTCGAATCATTGAGGATGGTCCAGCAGAGGGCTGCACAGGCAATAGCAAATGCCACCGTAATGCCGAACAACACCGGTAGAAAGACCGTACGTTTCTTCTTTCTCTTTTTGCCGGCAGTCTCCTGCCGTGCGTCTTTTGAGGAATTCATGGAGTGATTCACCGCCTTTTCCGGAACAGGTTCCGTGATATAGTGATAGTTGAAGGTGATGGAAGGATTTTCCACAAAGGCATTGAGAGCGTCCAGCATCTCGGCCGCACTGGCGTACCGGTTGACCGGAAGCTTTGCCATAGCCTTTTCGGTGATCTCTACCAGACCATGGGGCACGCCGGGAGCCAGCTCCTGCAGACTCTCGGGCTGGTCGGAGATCTGCTTGAGAGCCACTTCCACCACATCGTCTGCATCAAACGGCAGCTTGCCCGAAAGCATCTCGTACATCATAACGCCCACCGAGTAGATGTCGCTCTTCCGGTCCGTCTCCTCGCCCTTGGCCTGTTCCGGGCTGATATAATGGACACTGCCCATAGCCTTGCCGCCGGTGAGCTGGTTTTCGGCCCGGGATACCCGGGCAATGCCAAAGTCCATCATCCGGAGCTGGCCGTTGTCCAGCAGCATGATGTTCTGGGGCTTGATGTCCCGGTGAACCACGCCATTGCGGTGGGCATGGTCGAGAGCTTTCAGAATCTGGGAGATAAAATGCACCGTCTCCCGGCTGGTCAGCTTGCCGCCCCGCTCGTTGAGGTACTCACGCAGGGTCATGCCGTCCACATATTCCATGACGATATACTGTAAATTCTCGCTGACGGACACATCATAGACTTTGACGATGTTGGGGTGGTTGAGCAGTGAGATTGCTTTGGATTCGTTTTTGAACCGCCGGACAAGGTCGGGGTCGTGCATAAGCTCCTGCCGCAGCACCTTGACCGCTACCACCATCCCCTGCGGCACCGGTCCGCCCGGTCCCGCCACAACTGCCTTGTAGACGTTGGCCATACCGCCGGTGCCGATGAGGCTCTGGACTGTATACAGACCGTCCAGCGTCTTACCGATCAGATTATCCATGGCGTACCTCCATGGGCTCTGCGCCCAGCAGCAGGGCCGTGATGTTGTCCGGCCCGCCGTTTTCGTTGGCGGTATCCACCAGCCGGTCGGGCAGGTCGTAGAAACTGCCCTTGCTCAGCAGCTCTTCCATCTGTGCCTTGGGCACGGCATTGGTCAGGCCGTCAGAGCAGAGAAGGATGATGTCCCCGGCCTGAATAGATGCCGATGTGAACTCCGGTTCCAGCCGGAAATCCACACCCAACGCCCTTGTGATGATGTTTTTCTGGGGATGGTGCTCCGCTTCTTCCGGCGTGATGGTGCCGCAGTCTACAAGCTCCTGCACATAGGAGTGATCATGGGTCAGCTGGGTCAGGGTGCCGTCCCGGAAGAGATACGCCCGGGAGTCTCCCGCATGGCAGAGGAATACCTGCCCGGCCCGCACCAATGCACAGACCGCCGTCGTTCCCATCCCTGCAAGAGATTCTTCCCGCATGGCTTTCTGGAATACAAAGCGGTTCGCACTGATGAGGCTCTTCTTCAAAAAGAGCTCCTCGCCGCCGGGCATACACTGAGGATACTGCTCCTGAAAGCAGTGTTCAATGACATCGCAGGCACTGTGGGAAGCTTCCCTGCCCCCTCGTGCTCCTCCCATGCCGTCACACACCAGAGCCCATGCCGCACCGCCGGGCAGTTCCCCCGCCCGGTAGTCGTCCTGATTTTCCTGACGGATGCGGCCCACATCCGTTTTTCCTGCAAGTTTCATAGGCGTCTCCTTTCTGGATGGATTTTCCTCAGGCCTTGCCGTTCATCTCGTCCCGACGCAGCTGCCCGCAGGCCGCACTGATCTCACTGCCCAGACGGCGGCGGACTGTGGCGTTGACCCCAAGGCTTTCCAGCTTCTGCTGAAAGCGGCGGACATTGGCCGCATCGGTAGCCGAGTAGGGGCTGCCGTCCACCGGGTTGATGGGGATCAGGTTAACGTGTGCCCCCATGCCCCGGATGAGGTTTGCCAGCTGCTTTGCACAGGCATCCGAATCGTTGACGCCCCGGACCATCGAGTATTCAAAGCTCACCCGGCGGCCGGTGGTGTCCTGATACCGGCGGACAGCCTGCATCAGCTGCTCCACCGGATAGGCATCGTTCACCGGCATCATGCTGCTGCGGATCTCATTGTTGGGGGCGTGCAGCGAGACCGAAAGGGTCAGCTGCAGCTTTTTCTCCGCCAGCTGGTCGATCTTGGGCACAAGGCCGCAGGTGGAAAGGCTGATGTTCCGCATCCCGATGTTGACGCCCTCCGGCGAAGAGATGATGGAAAGAAACTTCATCACTTCGTCAAAATTATCCAGTGGCTCGCCAATGCCCATCAGGACGATATGGGAGATGCGCTCTCCGATGTCCTTTTGAGCGGTGTAGATCTCAGAGCAGATCTCGCCTGCCTCCAAGTTGCGCACCCGGCCGGCCTGTGTAGAGGCGCAGAAGCGGCAGCCCATCCGGCAGCCCACCTGCGTAGAGACACAGACGGTGTTGCCGTAGTGATACCGCATGACAACGGTCTCAATGCAGTTGCCGTCTGCCATCCGGAGCAGATATTTTACTGTGCCGTCCTTTGCTTCCTGCCGCCGCTCGATCTGAGGGACCGCAATGTAAAAGCTCTCTTCCAGCTTTGCCAGCAGGGTCTTGGGCTGATCGGTCATTTCCGAAAAGTCGGTGACCAGCTTCTGATGGACCCAGTGGAAGATCTGCTTTGCCCGGAAGCCCGGCTGACCCAGAGCTTTGAGCTCTGCGGCCAGTTCCTCCAATGTCAGGGAGGAAATACAGCGTTTTTGTTCCATGGTGTTTCTCCTGATCGTATTTGTAAAACCGGCGGCTCACTCCGCCTTCTGCATGGCGCAGAGGAAGAAGCCATCCATTCCAGTGCGGGTAGGCACTGACAGTGCTCCATACTCCCCCACTGTCATCCCTTCCGGGAAGGGTACATTGGGTGCTACCACTGTAAATTCCGGGTGGCGGCAGAGGAACGCCTTCACCTGCTCTTCATTCTCCGAAGGGTCGATGGTGCAGGTGGAATAGACCAGCTGTCCGCCCGGCTTGAGCAGCGAAGCCGCTGCATCGAGGATGGCCGACTGGACCGCCAGCAGTTCATCATGCCGGACCTTTTCCAGTGATTTATAACGGATATCCGGCTTTTTTGCCAATATCCCAATGCCGCTGCAGGGCACATCCGTGAGGATGCGGTCAGCCTTTGGCAGATCTGCGGCAGGGCGGGATGCATCGTTGACCCGGACTTCCACGTTGGAAAATCCCATCCGCTCTACAGCCTTCCGGATCAGGCTGACCCGGTTTTCAGTCACATCGCAGCTGACCAGATGGCCGGTGGCCTGCATTTCTTCCGCCAGCAGCAGCGTTTTGCCGCCGGGTGCGGCGCAGAGATCCAGCACCGTATCGCCGGGTTTTGCTTCCACACAGAGAGCTGCCAGCTGACTGGCCTGCCCCTCCACATGGTAATACCCCTGCCGGAAAAGCTCCTGTTCTGCCGGGCTGCCTTCAAACCGGGCCAGCACACTGCCGGGCACAAGACCTTCTTCTGCCCGGACCCCTGCTTCTGCCAACCGGGTGCAGAGCGTCTTTGCGTCGGCCTTGAGCGGATTTGCCCGCAGGCTGGTCAGGCCCTTGTCTGCCGTGTGGGTCAGGATGCCCAGAGCTTCCTCCGGGTAGGTTTCCCGCAGAAATTCTGCCACATCCCGCCCGGCAGAGCCCAGAGCCATGAGCCGCTGGGTCTCATCGGCAAAAACGGCGGTGTTCAGATCATAATTGCAGGCTTTGCGAAGCACAGCATTGACCAGCCCCGAAGCACTGGATTTCTTGAAGCTGCGGGTCAGTTTGACCGCTTCATTGACGGCCGCCGACACCGGCACCTGCATATATCTCGCCTGCGCCAGAGCGGACCGCAGAATTTCCCGCACCGGAGTGTCCAGCTTTGCCAGCCCTTTGGGCAAAAACTGTTCCAGAATATAGTCCAGTGTACCACGGTGTTCCAGTACCGTATAAAAAATTGCACCGGCAAATGCTTTGTCACGGCCTTCCAGCTTCTGCCGTTTCAGCTCTGCGTCCAGAATCAGGTTGGAAAACCCATCCTGTTCCTGCCGCACCAGAGCCGAAACTGCCGCCGCCCGAGGATTGGCCGCCATCAGAGAACATCCCCCGCTTTGAGCCGAAGCCCAGCTGCAAAGGCACTGCCGTCCATGGGCTTTTTGCCCTCCGGCACCACCCGCAGCAGCTGGACGGCACCTTCGGCGCAGGCCACTGTCAAGGGCTTGGTGGACAGCACTGTACCGGGAGTCTCCCCATGGGAAGCAGCCAGACGGCACTCATTCACCTTGACTTTTTTGCCCCCTGCGGTAACAAACCATGCCGAGGGCCAGGGATCCATCCCCCGCACCCAATTATGGATGTGGTCAGCCGTCTCGGTGAAGTGGAACTCTGCCATCTCCTTGCTCAGCATGGGAGCAAGGGTAGCGTGCTCATGGTCCTGAGGCTGCGGGGTCAGGGTGCCGGCGGCAATGGCCGGGACCGTCTCGCAAAGGACTCTCGCACCCACGGCGGTCACCCGGTCAAATAGCTGGCCGCTGGTTTCCTCGGGGTCAATGGCGATCTTCTCGCAGCAGAGCACATCGCCGGTATCCAGTCCCTCGTCCATCTGCATGATGGACACGCCGGTCTCTGCGTCGCCGTTCAGCACAGCCCACTGCACTGGTGCGCTACCCCGGTATTTGGGCAGCAGCGAGACATGAAGATTGATGCAGCCGTATTTCGGGATGGACAACACACTGGCGGGCAGGATGCAGCCATAGGCTACCACCACGATCAGTTCCGGGGCCAGTGCACGGATATTCTCATCCTCGCCGCCGTCCCGGAGGGTGCGGGGCTGAAAGA
>ERZ808246.1630-NODE-1630-length-15856-cov-4.997975_pt1 | contig 15856 bp, 3 predicted proteins | sample MGYA00521083_ERZ808246 | MGnify/ENA primary metagenome ERZ808246 (study PRJEB31516, sample SAMN03275577) | gut metagenome | biome: mammalia-associated habitat; material: feces | host: Papio cynocephalus | place: Kenya | collected 2012-07-07 ...
CCGCAACTTCTGCACGGCGCGTTGTTCTGAGGTATTTTAATTCCGCCGTAAGTTCATCAACGGCGGCTTGTGTTAATACGAATTCGTCTGCCATTATTATTTCTTCCTTTCAAAAAAGGGTGTATTTTTTACATAACACTATACGGTATATTATAAATAAAAAGGTGCGCGGTGTCAAGTGTTAATTAAGCCGAACGTCCCGAAACATAACGCTTCGGGACGCGGGTATTATATTTTTTTTACTTAGGCAGTTCGGATTCAAGCGACTTTGAAAGTCTGGCGGCGTATCTTAATACCGCGCGGGCTTCCGCTGCCGATATTTTACCGTTAGAATCAATGTCCGCCGCGGCACTCGTTACCTCGTCGGGACTTTCGAGACGGGCGGAGATTCGAAGAATTCGTCTCGCGTCGGCGGCTGTAATCTTGCCGTCGGCTTCAGTATCGCCCTTGACGATAACGGTATACTCGTCGTCGCCGTGCTTAAATTTCATGCCGTTATAGACAAGACCGTTTTTATCGTTTTCAATCTTTATGCCGTCCGTAAACATCGCCGTAAAGTCGTCAAGAGTCGTTCCGCTCGCCTTTTCGAGAACAACCGAAACCGTCTTTTTAACCTTATCGAGAACCTGTTTGCATCCCTCGACGAGTGACAGCTCTTTTTTACTGTCGGGTTCGGTCGTCGGTTCATCGGGTTTATTTGTCGTAGGTTCGGTCGGTTTTTCGGTCGGCTTTTCCGTTACGGGAGATGTCGGCTTATCTGCGGGTTTAGTCGTATTATCAGTCGGCTTCTCCGTAGGTTTAGTCGTGCTATCTGTCGGTTTCTCCGCGGGTTTGGTCGTACTGTCCGTCGGCTTTTCGGCAGGCTTCTCCGTAGGCTTGTAGTCGGGGTCGGCTGCAGAGCATACGGTGCATTTACCGTTTTCGAATTTATGACCCAATGCCGGGATTTCTTTCTGTGCTATCAGTACAGCACCGCAGACCGAGCACTTTGTTCCGTCGGTTAAACCTTTTTCCGTACATGTCGCGGATTTACCCTTTACAGTCTCTGACTTGTGACTGAGCATAGGAATTTCCTTCTGCGCGGTAAGTATCTTACCGCAGACTGAGCACTTTGTTCCGTCGGTCAGACCTTTTTCGGTACAAGTCGCAGACTTACCTTTTACAGTCTCTGACTTGTGACTGAGCATAGGAATTTCTTTCTGAGCGGTAAGTATCTTACCGCAGATCGAGCACTTAACTCCGTCTGTCAGACCTTTTTCGGTACAAGTCGCAGATTTGCCTTTTACAGTCTCTGACTTATGTTCAATCATGGGAATTTCCTTCTGCGCGGTAAGTACCTTTCCGCAGACTGAGCATTTAGTTCCGTCGGTTAAACCTTTTTCTGTACAAGTCGCAGATTTGCCCTTTACAGTCTCTGACTTGTGACTGAGCATAGGAATTTCCTGCTGAGCGGTAAGTATCTTTCCGCAGACCGAGCATTTAGTTCCGTCTGTCAAGCCCTTTTCCGTGCACGTTGCACTCTTACCGGGTATTGTAACTTCCTTATGTCCTGCGGGGATTACGGTCTGAGCCTTTATAACCTCATTGCAGACAGAGCATATAACCCCGTCGGTCAAGCCTGTTTCTGTACACGTCGCAGACTTGCCGGGAACGGTTGTTTCCGTATGTCCCTTAGCGTTTATAATCTCGCCCGCGACGGTTGTTCCGCAGTCGGGACAGTATTTGTCCCCCGTGTAACCGTTTAGGGTACATGTAGGCTCGGACGCGTTTTTAATCTCAATATTCTCATGCGTACACTCGCTCGCCGTCATTATGCCGTCAAAAATGTTGAGCGAAACCGCCTTTGCCTTAGAGTCGGTTATACCGCCGGGCATATAGCGTACTCTTACCTCTGCGCCGTCCTGCGTCTTTTGAAGAACTTTAAAACGAATCAGGGCAAGAACACCGTCGTCGGTCTTATCCTCGTCGGAGGTAAACGTTAATTTGACCGTTCCGTTTTCCTTATCAATCGAACCTAAAACGGTATCGAACACGGTACCCGTCGTAACCTCCTGCGCTTCGAGAACGGAGGAATCGTATACGACGGATATATTTGCAAATCCTATACCGGGGTTATTCTCGATAAGAACAGGAACGTCGATATAGTCGCGTTTGGTATCGAGCAGTTCGGGAACATAGATTTTTGAAAGATTCGTACTCTTGACTCCCGTTACCGTTACCTCGCAGTAGTCGTAAACGCCGTTGGACGTTTCGGCTTTTATAACAGTCTTGCCCGCGCCGACGGCTCTGATAACGCCGTTATTGACCTCGGCGACGGAATCGTCGGTCGACGACCATGTTATTTTTTTATCAGTCGCATTTGACGGTAAAACCTCGGCGGAGAGCGTGTATACTTCGCCTGTTTTCATCTTTACGCTGTTGACGCTCATATTTACGCCGGTAACTATTACGGGCAGGTCGATAACCTTGATGTAGCAATATGTAGTTACATTGCCCGCAGAAACGCTAACCTCGTAATCACCTGTACGATTCGCCGTAACGGTACCGTCACTTGATACGCTTAAACCGCCGCTTCTACAATAATAAGATAAACTATTTGTTGAATCTGCCGGCGAAACCTCCGCGTTTATCTTAAATGTCTCGCCCTTATACATGGTTACATTCGTTTTTTCGAGGGTTATCGACTTCGCCGGTGCAGTTATAGTAACGGTTTTAGAATCGGAATATCCGTTATCCGTCTGAACCGTAATTGATGCCGAGCCGATACTGTTACCCGTAACCAGTCCCGTACTGTCAACGGAAGCCACGGTCGGGTCGGACGACGACCATGTAACCTTGCTCGACGTATTGCCGGGGTATGTTTTCGCCGTAAACTGATATGTTCCTCCTCTGGCAAGAGAATATGTGTATTTACTAAATTCAATATCGACAGCCTTTGTCGTAACCGTAACACCGCATGACCCCTTAAATCCCTGCTTTGTTTCAAAGCTGATGACTGAAGTACCAGCCGACTTTTTATCTATGTCTATATCGTCTCCGCTGAAATGAGTAACGCTTACGACATCGGGATTACTGCTTACAGCTGAGGTAAGGTAATCTCCGCCCGACAATGATACGCTTATTGTCTCTGTGGTCTTATTGTATTCACTTTTATATACAATATTTGAAGTGCGGTCACCTGCCGAAACTCCGGTATTGACGCCCATGACATACACACTGCAGTTGGCTCTGTTTCCGTCGGAATCTATCGCGCTTATAGTAGCGGTACCGCTCGAGTTCGCATATATTTTTCCGTTCTTATCGACCGTGCAGGATGACGAAGTTGACGACCATACGATATCGTTAACGGCGGTATCGCCTCTGTACGCCGTCAGCTGTTTTCTGTCTCCGGCTTTCATTATCAAAACGGCTTCGTTAAGCTGTAAGCTGTCGCCCAAGCCTCTGAGTATGGGCAGTCCGCACTTACCCATAACCCATACGTCGTCAAAATCAAAGCCTTCATAACTTGACTGCTTTTTCATCTCGTCATTCGATAATAAATGATAGTTGCTGTTTCTATATGGAAAATCGGACGGACCGTACCACTGACCGGCATTAAAATATCTAAGTTGTATGCGTCCACCTGATCTACCCACATCAAAATAGCCATTTGTATTTTTTTCTGGTTCGGAATTATCGTAGCAATTTAAATATCCGGAATTGTAGCTGTTTAATACAGAAATATCATCGGAAAAAATTACGTACCCCAAAAAATAAGAGAAACCTGACGAATAAGATGTATTTATTCGTCCCTCATTGGCACACTCTGCTATTAAACAAGCTGCTACTGTATATCCGCACATTCCGCCGGCATAATAGCCTTCAACATTCCCATTATTATAACAATTTTGAAATGTTCCTGATTTTTTATATTCACCTACAAGTCCGCCGACATATGCACCTATACGCCAACTATAATTATAAAACTCCATACAACCTGTTATGTCATTTTTATTTATGCAACTTGTCAAACAAACGCCGCCGGGAATATATCCGATAAGTCCGCCGACACAATTATATGAACAATTATCACTAGCTGTAATTTTTCCTCTGTTTTCACATCCTGTAAGCGCAAGGAAGACACTCGAAAATCCAATCAATCCTCCGATATTTACAACTCTACTTCCGTTAGAAATATTTACATCCGCACCGTTATAGAGCGTCCCCTCAACAGCACCGCCTGCATTATATCCGCATATTCCTCCTGCATATATCTCTTTCAGTCCGCCGTCGGAGCGAACCTCACCGCCGTTTACACGGCAGTTTCTGATAGTTCCCGTCTGCGCGTTATATCCTACGACTCCGCCTATATACCGCGAACCGTAGACATAGATATCATCGAGTATAACGTCGTGTATAACGCCCTCGTTGCAGCCGAAAAGTCCCGAGTACTTGCCCGAAAAAACGCTCAAACCCGATATCGTATACCCCGCGCCGTCGAAATCGCCCGAGAACGCGCCCGAATCGGCGTTGCCTATCGGGGTGAAGTCCATACCGTTAAGATTTATATCGGCCGTCAGCTTATAGTACGCCGAAACGTTGCTGTTCATAGCCTGAAGCTGGGCGGGAGTCGATATCAGATACGGGCTGTCCGCGGTACCGCTTCCCGTCTGCGCGTAAACGGCAAAGCCCGACGACACGGAAAACGCAAGCGCAGCGGTCAGTATAAAAGACAGGAATTTTGATAACTTTTTCATTATAATATTTATCCCCCTGTTATTTCTTTATAAGTTTGTTTTCATTATTAATCTTAACGCTGTCGGACGTTAATTCGTCATAATAAACGGACGTGCCGAACGTAATGCCCGACTTCGATCCGTTTTTGACCGTCAGCGAACCAGCCGTTATATTATCTCCTCCGGCATACTGCGGGAGACGCGAGTTAAATTCGAGCGCGGGACTGTTCCACGTACACGACGAATTTTCAATATCGCCCTTCATTATCAGTCCGCCGTCGCCCGATATCACAGTATTTGCAAGAACGGTATCGCCCTTAACCTCGGCAGAACCGCCGAGCGTAAGAGAGCCCGATTTTACGCTGAAATAATCGTTTACCGTGATACTGCCGTCCTTTATAACAATTATATCGGCCGAATCGGAAACGAAATTTCCGTTTACTTTGAGTTTCGCGCCGTCCTCGACCGTCAGCTTCGCGCCCGACGTGAGTTTAAAGTCGCCGTTTACGGTGAGCGTTTTACCGCTTTTCAAAGTATAGTCACCGCTGACTGTCAAATCACTGCGCGACGACGTACCGCAGTCGTCGTATATCGAACCGCCCTTTAATTTAATATTAGAGCTGTTTATAAGATTCTTTGTCTTATTTATAAATTTATCGCTTACGTTAATAACGCTCTTAACATTGAATCCCGACTTTGACATGTTATCTATTTCGAGATTTTTAACGTTCGTCGAGGCAGTATTGTATACATACTGCGCCGTTTTGCCCGTAAATTTAAGACTGTCGGGCGTAAAGTCTGCGGACATATCCATATCGCCGTCGGATATGACCGTTCCGCCGTTTAATCTGCCCGAGAATATGCTGTCGCCCTTTATTTTGATAACGCCCGAGTTCTCGGTTTCTTTCGCGCTCATGTCGCCGTCGACGTTCAGCACCGCGCCGTCGGACACGTTCAGCTTGCCGTCCGACTGCGTATATCCGTACGACGAGAGCGTTTTATTCTGCGCGACGGTAACATTGCCCGAAGCGAACAGCGAACCGTAAACCGTCATATCGTCGCTGCACGTCCAGTCCTTAACGGACAGCGAACCGCGCGCGCCCGAGGAGCCTATTTTCGCATTTCCGGTAAGATACAGATTCTTGCCGTTTGCAAATCTCGAATTCTTAGCACAGCTGAGCGTACCCGTGACATAAACCGTACTGTTTACGCTCACGCCGTCTTTTGAAGTATTATTGTTAACAAAATCCGTTACCGTAAGCGTACCCGAAGAGTAAAGCGACTGCGGTACGGAGCCGTTAAATTTAAGCTTCGTTATCTGCGCCGTGTTTGTGTTTATATCCGCACTGCCGTACAGGGTTAAATAATCCGAGCCTGCGACCGTACCGCCGTTACATACGAAATCACCCATAATGTCAGCGGGAGATGCGAGCGTGAGAGTGCCCGCGTTCGCCGTCATGTAAAGCGCGTCGCCGAAAACGCATTTTGAATTTAAAGTAACGTCGCCGGAAATCGAAACCGCCTCTTTAAACGTAATACTCTGTGACGAGGTAAAGTTTTTAAGACTGATACCCGAGCGCATATACGTGCCGTCAACCGTACACGAACCCGTGAGGTACAGATTTTCGGGCGTACGCAGTCTCGTAGACGAATTCGAAAACGAACCCGAAACGCTCTGCGAGCCGGATATCTTTACTCCCCGCTTGTCGCTGTTGTCGAATATAAGATTATCGACGGTTCCGCTGCCCGAGAGCGTATAATTTTCGTCGTCCGAATAACCGATAATCGAATAATAAACGGGAGCCTTGCCCTTATCGCAAAGTCTTATTTTTCCGTTTATCGTTCCATCGTTATTAAGAGACGAATAGCATATAAGCTCGGAATTTCCGACTCCGATTGTTCCCGAATTAGTAAGCGTGTTCGTTACTATTTGAGTCTCATTGCCCGAGAATGTAACGGTTCCGGTATTTTCGAAGCTGTCGGTTATTTCAACATGAGTATTATCGCTCATTGCCTCTATATTAAGTTTGGCCGAATTTACAAGCCTGTTCAGATAAACGCCGACGCGGTTAAGCTTAACGGTGCTGTCTGACTTTACTTCGACACAGCTTAAATTAATACCGTTCATCTTCGATTTTTCACTGCGTGCAACGGCAAGCGTACCGCCGTTTAATATAAACTGCGCGCCGAAGAGAACGTCTGCCTCGGGGAATTCGGAAATTATCTTTCCCGACGATTCCGTAAGTTTTGCATACAGACAGCTCTTACCGTTATTCAAAGTCATGGGGAACACGGTGAGCGTCTGCCCCTTATTGACACAAAAGCTCGACGCGAACGAAACTATCGGCGTACACGCCATTATCGTATCTATATGAGCCTTATAACGTCTCGTTATATCGGCTGTATCGTCATATCCGTCGCTTAACAGAGTTCCGACAATAGACGTAGTCTGCGAAACGACCGAGCCGTACGCCTGTTTCTCGCCGTAAAGTCTTAACTTTCTCAAAAGTTCGAGATCGTCGAGAACCTTTTTAGCGTCTTCGTCGGTCTTTGATTTTTTATAAGCAGAAAGATCTGACTTATACGCCTTTACCGCCGCGTCTATCATATAGGATATATATTTGCATATATATATTTTCTTCGCGGTATCTTTTATATTTGTTGCTTTGTCCGCGACAAAGACGGCAATCGACACGATTTTGCCGATATTCGCAAGTTTAAAAGCCATCGAGTCGCTCGACGTCAGTTTGAAACCGCCTACCTTATTGTCAATCTGTTTGACAATATCCTTAAAACCGTCCGTCGCTTTTTTAATGAGTTTACCCTCTAAGTAGTTGCTGTTATTGAGCTTATAAATTATCGCCTTATAGTCAAACGATTCGAGGTCAAACTGCTCGGACAGCATTTTATTATAATTACCTACCGTCGTTGAAAGGTCGTCCTTGTCCGTATGTGCAGACATTCGGTTAAGCGCGCCGACGGTCGTATCCTTCTGAGAAGAAAGCGAGTTTAATATCGTCGCGTATTCGATAGCCGCGTTTGACAATTCGAAAGCCTTTCCGACGCCGTCGAGGAATGACGAGAAATCACCCAAAAACGATTTTTTAAAGCTGTCGACTATTTCATCGACCGACTCGGGAACCTCGGTTCCCTTTGCGGGGTCGAACATCGCCTGATCTGCAAGAAGAACGCTGACGGACTTGCCGATAACCGCGTCTATCTGCTTCTGAACGTTGGAATTATATACCTCGGGGTCGCCGCCGCACATCTCGATAGTATGTTTAACGGTATACGTCGTCAGACTCTGAATTCCCGGCAGAACGCTGTCAGTAAATTTCATAAGTTCCGATTCGTCCTTATAGACGTTATCGTTCTTTATAATCGACTGTAACAGCGTCCTGTATGTATCGATGTATTTTATGTTTTTGCTGAGAGCTCTTAAATGCTCTATATCCGAATCCGTCTGCAAAAGCGAAACGCCCGCGCTGTTTGTGTAATTTTCCATCAGCACCGCGTTTATTATCGACTCATACTGCAAGTCGTCCGCGCTCTTTGCGAACTCGTCGACAAAGTCTATCATTTCCTCATCGGATACCTGTCCGAGAAGATTTAGAAGCACCGCGCCGAATTTTACGATAAAATCGCTCGCGTTTGCCTTAACCGCCGACGATTCTTCAAGACACGTGACGAGCATTCTGAACGCGTCGTCCTTGTAGTAATTCTCCAGCACTTCATCAAAAAACATACTCGCCGAGGAATGGGACAAAAGCTGTGCATACGGATTGTTTTCAAAATTTCCGTCGACCAGTGACTCTACGACCCAGCTCCTGTTTTCGAGCATATTTTCAAGCATGCGTTTGTTGACATATAATTCGTCATTCTCTGCGCCGGCCGCTATATCCGCGGCAAACGGAAGTATAACAGATATAACGCACAGAAAAACAGCCATTATACGTCTTGCTGTTTTTTTCATCGCACCACGCCCTCTCTTTTGTTAAGTATATACTAATATTTTTCGAAATACAAGCAATTTTCCAAATTCGGTACGAGATACAAAAAATCGGCTTGAAATGCACATTTCCGCGCCTTTTTATTAGAAAAAAACCTCCCGCCGACTTCATTTTCCGTCAGCGGGAGGCGCTTTGATGTATGATTATTATTTAGGCAGTTCCGATTCAAGCGACTTTGAAAGTCTGGCGGCGTATCTTAATACCGCGCGGGCTTCCGCTGCCGATATTTTACCGTTAGAATCAATGTCCGCCGCGGCACTCGTTACCTCGTCGGGACTTTCGAGACGGGCGGAGATTCGAAGAATTCGTCTCGCGTCGGCGGCTGTAATCTTGCCGTCGGCTTCAGTATCGCCCTTGACGATAACGGTATACTCGTCGTCGCCGTGCTTAAATTTCATGCCGTTATAGACAAGACCGTTTTTATCGTTTTCAATCTTTATGCCGTCCGTAAACATCGCCGTAAAGTCGTCAAGAGTCGTTCCGCTCGCCTTTTCGAGAACAACCGAAACCGTCTTTTTAACCTTATCGAGAACCTGTTTGCATCCCTCGACGAGTGACAGCTCTTTTTTACTGTCGGGTTCGGTCGTCGGTTCATCGGTTTTATTTGTCGTAGGTTCTGTCGGCTTCTCTGTCGGCTTCTCAGTCGGCTTTTCCGTTACGGGAGATGTCGGCTTCTCTGCGGGTTTAGTCGTGTTATCCGTCGGCTTCTCCGCGGGTTTTGTCGTGCTGTCAGTCTGCTTCTCCGCGGGTTTGGTTGTACTGTCAGTCGGCTTTTCGGTTGGCTTCTCCGCCGGCTTGTAGTCGGGGTCGGATGCAGAGCATACGGTGCATTTACCGTTTTCGAATTTATGACCCAATGCCGGGATTTCTTTCTGTGCTATCAGTACAGCACCGCAGACTGAGCACTTAGTTCCGTCGGTCAGACCTTTTTCCGTACAAGTCGCGGGCTTGCCCTTTACAGTCTCTGACTTGTGACCGAGCATAGGAATTTCCTTCTGCGCGGTAAGAACTTTTCCGCAAACCGAACACTTAGTTCCGTCTGTCAAGCCTCTTTCCGTGCAAGTGGCAGATTTACCCTTTACAGTCTCTGACTTGTGACTGAGCATAGGAATTTCCTTCTGCGCGGTAAGTATCTTACCGCAAAGCGAACACTTAGTTCCGTCGGTCAAACCTTTCTCCGTGCATGTCGCACGCTTACCGCTGACTTTAACCGAAGTGTGATCCAGTTTATTAAGATGTTCGGTATATTCATATCCGCATCCCGAACATGTATATTCAACCTCACCATCGCTCGTACAGGTTGCATTGGTTCTGCCTGTTTCCTCATATGAATGAGTTCCGGTAAAACTATCAGAAAGGACAAGTTTTAAATTATCGGCATATGAACCCGAAGAATAAAGCATCGACGTCAAATAATAAACCTTACCGGCTTCCGCATAAAATTCTATAAGGAAATTACTTCCGGAACCGCCGTCGTCATTGTAGTAAATCGAATTCATATCCTCATCATAAATTTGACCGCATGTATCCCTCTGAGAATCTGAGTAAAAATAATATGTGCCGTTTGCTTCTGGAATAAATCGAAGCCAATTTTTATTATTACCGTCATGAGTCAGTCTGACGCTCGAATTTAACGATATATCAGTTATCTTTACTCCGCAGGTTCTGCACTCTCCGTTTGCAAAATCATGACCCAATGCGGGAATCGTCAAATCCTCGAGAACCTCACCGCATCCCAGACAAATGGTTTTTTTATGTCCGCCGGAGGTACATGTCGCATCCTCAATATCAACATCCGTTACGGAATGCATACATTCATCGATAATATTATTAAGCACGCAGCTTCCGAAACAATCTGTAATATAATCACCCTCAGCTTTAATATATACAATCGTTCTGTCATTTTCATCGAAGGTGATATAGTTTGTCGGAATTTCGAATTTTACGGCCAGTGTGTCACGAGCCTGAGCCCCGTTAATATTTACGGTTGATATACGGTTTGTACACTCTGAATCCGCGTATAAGGAAACAGCAAATAAATCGGTATAAACATCCGATTCATTGGTAATCATTGCGTCAATAATATATGAATCGCCTATTTTGCTTACTTCACTCTCCGAAACAACTATTCTTGCAACGCCGATTTCGGTTTTTGCCGTATTGTTAGTAAGATCGGATTCGTTAAGCTCTCTGCTTGACGCAGAAACAGTCAGTTCGGTTTTTGTATAATTGTCGGGAGCAACGTAGGGAAGCGTCACAAAAGCATGCGCACCGGATGCAAGATTTACGGTAACATCAACTTTTTCACTGTAGCCCAAACCGTCGGAAATTTCAAACTCTATTTCTTCGACAGTGTTGCTTCCGTTATTTGAAACAAGGACAGTAAAATCAGCAGATTCGCCTATCTTAATATCTCGTTCATCAATGGATATTTCATCAACAGAGATATCATCGGTATCGCTTATTGCAAAAGCACACAAATCCGTGCGATCAATTACATAAGACGGAGAATCATTTCCTGAAATATCTTCGCTTGCGGGTTCGTCATACGATGTAGACGGTTCATCATAAACGGAAGTAAAGTCTCCGTCATCCGTTTTTTGTCCTTCTTTATACGTCGTAGATGTACAAACGCCTCTGATAACTCCGTTATATATAACTGCGTCTACGCTTTCAAGCTCCGTTTTGGTACTGCTGACCTTTATCGGCGCAGTCCACTCGCCGTTTTCATAAGACGATGAATATACGGCATTTCCTACAGACTCAGACTCAGTCCAAAGAAGTATATTGCTTTCATCATCGGAAATAAACTGTGCGTCTGCGGAAATCACGCGGTCTGAATCAAATACCGAAACAAGCTCTCCGTTGTTTTTATAATAGATATTATTCATATCTGAAACAAACAACGTAGTTTTCGAATTTAAATCGCCGTAGAAAATATCTGAATAAACCGTATCGTCATCCGAATAAGGTGACATTTCAGAGTCGGTTATTGTGAATACGTCAATTCCGTCAAGCACCTCATCGTCGCTTCTTGTATCAACAACAAGAGCGGCCTGTTCTTTACCGTCGACAGAGGCGGCTGCAGTTTTTATAATATAACCAAGATTTTCCTTAACAACTTCTGTCTCTCCGCCGAATTCGTACCGGTTAAGAGAATTGTTATTTCCGGTAATCAGATTATCCGCACCGCATTCGGCCCAATAAACAACCGCTTTTCCGTTAATAATTGAAATTGAGTGGGAATAATCATAATTGCTGTTATCCGAAATTCTGCGAACGTCACAAATCGTATCCCTGTCGGAATCGTATTTTGCGCAGTAAATTTCTGTGTTTTCAATCATATCTTCAAGAGAATCGCTTGAAGTGAGAATCTTATTTGTTTTTTGCCATGCAAAATATACATCATTACCGTCGGAAACAATCATGGGAACATTGTCATTATGTCCGTCATCATATACCGGCTTCGGATCTTTCCATGCTCCGTTCTCAAAAATTGAATACATCAACCGCATTCTGTTATATTCGTCCCTTGAAGCATCGTCTTCAATCCAAGTCATCAGCATTTTATCGCCGAATGAAACAACTTGAGGAAATGCCTTCGGGAATACATCCGTTTGAAGAGCGGTTAAAGATAATCCGTTTTTACCGAGTCTGCCGATTTTCCGCCTCGTTGAAAAGTTTTCTCCGAGCCAATCGGATGTTGAACTGAGATAATTTCTGTCTATGAGCGAATATGAAACAGAGTCATCGGCATTCGGAGATATCGGTGAATTGTAACGAACAATTCGTCTCGGCGAATTTCCCCAGTATGTATCTACTAACGTACGGGAACCGTTCCATATCTCAATTTTTGAAGAGAACAAACCAATCTGTCCCTCCAAACCGACAGAACCGTTAAGTCCCATCGTAAAATGCAAATCTCTTACGCTAAGCATTATCGGCATTTCCGCAGAACCGTAAACTCCGGCAGAAACAACGCCGCTGATTCCGACTCCGCCGCCGATAGACAACTTAGGCGAAATGGAGAAAGTTATATCAAAATTCATATCTGCCAAAGTATCGGCAACAGGACGTACGCCCGCGGCCGACGCGCCTACCGACGCACCTGCCTCAACGTAGCAGTACACAGGAACCGGTCCTATGCTGGCTTGTACATTATACTTAAATGTAAATTTTCCGGCTACGGAAATACTTGCTTCTTTTATTGTGACTCCGCTGTCGGTAACAAACATTTCGATATAACCGATTGCGTCAAGATCCCAGTTTTTTGAACTTTCGTGAGGTATAACGCCGCCCCACTTTGAGCAGAATACATCTTTGTTAGTTTTGAATTTTGCCGCGGTTTCTTTCTGACTCTGGATTGTATTATCAATTGCTTCTCTTGCAGTGATATTATCTACAAGATCTTTCCAATCCTTAAACATCTCTTTTTTGTATTCTTTATCGCCGTTGCCTTTTTCCGAATTAAAGATATTCGCGCCGACGGACATCTTTATGGTATTTCCCTCTAATTCGAATCCTGCCGGCAGTTTGAACGCATTAAAACTAATTTCTGCGCCGCCGACAATCGGGATATTATCCGAAATCGTAATTTTCGCAAAATCATCGCCGAGAAGGTTTAACGTCGACTTGCTTACGTATTCATTGTAAACCTGCTGAACAATACCTATTGACTCTTTTTTTATGCTTAAAGATTCAAGATATGACTGTCTTCCGCTGTCGGTTATAACAAAAGCATATGCCGTTTTACCCGCGTCAAGTTTTTCATAAAGTTCAGAAACTCTGAATGCTCCGGTTGTATTTGAAACTCTATGAGACGCGTCCTGTTCTATATAATACGTACAGCCTTCATTGTTAAGATTACCGGCAGTTACATAAACATACGAATCGCTGTTTTCTGTCAAACTTAAATCTGATGTGGTAATCTCAGTAAAAGGATCGGATTCCTTATTGCGTCCGAATACAGTAGAAATATACGGTTTGCCGTTATTTGCACATGATACCATATATGCATTGTGATGATATCCCGGATTGGATTTTGTTACGGGCACATCCTCGGCGGCTTTCCATGATTTGAGAACAATCGACGGAATAACATAATCCCTGAAACCGCTGTGGGTTAAAACTAAAGAATTGTCACACGGATTATCGGATGCAATTGTGTATTGAAATTCGTCTGCCGTTTCCGTCGTTCCGTTTTCGAAACCGAATTGTACACCGGAGAGATTCTCATATATTTTCTTTTTGTCATTGGGAACAAAAAGTCCGTCCTGATCAACAACCTGTTTTCCGTATGTTGAAATGACGATATCGTTTCTGTTTGCATTAAGTTTATAGTCAAGAATCGAACCCTCCTGTGAATTAACAGAATCGCCGATTTTGTTTACAAGATACACATTTCCGTTCTGAACATAAAATAATGTCCAGTAACGTCCGTCATTTGAAGGCGGTACATATTCGCCTATCAAAGTATCTCCTTTGTATAAAGATATTTTTGCCTGCGAATTTGAAATGCGTCCGTCTCCGCCGTAATTGTAAATATAATAAGTATATTTACGACTGCTGTCAACCGGTGTAAATTTCAATGTTTCCGGACCGTAACCCGACGTTATATCCTGATCCAGCCATGCAATTGTTGTGCCGTCAGTGTCGTAGGCATATTTGTCGCTGTAATAAACATGAAATGCGTCTCCGTCCGAATCGTATCCCTCCAAGTGTGAATCAAGATCCCTCGGAGATGCAGACCAGTTGATTATAACTTTGTATTCGTCACTGCTGACATCTGCTGCGAATGCTTTTTCAAACAACCCCGCAAAATCAATATCCGCAAAACCTGACAGAGGCGCAGCTGTCATTATTAAAACGACAAGCATTATTACGGAAATTGTTTTCTTAAATACTTTCACGCAAAAAAACTCCCTTTCTTTTTTCATGTACATATATTTAAACAGCCGAAACTGTATTTACATTTTTTAGTATACTACATAAAAATACCTTTTTCAAGCAATTTTTCAAATTCGGTACAAAATTTATAAAATCGGCTTGAAATACATTTCAAACCTTTTACAGTAAAAAACTCCCGCCGACTTCATTTTCCGTCAGCGGGAGGTTGATTATTAGTTTTTTATGTTTTAAATTACTTCGCTTTTTTCGTCTGAGCTTTTCCGTTTTTCTTAGAGTCAACGGCTCTGATAACGAACAGCGTCGCAATCATAAGAGCAATCGCAATGGGAAGCGAAATCCACGCGTGTTTTACTATACCTGCGATAATATACGAAACGAACGATACAGCCGCAACGGTCAGAGCATACGGAAGCTGAGTCGAAACGTGGTTGATATGGTCGCACTGCGCGCCCGCGGAAGCCATGATAGTAGTATCGGAAATAGGTGAGCAGTGGTCACCGCATACCGCGCCCGCCATGCACGCGCTGATAGCGATAATCTCCATCGGGTCGCCCGCGTTGAATACGCTCAATACGATCGGGATAAGGATACCGAATGTACCCCACGACGTACCGGTTGCGAACGAAAGTCCTACTGCAATCGCGAATATAATAGCCGGAAGAATGAAGTCGAGTCTGCCCGCCGAACTTTCAACGAGACGCGAAATGAATATCTTCGCGCCGAGGCTGTCGGTCATCGCCTTAAGAGTCCACGCGCATGCGAGAATCATTATAGCGGGAACCATAGCCTTGAATCCCTCGGGAACGGAAGCCATAATCTCTTTGAAATTGATAACTCTTCTGATAAGGAAGAATATTATTGTGAAAATAAGAGCGATTGACGAGCCGTAAACAAGGCCTACGGACGCGTCGGAATTCGAAAATGCGGTTATGAAATCATGATATCCGTCCTCGCCTGCGGTAAAGAATCCGCCCGAGTAAATCATTCCTATAACGCAGGTAATAATAAGAACAAGAATCGGCACTACGAGGTCACAGACTCTGCCTTTTTCGTTAACTTCCATATCGTCAACAGCTTCGTGCATACCGGAGGTAAACAAATCGCCGTTCTTTGCATTGTCCTCGTGAATCTTCATCGGACCGTAGTCGATGCCCGTGAGAGCGAGGAATACCATCATTACGATAGTAAGAAGCGCGTAGAAGTTATAGGGAATAGCCTCGATGA
>ERZ808246.1632-NODE-1632-length-15812-cov-7.182395_pt1 | contig 15812 bp, 16 predicted proteins | sample MGYA00521083_ERZ808246 | MGnify/ENA primary metagenome ERZ808246 (study PRJEB31516, sample SAMN03275577) | gut metagenome | biome: mammalia-associated habitat; material: feces | host: Papio cynocephalus | place: Kenya | collected 2012-07-07 ...
TGGGCGACCGCATCGTCATCATGAAGGACGGCTTCATCCAGCAGATCGGCACGCCCCAGGAGGTCTTTGACCACCCGGCCAATCTGTTCGTGGCCGGCTTTATCGGCACGCCCCAGATGAACTTCTTTGACGCGAAGCTGGTGAAGAACAGCGACGGCAAATACGCCGTGGCCATCGACGGCATCAACGTAGAGCTGGCCGACGACAAGCAGGCGCGTCTCAGTGCCAAGAACGTGCCCGAGCAGGACGTGACGCTGGGCGTGCGGCCTGACCACATCATGCTCTGCGCCGACGGTGTCAAGGGCACCGTGGACGTCAGCGAGCTGATGGGCTCCTCTGTGCACCTGCACATCTCCACCCACGACCATGACGTGGTGGTCATCGTCCCCACCAACGGCAACGCCGCCCACTTCCCCATGGGCAGCGAGGTGAACATGATCTTCGGCGGCAACGTCGCCCACGTGTTCAGCAAGGAAACCGAAAAGAATTTGGAGTGGTAACACCCAAAATAAAAGCAGCGACGGCAGTTGCCGTCGCTGCTTTTATTTTCAGCCAATCGATGCTGACAGCACATCGCCGGTGTACAGGTCGATAGTCACGGTGGCGTATACGGAACCCACTGGACTGCCGCCGCCGATCCAGTACTCTACCTCGGTGGTAGCGGTAACAGTACTGCCGCTGTAATGATACTCTGCCAGAAATATCCGAACGCTGATGGTAGTGATCTTTGAACTATTGGGCCGCGAATAATTGTTCTCATTTTTCCACTGGGTTGCCATCTGCGTTACCGTCGCTTCATTGATCTTCTTCACGCGGGACTCGCTGATCGTTTCGGGATCCCCACTACTGTATTCGTCACCCTCATACTGATAGTCGCTCCGCCAAAGATCGCTATGTACCGCAAGCCAGATATCGTACCATCCTGCAGCATCAGCATCGGCTGCGCTGATGCCATACAGCAATTCCTCATTGGTGGGGTACTGTTCTTCCACTTCAATACGCCGTTCGAGTCCGGGGTCTGATGATCCCATGAAGTACATATCCAACCAATCTTCCGCCATAGGCAAACCGTTCCCATAGGCTGTGGCCAGCGTGTCACCCAGCACTTCCGCCGCAGCAATATCCCGCGCGATGTCGGCTGGATCCGTTGCCTTGGGCATTTCTGCGTTTGAATTATCGCAGGCCGTAAACATGATTGCCGTCAGCAACACCAAAAACGCAGCTATCCATCTTTTCATGATAGTCCCCCATTTTTTTACTTGTTTTTATTTTCCGCCAGCGTCTTGATGATAGCAATTGGAATGCAAACAGGCCCCAGCGCAGCGCCGACTATCGCCTTTCGCATAAACATATAGAAAATGTCTCCTGCCATCACATAGTGTGCATAAATCACCTTATTGACCGCCCAGTACGCTATCAACACATAGACCACCGCCAAAACAGTTTCCATACATTCTCTCCTTCCACGGTAATTCTCTTTTGATTCAGCCGACTCTTATTGGTTCCTTTCGCCTTATAATTATAATTTGTTATTTTATAAATATCAATAGTAATTTTTCAAATAATTTTATCTCTCCAAAAGACAGGCTACAATAGTACATGAGGTGATGCCTGTGGCTGAAAACAAACTCCCTGTATTTGACAACACACAGAAATACATTGAAGTGGGCTACAATATTGCCTACTACCGCAAGCATGCCGGTCTGACGCAGGAACAGCTTGCCGAGCAAGTGGGTATCAGCCGCCAGCACATGGGTGCCATCGAAGCGCCAAACATCTGCCGTCCTCTTTCCCTCGACCTTCTTTTTAATATCGCTGCTGTATTGGATATTCCCCCGGCAAGACTGTTAGATTTCCGTGAATAATAAAAGAGGAGCGCCTATATAGGCGCTCCTCTTTTATCGCAATTATAAATATTACAGTATCACAAAATTTGCTCTATCTCGCTCTCGCCGTAGACCGGGATTCCGTTGGCTTTCAGCAGCGCCGCCGTCACGCCGTCGCCGTCCGTCAGCGTGCCGGTGAATGTGCCGTCGTAGATGCGCCCGCAGCCGCAGGAGGGGCTTTTCTCCTTCAGCACGGCGGCGGTGCAGCCGTACAGCTGTGCCAGACGCAGCGTCTCCTCCGCACCCCGGCGGTACTCCGCGGTCACGTCGCGGCCGTCATTCATCATCACCCGATCTCCCCGCCGTTCGGAGGGGTTTCGGGGCGTGGACAGCCCGCCCAGCTGCTCCGGGCACACCGGCACCGCCAGACCGCGCCGGGCCAACTCCTGTGCCAGCGGGTGGGGCTTGCTCTGCCCGTCGTACCGGCAGGCACAGCCCAGCAGGCACGCGCTCACCAGGATCATACCGCCAGCTCCTTCCCGTTCAGGGCGGCATACACCAGCGTGTCGCCCGCGTATTGCAGCTTCATAGAGAAAAACGGCGTGTCCGGCTCGTGGATCAGCGCCAGAAACAGCTTGTCCCCCGCCCACTGGGGCAGCGCTGCCAGCGCGTCCTTGTGCAGCCATTCCAGCACACCTTCATCGCATTCCCGCAGCGTCCCCGTCCAGCCGGTGGCGGTGAACAGGTGCATATATTCCCCCTCCCAGATATCCGACACGAAGGTGATGACCCCCCGATACCGATAGTCGGTCAGGGTCAGGCCCGTCTCCTCCAGCGTCTCGCGGCAAACGCACTCCTCCGGGCTCTCGCCCTCCTCGCACTTGCCGCCCACGCCGATCCACTTGTCGTGGTTCAGGTCGTTCTGCTTCTTCACCCGATGCAGCATCAGGTATTCGCCCCGGTCGTTTTCGATATAGCACAGCGTGGTGTTTTTCATTTTTGCACCTCCGATTTACAAATTCCTCTCCATAGTATATACTATTCGTATCGTCAACACAACCGTTACCTGTCAGGAGAGTATATAGTATGGCAACGATAAAACCAGGCCGCTACCGCCACTTTAAGGGTAATGCATATGAGGTCATCGGCACCGCCCGCCACTCTGAAACACTGGAAGAGCTGGTGGTTTACCGCGCCCTGGACGGCGGCGGTCTGTGGGTCCGTCCCGCCGCCATGTGGTCTGAGATCGTGGACCGCGACGGCTACCACGGCCCGCGTTTCCTCCCGGAGGACGGCCAATGACCGACTATACCGTGATACGTTCCCGCCGCCGCACCCTATCGCTGGAGGTCACCCGGCAGGGCGCCGCCCTGGTCCGCGCACCCCTGCGTGCCACCGACGCGGACATCGCCCGCTTTGTAGACAGCCACCGCAGCTGGCTGGAAAAGCACCTGGCCGCACGGCAGGCCTATCTGTCCGCCCACCCGGAGCCGTCCACAGCACAAGTGGACGCATGGCGGCAGCAGGCAAAAGAGACGCTGCCGCCCCTGGTGGCCCACTGGGCCCAGCGCATGGGTGTGCAGCCCGCCGGCATCACCATCACCGCCGCCCGCACCCGCTTCGGCAGCTGCTCCGGCAAAAACCGTCTCAGCTTCTCCCTCTACCTGATGGCCTATCCCGAAGCCGCCATTGAATACGTAGTGGTCCACGAGCTGGCGCACATCCGCCACCACGACCACTCCCCCGCCTTCTACCGCGAGGTGGAGGCCCATCTGCCCGATTGGAGGGCGCGGCGCGCCCTCCTTCGCCGCTAATTCCGTCATTTTGCGCCGTGCATCCGATACTTTGCCGCCGCCCGTTCAATCGTGCGGCGGTTTCCTTGTGATTTTCACAAGAAAACCGCCGTCTTTTCTGTGCGTTTCGGCAAAAATGCGTCGAAGCAATTGACAATTGCGGCAAACACTGATAGGATAACTATGCTGAACGGAAACGTTACCGGAAATGTTTTCGCTTTCCTTTGACGATTTTCGTTCCTTTCCATTTGGTATAGTAGGAGGCACACACGGGTATGACGATCAAGGATATAGCCAAGCAGTGCAGCGTCAGCGTCAGTACCGTCTCCCGTGTGCTGAATGACCGGCCGGACGTCAGCGAGGATGTCCGGCGCAAGGTGCTTTCCGCTATCAAAAACAGCAACTACATCCCCAACAACAGCGCCCGCGACCTGGTGCGTACCAAGTCCGACGCTGTAGGTCTGGTAGTCCGCGGTGTGTCCAATCCGTTCTATACCGACATTATCCGTGCCATTGAGCGCACCATCACCGATGCCGGTTTTACAATGGTCATGCAGCAGATCGGCGCTTGCGATGACGAGGTCAAATGCGGCGCGGTCATGGAGCGCGAAAAGCGCCTACAGGGCATCGTGTTCCTGGGCGGGCGCTTTGATTACACCCCTGCTGATCTGGCGATGCTGAACGTTCCCTTTGTGTGCTGTTCCTACTCCAACCGCTACGGCACGCTGACCGAGGGCGAGTATTCCTCCGTGTCCATCGCCGACGGCGACACCGCACAGCAGGCGGTGGAGGAGCTGTACCGCCACGGGCACCGGCGCATCGCGGCGCTGATCTCCCGGCCCGATGACCAGTCTATCAGCCAGCTGCGGTACGAGGGGTATATACAGGCACTGGAGGCGCACGGCATCCCCGTGGATCCCGATCTGGTGATATGCACCGGCGGCTTCGGCGTGAAGGACGCCTACAGGGCCGTACAGGAAAAAATGGCCGAAAACGTTGATTTTACAGCACTTTTCGCCATCGCGGACTCTATGGCCATCGGCGCCATGCGCGCCTTGATTGACGCCGGTAAGCGTATCCCTGAGGACTGCTCCGTTATAGCGATAGATGGGTTGGAATTGTCGGCTTATATCGAGCCGCCTCTGACTACCCTGTGTCAGCCTATGGAGGAGATGGGCCGGCGCAGCGCCGAGATCCTGCTGGACATGGTGCGGCACAAGGGCTCCCACGCCTGTGAGCTGCTGCCCACCACCCTGCGCCGGGGCCACAGCGTGGCCGCGCCCAGGTGATACTTTTGTATATCTTTGTGATCTATTTTGTGTATCCTAAGGATCCGTTTCCTGCATCCCAATGATTTGTTTTTTGTACCCTAATGATCTGTTTTTTACATCCTTGTGATGTGAAAATAAAAACAAAAAAGGAGTAAATATCATGAAGAAGTTTCTTGCAATGCTTCTTGCTCTCGTGATGGCCCTGTCTCTGGTGGCCTGCGGTGAGAAGAAGGACGACGCCAATACCGATGGCGACAATACCGCCACCGGCAGCGTGTACTATCTGAACTTTAAGCCCGAGTCCGACGACGCGTGGAAGGCTCTGGCCGCCACCTACACCGAGAAGACCGGCGTGCCCGTCAAGATCTTCACCGCCGCCTCCGGCGAGTACGAGTCCACCCTGGTGTCCGAGATGGACAAGGAAGAAGCGCCCACCCTGTTCCAGTGCAACGAGGGCGGCGTGGCTACCTGGGGTGAGTTCTGCTACGACCTGAGCAGCAGCGACGTGTACAACCAGCTGGCCTCCAAGGACTATGCCCTGAAGAACGCCGACGGTGAGGTCATCTCCATCGCCTACTGCCTGGAGACCTACGGCATCATCGTGAACAAGGCGCTGCTGAAGGAAGCCGGCTATGAGGTCACCGACATCACCAACTTCGAGTCCCTGAAGAAGGTCGCTGACGACATCCACAGCCGCGCTGCCGAGCTGGGCTTCGATGCCTTCACCTCCGCCGGTCTGGACGGCACCTCCTCCTGGCGCTTCTCCGGCCACCTGGCCAATATGCCTCTGTACTACGAGTTCCGCGATGACGGCGTGACCAGCAAGCCCGCCACCATCAAGGGTACTTATCTGGACAACTACAAGGCCATTTGGGACCTGTACACCACTGACTCCGCCACCACCGGCGCCGCCCTGCTGACCGCTACCGGCGACCAGGCTGAGGCTGAGTTCGGCGAGGGCAAGGCTGTGTTCTATCAGAACGGCACCTGGGAGTACAGCAACCTGACCGGCGAGAAGTTCGGCATGAACGCCGATGACCTGACCATGATCCCCATCTACTGCGGCGTTGAGGGCGAGGAGAAGGCCGGCCTGTGCACCGGTACCGAGAACTACTGGTCCGTCAACAAGAACGCCTCCGAGGAGGACATCAAGGCCACGCTGGACTTCCTGAACTGGGTCGTTACCTCCGAGGAAGGCACCACCATGATGGCTGAGCAGTTCGGCGCCTGCCCGTTCCAGGCCTCCAAGGCTCCCTCCAATCCGTTCAGCGCTCTGGCCAACGAGTACGTTGCCAACGGCTGCTATCCTGTCACCTGGGCTTTCAACTACACCCCCGCCGTCAATGACTGGCGTGCCGCTGTGGTCGACGCTCTGGGCAAGTACACCGCCGACGGCGGCAGCTGGGACGATGTGAAGACCGCCTTCGTGGAAGGCTGGGCTACCCAGTACAACAACGAGCTCGCCAACAGCTAAGCTGCCGTTTCAACCGCATACGCACAGGGGGCGGGCTTTTCGCCCGCCCCCTATTTTTTACGATGTGACGGCGGGAGCTGTCCTTCGAACGCACTTCGGAGGAGAGCTTTCGCTGTGACAAAACTACGGAGAACAGGAGTGGTCCAATGAAACGATTTCAAGCGAAACGGGACGCGGCTGCGCTGAACAGCCGGCTGGTCCGACGGCCAATTCAGCGCATGGTGTGGCTGTTTCTGCTGCCCACCTTTGCCGCCTTCTGCATCGGGTTCATCTACCCGTTCCTGAAGGGCGCGTTCCTGTCCTTCTGCAAATTCAAGCTGACCAGCAAGTGGACATGGGTGGGCTTTGACAACTATCTGAAGGCCTTTGCCGACAGCAGCTTCCGTCACGCCTTCCTGTTCACGGCGCTGTTCGCCTTCGTGTCGGTGCTGTTCATCAACGTGCTGGCCTTCGCGGTGGCCTATGCGCTGACGCGGGGCATCAAGGGCTCCAACCTGTTCCGGACGGTGTTCTTCATGCCAAACCTGATCGGCGGCATCGTGCTGGGCTACATCTGGTCCATGATCTTCGACGGCTTCCTGGTGGCTTACGGCCAGTCCGTGGTGCTGAATAGCCATTTCGGCTTCTGGGGTTTGATCATCCTGCTATGCTGGCAGCAGGTGGGCTATATGATGATCATCTACATCGCCGGATTGCAGTCCGTACCGGAGGATATGCTGGAGGCGGCCCGCATCGACGGCGCCACCAACTGGCAGACGCTGTGGAAGGTCACCATCCCCAATATGATGAGCTCGTTCACCATCTGCATTTTCCTGACGCTGACCAACGGTTTCAAGCTGTTTGACCAGAACCTGGCCCTGACAGGCGGCCGCCCCTTCCTGCAGCAGGCGGACGGCAGCGTCATCAAGACCACGGAAATGCTGGCGCTGAACATCTACAACTCCTTCTATTCCGGCAGCGGCAACAACCGCGGCGTGGCCCAGGCCAAGGCCGTGCTGTTCTTCATACTGGTGGCGGCTATCGGATTGATCCAGCTCCGGGCTACCCGCAAAAAGGAGGTGCAGCAGTAATGCAGACGAGCCTTGCCAAAAAGCATGACCGCAGCAAAATGGCGCTGACCATAGCGTTCACGGTGATCTGCATCGTGTATGTGCTGCCCATCGTCATCGTTCTGATCAACTCCTTCAAGACCAACGCCGCTGTCAATACCGATACGTTCGCCCTGCCCAATGAGGACACCTTCGTGGGCTGGCAGAACTATATCAAGGGCATGACCTTCGGCAACTATCCGTTCATCAAGGCGGTGTTCTACAGTCTGTTCATCACCCTGGTCTCCTCGGCGCTGATCCTGATCTGCACCTCTATGGCCGCGTGGTATGTGGCCCGTGTGGGCAGTCTGTTCAGCAAGATCGTGTACTACCTGTGCGTGTTCTCCATGGTGGTGCCGTTCCAGATGGTAATGTTCACCCTGTCCCGCACCGCCGAGCAGGTCAAGCTCCCCTACTTCAGCTTCACCTCCATGGCCTTTGCCAAGATCGGATTGAACACACCGTGGACGATACCTATCGTGTACCTGGGCTTCGGCGCGGGACTGGCGGTGTTCATGTTCTCCGGGTTTGTCAAGACGATCCCGCTGGAGATCGAGGAGGCCGCCGCCATCGACGGCTGCGGGCCTGTGCGTACCTTCTTCCTGGTGGTACTGCCCATGCTGAAGCCCACGTTTATCTCCGTGGGCGTGCTGGAGATCATGTGGGTGTGGAACGACTTTCTGCTGCCGTACCTGGTGCTGGACCTGAACAAATACCGCACCATCCCCATCGTCATCCAGTATCTGAAGGGCAGCTACGGACAGGTGGATATGGGCGCCACCATGGCGCTGATCCTGCTGAGCATCGTCCCGGTCATCATCTTCTATCTCTGCTGCCAGAAGCACATCATCAAGGGCGTGGCGGCAGGCGCCGTCAAGGGCTAAACACACAACACGCCGGGGGCGGGCATAACGCCCGCCCCCTTTTTTCGCCCGCCGCCCCGCGGCGGAGCACCATCCTATCATCCAAGAGAGAAGTTGAGTTATGAAACGAAGCAGCGGTATTCTAATGGCGGTGTCCTCCCTGCCCTCCCGGTACGGCATCGGCACCCTGGGCAAGGCGGCCTACGACTTCGCCGATTTCCTGCGGGACGCAGGCCAGTCCTACTGGCAGATGCTCCCCCTGGGGCCCACCAGCTATGGCGACTCCCCCTACCAGAGCTTTTCCGCCTACGCCGGCAACCCCTATTTTATCGACCCGGATATGCTGGCAGCCGACGGGCTGCTGACGGCCGCCGAGTGCGCCGCCCCCGACTGGGGAGACGATCCTCGTCATGTGGACTACGGCAAGATCTACGAGAACCGCTTTACCCTTCTTCGCAAGGCCTATCAGCGGGGCTGGGAGCGCGACGCCGACGCGGTGGCCGTTTTCACGGCGGAAAACGAGCGCTGGCTGCCGGACTACGCCCTGTACATGGCCTGCAAGCGGCACTTCGGCATGAAGTCCTGGACGGAGTGGCCCGACGACGACCTTCGCCTGCGTAAGGACGAGGCCGTGCTGGACAAGTACCGCACGCTTCTGCGGGAGGACGTGCAGTTCTTCACCTATCTGCAATTTCTGTTTTTCCGGCAGTGGACGGCTCTGCGCGACTATGTCCACCAGCAGGGCATCCGCATCATCGGCGATCTGCCCATCTATGTGGCCATGGACTCCGCCGACGTGTGGGCCGAGCCGCAGTTCTTCCAGCTGGACGAGGATCTGGTGCCCAAGGCCGTGGCCGGCGTCCCGCCGGATTACTTCACCGCCGACGGCCAGCTGTGGGGCAACCCCCTCTACGACTGGGACGCCATGCGGGACGATGGCTTCGGCTGGTGGATACGCCGGATCGACGGCGCCGGAAAGCTGTATGATGTGATCCGTATCGACCACTTCCGCGGCTTTGCCAACTACTGGGCCGTGCCCTACGGCCAGCCCACCGCCAAAAACGGCCGGTGGATCGCCGGTCCCGGCATGGACCTGATCGCCCGTCTCAACGGCTGGTTCCCGCAGCTGGAGTTTATCGCCGAGGACCTGGGCTACCCCACCCCGGAGGTGGCGCAGCTGCTCCGCGAGTCCGGCTGGCCCGGCATGAAGGTGCTGGAATTCGCCTTTGACTCGCGGGATTCCAGCGGGTATCTGCCCCACGCCTATACGCCGCACTGCATCTGCTATACCGGCACTCATGACAACAGTCCCCTGGCCCTGTGGCGGCAGGAGGCCGCGCCGGAGGATGTGGCCCACGCGGTGGAATATCTGGCGCTGACAGAGCAGGAGGGCTTCCACTGGGGTATTATCCGCGGCGGTATGTCCAGCGTGGCGGAGCTGTTCGTGGCGCAGATGCAGGACTATCTGGGTCTGGGCAAGGGGCACCGCATGAACATCCCCGGCACCCAGGGCGGCAACTGGACCTGGCGGCTGCTGCCCGACGAGCTGAGCGATGCGCTCTCCGCCAGGATCGACCGCATGACCGCGCTCTACGGCCGCAAATAACAGACAAACACCCCCGGCAGTGCCGGGGGTGTTTTTTGCTGGGAGCACAGCCGCAATGCCGAAACCCCCATCTGCCGTGTGACAGATGGGGGTCCCGATGCCGCCGAGGTAGGGGTTAGACCTCCGCGACCCGTACTGCAATATGGGCCCTGCCGGGCAGGGCAAATAAAAAACCGGCTGCAATGTACGCACCCTTGAAGTGCATCCCACTTGCAGCCGGTCGATCATGCGGTCAGATACCGTTTAGACACCGTAGCTTTGCGTCTCGGCCTTTCAGCCGATTTGCCAACTGTATTGTACCGTTAGTATACCGCTTTCGCGCCGTTTCGTCAAGTCTTTTTTGGCAAAAATCCCGTGTTTTCTACGCGTCCGTGTCCAGCTCGCCGATCGCCGCGCACGCCTGACGGTATGCCGCGGCCGTCTCCGGGTACAGCGCCGACGCGCGCTGCATATCGCCGCCGCGCAGGGCCTCCGTCAGGGCGGAGGACGTCTGCCACAGGTGCGTCAGCCCCAGGTTGGCCGCCAGGCCCTTCAGCGTGTGCGCCGCGCGGAAGGCCCGTTGGACGTCTCCGGCGCTCATGGCCGCCTGCAGCATGGCGAAGGTGTCGTCTCCGGCGAACATCCGCAGGAAGCGCTCCACCGCAGCTATACTGCCCAGCCGGCGCACGGCGTCCGCCATGTCGCCGCCTGTCTCTTGATAAAGCTTCTCCAAATTCATCGTTTCTTCCTCTCCAGCCACTGGGCGATCGTTCGTATCATCTGCCCGGCCTCCAACGGCTTGGGGATATGCGCGTCCATGCCCGCGTCCAGGCAGGCCGCCACGTCCTCGTCAAACAGGTTGGCGGTCATGGCGATGATCGGCAGGCGGGCGTCCGGCCTATCCATGCCGCGGATGGCGCGGGTGGCGGAAAGGCCGTCCAGCTCCGGCATCATCACGTCCATCAGCACCGCGTCGTAGGTGCCGGGCGCCGACGCGGCGAACATCTCCACCGCCTCCTTGCCGTCGGCGGCCTGGTCCACCAGGGCGCCCGCCTCCTGTAGCAGGTACACCGCGATCTCCCGGTTCAGCTCGTTGTCCTCCGCCACCAGCAAGCGCCGTCCGGCGATGGAGGACGCCGCGTCGGGAAGCGCGGCTTCCGGTTCTTCGGCCTCACTGGGTATCATGGGCAGCACCACGCAGAAGCGCGTTCCCTGTCCGGGCGCACTGTCCACCCGAATGGTGCCGTCTCTCTCGTCCACCAGCTTCTTTACCACGGCCAGGCCCAGTCCCACGCCGCCGGAAAGGCTGCCCTTATCGCTGTTTTCCTGGGCAAACGCCTCGAACATATGGCGCTGGAACGCCTCGCTCATGCCCACGCCGTTGTCCTCGCATACAAATTCCAGACGGCATACGCCGTCCTCCCCGCGGAATTCACGGAAGCCGCAGCGTACCCATCCGCCGGGGTGATTGTACTTAATGGCATTGCCGATGATATTCTGGCAGATCTGCCGCAGATACAGCGGGTCGCCTGTGAATCGTTCATGCTCCAGCGTCAGGTCCGTCACCGTCAGCGCAATGCCCGCACTCTCCGCCTGGGCGCGCGAAATATCCAGCAGCTCGTGCAGCTCTTTTGTCAGGCAGTACGGCGTCCTTCCCCGCACCTCCTGCTTCGGGCGATTCAGCGTCAGCACGTCGTTTACCAGCGCCAGCAGATAGCGCGCCGCGGTCTCCGCCTTCTCCCGACAGGACTGCACCAGCGTCACATCCTCCGGGTTCCGCCGGATGATCTCCAGCATACCCATGATGATGTTGATGGGTGTGCGTATGTCATGGCTCATGCTGCGAAGGAAGTGCGTCTTGGCCTGATCCGCCTCTGTGGCACGCTGCACCTCTTTTTCCAGCTGTCTCTGGTACGCCAGCTCCCGCCGTTTGCGGTCCTGGCCGAGCCTGACCAGCAGCAGTACCACCGCCAACACCGCCAGCGCGTACACGCCGAAGGCGGATACCACCATATTCCGCGCCTGCGCGAACACATAATCCGACGGCAGGAACACATACAGGCTGTACTGCTGGTACATCCCACGCATACCGAAAAACGTACCGCCGCAGTCTATCTTCGTCAAGCGGCTGCCGTTATCCGCCTGCTCCAGCGCCGTGATCAGCGGCACACTGTCCGCCGGCAGGTTCCACTGGCCGTCGTCACTGCTGCCGATGACCTTCTCTCCATCGGTGATATAGGTATAGATCGTCCCGTTGAGCAGCGTCTCATACCCCGCCAGCAGGCTCTCGATGGATGCGTGGTAGGACGCGATGACCTCATCGCTCTGCCGCCGCACGCAGAACACCATGCCCGGTTCCGCCGTCCGCGCAGCGGCGGCCACATCGTACACCACGCCGTCCCGCGTCAAGCGCCGGGCAAATATCTTCTCCGGATACTGCATGACGTTGCTGACCGACTCGCTGGTGTACAGGTCGCTCCAGTCCACGTCCACGCCGTAGGAATACACCGGCTCCAGCGCGTCGTTCAGCACCAGCACACAGCTCATGCGCTGCTGCTGTGCATACTCGCCCAGCGACTCGTTGCTGCGCTCCTGCCCCTTCAGTCTATCGCGCTCCGTCAGCTCCTGCGCCTGCTCCGTCAGCCGCACCAGGCTCTTCACCCGGTCCGCGGCGATGATATCCCGGTAGCTGATGCACTGGTCCCGCAGGTATTGCAGCGTGCGCTCCGCCGTGCGCTGCGCGTTATGTACGGCGCTGTGCCCTCCGATCAGCGCCGCCCCCAGCAGCGCCAGCAGTCCGACGACGGCTATGCCGATATAGATGGTCTTGTTGGATAGTCTCTTTTTCCTCATTGCCGTCACTCCGCCAGCGCCGCCTGCGCGTCCACGCCGTACCGTTCCAGTATCCCGGCAACGGTGCCGTCCTCCTTCAGCTCCCGCAGCACATCGCTCAATGCCTCGGCGCGGCCGGTGGTGTCCTCCCGATAAAACGCCACGCCCAGGCTCACCCGCAGCAGCTCCTGGTCCAGCACACGATACTGCCCAGTACGCCTGGTCATAAAGCTGCGGTACGCCGTCTCGTGACCGGCGCAGGCATCCACGTAGCCCTTATCCAGCGCGGCGAACACATCGTTCACGCTGACAAAGCTGTACACGTTTTTCACCTGCTCTACGCCAGGCACCTGATGGGTCAGCAGCAGCTCCTCCGGCTTGGAGGCGATCTGCACGGCAATACGCGTATCATTTAGGTCGGCCAGTCTATTGATCACACTGTCACTCCGCACGACGACCACCTGCCGGCTGTACATATACGGTCCCGCCCAGTTGTAGCGATCCTCCCGCCCGGTCATGGAGAAGCTGCCCCACAGGCAGTCCACCTCTCCGTCCGCAAGCAACTGGTCCTTCTCCTGCCAGGAGATCTGCCGGAAGTCCGGCGTCCACCCCAAGCGCTCACAGGCCGCCGCGGCGATCTCCACATCGATGCCCGCAAAGGTGCCGTCCTCATCCAGATAGAAATACGGCTCATAGTTGTCGCTGCCAATGACCAGCACCGGCAGTTCTTCCGTTTCCATCTCCTGCTGCCCACAGCCGCACAGTACCGCACAACACAGCGCTGCCAGCAGCGCCAGCAACCTTTTTGTCCTGTTCATTCCTTACCTCTCAGGCCGTATACCTCACGGCACAGCGCGCCCTGTATGTCCTCCAGGCAGTCCACCAGCAGCGGATCGAACGCACCGCACTCGCCCCGCCGTATCATGGCCAGCGCCTCCGCATGGGTATACGCCGGCTTGTACGCCCGCTGGCTCACCAGCGCGTCATAGGCGTCCGCCAGGCTCACCGCCTGCACGGTCATCGGTATCTCGTCGCCCTTCAGCCCGTCGGGATAGCCCCGGCCGTCCACCCGTTCGTGGTGCCAGCGGCATATCTCCGCCGCAGTCTCTACCAACGGTTCGCTCTCAAATTCCTTCATGCCCCGCATCAGCTCCTCGCCGATCAGGGTATGCTTCTTGATCTCGTCGAACTCCTCCGGCGTCAGAGGACCGGGCTTTCGCAGCAGGGCATCCGGCACACCCATCTTTCCGATATCGTGGAACATAGCCGCCGCGGCGGCCCGCCGGCAGTCCTGCAGGGTCAGTCCGTACTTATCCGTGCGTTCCAGCATTCTCTCCAGCAGCCGCTGCGTGATCTGCTCCACGTGCCGCCCATGGTCCGCGCCCTCGCCGTTGCGGTAGCCCATCACCCGCGACAGGATATCCGCCACGATGCCCATCGTGCGCTCCTGCCGCCGCAGCTGCTGCGTCATCACCACCGCCAGCCGCCGCTGCCGCGCGTACAGCTTTACGGTATTCATCACCCGCTGCCGCACGATACGCACATCAAAGGGCCGTTCAATATAGTCCGCCACGCCCATGTCGTAGGCCTGACGCACTTTCTCCTCCGAGCCGTCTGCCGTGATGATGATGACCGGGATATCCTCGATAAACCCCCGCTTATTCATCTCCTCCAGCACCTGCAGGCCGTCCATCACCGGCATGATCATGTCCAGCAGCACCAGCGAGATATCCGTGCCATAGGTCTCCAACAGCGCCATGCACTCCCGGCCGTCCTCCGCCTCCAGCACGTTGAAATCCTCCGCCAGCATCTCCCGCAGCATCGCACGGTTCATGGCCGCGTCGTCCACCACAAGAAGGCGCGGCTTGATCTCCTCCTCCCCTTCCGTGGGGGTATCCTCGGTGACCACGGTGTCCTTTCTCCGCTTGGCCCGGTACATCAGCCGGTCCGCCCGCTGCACCGCCTGGGCGATCGTCTCCTGCTGTGCCATCACGCAGCCCACGCTGATGGTGGTATGCTGGCCGCCCTCGCAGCCCGGTATGCTCACCGCCCGCAGCCGCCGCTGAATATCTCCCAACACGGTGGTGAAGGCCGCCTGCTTCACACCCGGCAGCAGCAGCAAAAACTCGTCGCCGCCATAGCGCACCAGTGAGCCGCTGTGGCCCACGACCTCGCGGATGGTATCCGCCAGCGCCCGCAGCGCGTTGTCGCCCACCTGATGGCCGTACATATCGTTGTACAGTTTCAGGTCATCCATGTCGATCAGGGCCACGCCGCCGCGGTATATCTCGCTGCTCATATCCCGCTGGTAATGGTTGCGGCTCAGCGCGCCGGTCAGCGCGTCTATCTCTTGCTCCTGGGTGTCCCGCCCGGAGATGACCAGCACATTGTCGTTGATCCGGTCAATACGTATATCGTACTGCCGGTAACCCACGCCGCCCTGCCGGAACCGCAGGCGGAAGCTTTCGTTTCGCTCCTTGTCGTAGAAAAAGCTCCGCAGGTTGTCGCTGCTGAGGTAGCGCATCCACACGCTCTTCTCCGCCGACACACCGCCGTTCTCCCGAAAGATGTCCCGCAGCTCCTCTACGGTGTACCACTTGTCCTCCAGCGCACTGGCCAGACCGGTCTTCCGGACCCGCAGCTTTCCCCGGGTCCGGTCATATTCACATACGGTGTCGCAGATCGGCAGCAGCGCCGCAATAAAGGCTTCCTTCTCGATCATAGCTGAGACCTCCGTTCCTGTCATACCAGCTTCATTATAGCACCTTAACACCGTATTGCAACGGCTTTCCCCTGAAACGCCGATTTTTTTGCCTGCCCTGCCGGCAGCACGCCCCGGCGCGCTGCCGGTGAACGGCTTTGACCCGCGCAGGGCAAAATAAAACCGCCCGGGCGGGCGGTTTTGTTTTGCCTGTTTGTGATCTATCTGCGGCGGCGGAGGACCAAAGCGGCGGCCAGCGCCAAAACGGACGCCCCGGCGATAAGCCACGGGCCGGCGGAGGGCGCGGCGTCCGGCAGAGGCTGTCAGGCGGCATACAGCGTCATGTCCGCCGTGACCGGCGCATTGAAATCCCAGAGGC
>ERZ808246.1634-NODE-1634-length-15785-cov-3.256135_pt1 | contig 15785 bp, 11 predicted proteins | sample MGYA00521083_ERZ808246 | MGnify/ENA primary metagenome ERZ808246 (study PRJEB31516, sample SAMN03275577) | gut metagenome | biome: mammalia-associated habitat; material: feces | host: Papio cynocephalus | place: Kenya | collected 2012-07-07 ...
CCGATATCTGCTGATAGGGGGAGAGAATGTGAACGCCGCCGTCGGCACGGTCAAGGTCCCATGCCTGTCCGTTTCCGATGTAGTCGTTCAATTCAAGCGGCTGATACTGGGTCAGAACACCGACAGTGTAGATGCCGGAATTCACGCAGTTTGAAAGAGGGAAATCAATAATTCGGTATTTTCCGCCGTAAGGAACGGCCGGTTTTGCAATGTTCTTTGTCAGAATACCAAGGCGGCTTCCCTGTCCGCCTGCAAGAAGCATTGCGATACATTCATGTTTTCGGGACATTACTATTCCTCCTTTATTTGCTGACCTTATCGGTCGTAATTTTCTTTGATGTTTTTCTCTTTGCCGGCGGCGTCAGGTATATAACGCTCAGTCCGGCAAGGTCAAGAGCTATGCTGTTGTCAAAGCCGTGCATCGGGATTTTTTCACTTTTAACTTTAACTGCGGTTCCTTTACCGCTTCCGCCGAATTCCTCGGCGTCTGTGTTGAGGAGAACCTTATAAGTTCCGGCTCTCGGCACACCGATTCTGTAGCTGTTGCGCTCAACGTTGGTGAAATTGCAAACCGCAATAATTTCTTTTTTATCCTTGTCGATTCTTCTGAAAGAGATAACCGAATTGTCAACGTCGTCGTTGCTTATCCAGTTGAAGCCCTCCCAGTCGTAGTCAATCTGCCAAAGCGGACTGTGCTTTTTGTATAGCATGTTCAGCGTACGGACGTAGCTTTGCATCTGAGCGTGCTTTTCATAGTCAAGCAGCAGCCAGTCAAGTCCCTGCTTGTAGTTCCACTCAATGAACTGAGCAAATTCCTGACCCATGAAAAGAAGTTTTTTGCCCGGGTGCGCCGTCATGTATGCGTAAAATGCTCTCAGCCCTGCAAATTTTTCATCGTATTCGCCCGGCATTTTGCCAATCATGGAGCATTTGCCGTGAACAACCTCATCATGCGAAATCGGGAGAACAAAATTCTCCGAAAAAGCGTAGAAAAACGAGAATGTCAGGCAGTTGTGGTTAAACTTTCTGTAAATTCCGTCCATCGAGAAATATTTCAGGCAGTCGTTCATCCAACCCATGTTCCATTTAAAATTGAATCCGAGTCCGCCGTCGCAAACCGGCTTTGAAACCAGCGGCCACGAGGTGCTTTCTTCGGCAATCATCATGACGTCCGGATGCTCACGGAAAATCGAAATATTGAGATTCTGCAAGAACTGAACCGCCTCAAGATTTTCTCTGCCACCGTTTTTGTTGGCAATCCATTCGCCGTCGTTCCTGCCATAGTCAAGATAAAGCATTGAAGCGACCGCATCGACTCGAAGTCCGTCAACGTGATATTTTTCGAGCCAAAACATTGCCGATGAGGAAAGGAAGCTTCTGACTTCGTTGCGTCCGTAGTCAAAGATTTTTGTGCCCCACTGCAAATGCTCACCCTTGCGGATATCCTCATATTCGTAACAGCTCTGTCCGTCAAATTCAAATAGGCCGTGTGCATCTTTCGGGAAATGAGCCGGAACCCAGTCAAGGATAACGCCGATTCCCTCTCTGTGACATTTGTCAACGAAGTACATGAAGTCTTTCGGTTCGCCGTAGCGTGATGTCGGGGCAAAATAGCCTGTTACCTGATATCCCCACGAACCGTCAAACGGATGCTCACATATCGGAAGCAACTCTATATGAGTATAACCCATGTCCTTGACGTATTTTGTCAATTCATTTGCTAACTGACGGTAGGAAAGAAAATTTCCGTCCTCGTGCTGCTTCCATGAACCTGCGTGAACTTCGTAGATGTTAACGGGGCTTTCATAGATGTTTGCGGATTTCCTGTCGGCCATCCATTTTTCATCTTTCCAGTTGTATCCGTCAATGTCGTAGAACTTTGAAGCGGTCTCGGGTCTGGTCTCTGCATGGAATCCGTAGGGGTCGGCTTTGTAGCGAAGCTCGCCCGACTGAGTGGTTATACAGTATTTATAGTTATCAAATTGTTTTATCCCTTTAATTTTGCATTCCCAAACAGCATCGTCCGAGAGCTTTTTCATCGGGTTGGCTTCCGAATTCCATTCGTTGAAATCGCCTACCACGCTGACCGCCGCCGCATGGGGTGCCCACACACGGAACACGACTTCGTTCTTGCCCGAGCGGTGCGAACCGAGGAACTCATAAGCCTTTGCGTTCTGACCCTGATGGAAAAGGTAAAGCGGAACGTCATTTACACTTGTTTTTTTCTGTTTCATTGCGTCACCTCGACAAACAAAGAAATAATCAATGGTTATCTTATTTTTATACATTATATATTGTATCAAAAATAAAAGTAAAATTCAAGCCGTCTTTGATTATTATATTCAAATCAAATGTAGAAAATTGTCGCATCATTTGTGTACTTTGTTACAAAAATAATCGTGAAACGACTTCGAGCTTGCGATTCAAAGGAAAATCTCAAGAGAAAAACAATAAAAAACGAAAACAGATGGCTTCTTGACTCAGGAAAGCAAGAAGCGGCATTTACAAAGTTAATGTCTGCGCCAAGAATAATAAGGCAAAAAGGTGAAGCCAAGGCACGTTTTTGGACTGCGAAGAAAAATTCATGTTTACTCTTATTGCAAAAAAGAAAAACGCTTTGGGCAGAAAAAATCAGACCTATGAAAATCCCTAAAAATGATGCTAATTTGGAATTAATAAACAACAAAAATTGCAAAATAAATTAAACAATATTTGTGCAACTATACAAAATTGCTCAAAAAGGGGGTGTGACAAAAAATACAAATTTGTTATTTTTGTCACACTATTGCATTTTTGTAGTGCAGGTAGTAAAATATTCCCGTAATGAAAATGTCGGCGAAAACATGCCGATATAATGCGGATAGCAACCGTTTTTTGTGTGCATTTGGATTATTAATCCGTCGGTTCTTATCCGAAGTGAAGCCCTGATCGACAGTCCCGATCTATGCTTCACGGGGGAGGTTTAATATAACTATAGTGTAAAGGCGAAATGCAGATCCCCCGATCCGCACTTCGCCTTTAGACGTTATATGACAAATATTGTTAATCTCCGAAATTAATTCATTTTTTATTTTAATGGTAAAAACGGGAAGAAATTAAAACAAAATCAAATGTTGAAATTTCCCGAGAAAATAAAACAAAAGGAAAGGAGAGCAGTTTGGGAAAGGGCTTACGTCTTGACCCTATCAAGACGAAAATAAATGAAATGAGGGTATAAAACAATGAAAAAGCTAAAAAAGTTTGTTGCAATTTTTATGGTTGCACTTACGATTATCACTTTAGTACCACTTGTTGCAAATGCGGCAGGAAGTTCAATGTCGACGGCAACAAACATATCACTTGGTTCATCATACAGCGGTTCTATTTCATCGAGCAATACGCAGGATTTCTATAAGTTTACACTTTCATCCTCAGGAACTGTTAAACTTAATTTAAATGCAAATATAGAGTATTTAAGCTTCTATATTTATGATTCAAATGGAAAAGAAGTGTGGGGTAGCACTGGTTACTATTGGAATAGTACCGCCCAAAAAATGACATTAATACAAAATCTTAGTATAACTTCGGGAACATATTTCTTTGCTATAAAAGCCTATGGAAGTAGATATGGAAGTTATAACTTTTCAACGATATTCACATCATCAAACGAGAGTTATAAAGAGACTACACAAGGATCAAACAATTCAATGGCAACTGCAAGTTCGATTTCTCTTGGAAATAGAATTTATGGTCAGATTGCAGATAATGATGACAGGGATATATACAAATTCTCATTAAATGATTCCGGTAGAGTTAACATAAACTTTACAGCTCCCATTGAGTATTTATCATTTTATATTTATGACATAAATGGAAAAACAATATGGGAATCACATGCGGACTATTGGAATAGCACAGCGGAAAAGCTTACAATGATTCAGAATTTTGATCTTACTTCGGGAACATACTATTTAGCGATAGTTAGATATGGAAACCATAATAAAAGAGTTGGCGATTATAACTTTTCTACTTCATATACGAAGGCCAATGAAAGTTTTAGTGAATCGAATGGTGGAACAAACAATACAATGAATTCAGCTAATTCGATTTCAATTAACACACAATATATTGGTCAGATTGCAAGAAATGATGAAAAAGATTTTTACAAATTCAATATTTCATCTACTGGCAAACAAAAAGTTAAATTAGAAGCATCTATTGAGTATTTAACTTTTAATATATATGATGCAAATGGAAATACAATATGGAGTTCATATGCACAATATTGGAATAATACTTCACAAAAACTTCAACTTGACAAAGAAGTTGATTTTACAAAATCCGGAACATATTATTTTGCAGTTGTAAGGTATGGTAATAGCGAATTAAGAACCGGAATATATACTTTTTCGATTGGAAATAATTCTTCAGTGCCATCATCATATTCTCTCAGCTACAATGCCAATGGAGGAAGTGGTGCTCCGAGCGGACACTCCGGAGCAAAAAGTTACACAATAAAAACAACTGTTCCAACAAGATTTGGATATACTTTCCTTGGTTGGTCGACAAACAGCAGTGCAACAAGTGCAACATACACGCCGGGAAGCACAATCTCTCTCTCATCAAATACAACGCTTTATGCTGTTTGGAAATCAGCACAGTCAGTTTCGGCAGGAAATAGCAATACAGTAAATGTCGCTTTTGCAGAGCAAGCTTGGTATTACAAATTTACACCGTCATCTTCAGGGGAGTATACATTTGAATCAACAGGTTCGATTGATTCAAAAGTTACAATTTACAAAGCTGATGGAACGGAAATCGGTAGTGATGATGACAGCGGCGAAAGCAGCAATTTCAAAAAAACTCTTAGTCTTACATCAGGTACAACCTATTATATAAAAGCATTTGCTTACTCCTCGAAGACTGGAACATATTCCTTTAAGGTTATAAAAAATACACCTGCATCTTATACTGTTAGTTTTAATGCAAACGGCGGTTCTGTTTCTCCGACAAGTGTAATAGTAACAGCAGGAAATTCCGTAACATTTCCGACACCAACAAAAAAATATACGCTTTCTTATAATGCAAATAATGGTAGCGGTGCTCCGTCGTCACAGAGTGTGTCTGTTTCATGTAAGGGCTGGTCAACGAGCAGTACAGCAAGCTCTGCTTCGTATTCATGCGGTTCATCTTATATGCCGAATACAAACACAAACTTTTATGCAGTTTGGTATTCAAACGGATCGGCAACAATCAGCTCAACAAAACCCACAAGAAGCGGTTATACGTTCCTTGGTTGGTCGACAAGCAGCTCAGCAAGTGCCGCTTCATATTCATCGGGTTCTTCAATCAGTATTTCTTCAAACACAACACTTTATGCTGTTTGGAAGAAAAATCCAACAACATCATATACTGTTTACTACAATGCAAACGGTGGCGCTGTTTCCCCGTCAAGTGCAACAGTGACTGCAGGAAATTCTGTAACATTGCCGACACCAAGCAAAACCGCCACCATAACGTACAATGCAAACGGTGGAAGCGGTGCACCGTCTTCACAGAATGTTTCATTAAGTTGTAGTGGTTGGTCAACAAGCAGTACAGCAAGTTCAGCATCTTATTCGTGCGGTTCATCATATAAACCAACTGTAAATACTACACTTTATGCCGTATGGGGTAAGGGAACAGCTACACTCAGCTCAACGAAGCCGACAAGATCGGGATATACTTTCCTTGGATGGGCAAATGACAAGAATGCTACTTCTGCGGAATTTGAATCGGGAACAAAAGTTTCTTTAAAAAATAATGTAACAATATATGCAATTTGGAAGGCAGATACATCAACACCTGTTCCGGATAATGTTCTTACGGTACGAACAAAATCATTAAGACTTGATCTTGAAGAGGTTGTCGACGGTCGTTCTACAATTACAATGAAACGAACAAACCTTGGCAATTGTAGGCTTGTTGCTTCATGCTCAACTCCAGAAGCATTAAATTTGGAATTTACCGAGAGTATATATGAGGATTCGGTAACATTGAATGTTGAAACAAATGGTGTTAAAGGAGAATTTATTGTATACGTTAGACTTTATAACAGTTCAAAAACAGTTCTTTATCAAGAGGAACAGATTAAAGTAGTAGTAAAAGATACCCCATATGATACTATTTATCTTAATTATAAGGATACCTATTCGGTAAATAACGGGTCCGATTATGCAACTTATGAGTCGGAAGATAGCTCTATAGCAAGTGTGGATTCAAATGGTAAAATTAGAGCCAATAACACCGGATCTACAATTATTTATGCAATGGATGAGGTAGATGCTAATCTCAGAATGTATAAGGTTGAAGTTGATTACAATTTCTTCCAGTGGTTAATATTAATATTCCTCTTCGGCTGGATTTGGTATTAATAATTACGGAGGGGCGTTATGAGTAAAACATTCAAACGGTTTTTTGCAATTATTTTAGCGGCGGTAATGGTATTTTCGATGTTTACTGTCGGCGGATTTGCAAAGGACAAGGTAAGCACAAAAGACAATGTTGTTTTCTCGGTCGATGTTGGAATGGAAAATGATGATTTGGTCGAGATTACTTTGTCGCTTGTTTCCGGAAGTGTTTCGTATTTTGATTTTGAGATGGTTTGTCCTTCCGGATATGTTTTAGAGGAAATCGAGAAGTCCGACGACATAAAGGAAATGCTTTTCTCCGGCAGTGCAAGTATGGCAAGTAATGTAAAAGACGGAAAAATCTCCTTTGCTTCAATTGATCCTTGCGAATGCCCGGGCAAATTGTTCGGATTCATTTATGAAAAGCCTCATGGCGAGAATGCTGACGCTTCTGATTTTAAAATCAGATTTTCAACGCTGGGCGGAGAAGATGAGAGCTATGCCGCTATTGTTTTTTACGACAACAGCGAGGAGCTTTCCGTAAATGTATCTCCGCAGAGCAGAGAGCTTCGCTATAAGGATAGCGAGATGATTACTGTCGGTATATCGGGCTGCACCGATTGCGAAATCTCGTTCACCTCGTCAAATCCGAAGGTTGTAAAGGTAGACGAAAACGGCAACATCTATGCCGCAAAGCGTGGCTCGGCGACAATTACTTGTACTGTCACCGATTCCGACGGAAATGAAGTTACCAATTCTTGTGACGTTAAAGTAAAATACTCCTTCGGTCAATGGCTGATCAAAATCCTCCTCTTCGGTTGGATTTGGTATTAATCGTCGCAAGACAAACAACTAAATGAAAATGACCGCTCTCATTTGAGGGCGGTCGATTTATATATATAAATGTATAGCGCTTTTTAAAGTGAGTGTAATTATCCGTCAATTCTGTGTCCGCTGACCTTAATGTTGCCGATAAATGGGAGCTTTGCCGTGCCTACGACGCTGTCTCCGTCAAAGGTTGCGGTGACCGGGATTTTTTTGCCCTTAAACATGTCGCTTTCGGCAACTGCACGCAGGGTATTCCCGTCTTCAACGACGTCCGTGACCCTGAATGTGGGAACATTTTCTCCGACAATTTCAAGTTTAAAGTCATATTGACCGTTTTTATCGCTTATTGTAACTCTGCCCGTGCCTCGGAAAAGCATTGTGTTAATTGAAGCTTCCCATTTTCCGATTCCTATCATAGCTTTGCTCCGTTCGTTTTTTCTTTAGCGTATCACATTTTTTAGAAGCTGTCAACCGAGACGAGACTTTTTATGCAAAAAACGGGCCTAAAATTGCATAAGTGTAATTCTCAAAAGAAAAATATGACAAAATTCCATATTATCAATAAATATTTCAACAAATATACCGATTATGGCGGCCGTTTGCCTTGACTTTACTGAAATAATATATTAAAATATAATAGTGTATATTAGGGGTAAAATCGGAATATTGAGTAAAATCTTTGCTTTCGTGTAGGAGGTAATTTGTTTTGAAAAAAGTTGATTTCAGAAGCGCATTTATTAAAAGCACGTTGATGATGCTGTATGATATTTTTGCGGTAAACTTTTCTTACATATTTGTTATGCTGCTTGGCGGCGGTCAGCAGAATATGAGTGCTATCTGGCAAAGAGCTTTGCCGGTTACCCTGATCTTTATTGTGCTTTATCATGCATTTAAGATTTACTCAAGCATGTGGGAATATGCAGGAATCCGTGAGGTTTGGAATGTTGCCCTGGCAACCGTAATCGGCGGAATTTCGGGAATTGCAGTTGATTTGATACTTTCAAGCATCGGAGGAGCGGCTTCCGAGCTTAAAAATGGCTGCTTTGATGCGTATTTCTATGTTTTCGGTACCCTCGTTGCGATAGTTCTTGTGGCAGGAATGAGGGTGATTTATCGCCTTGTCAGAAGATATTACCGTGAGAGAAGTCTTAAAAAGGAAGAAAAACTTGACCGTGTAATGATAGTCGGTGCAGGCGATATGGGTATGATTATCATTAACGAGCTTGAGGTTAATAATTACGCAAAAGGAAAGCCGATTATAGCGGTTGACGATAATCCGCTCAAGGTTGGCAAGAGAATCAGAGGAATTCCCGTTAAGGGAACATGCGATCAGATTCCTGAGCTTGCGAAAAAATATAATATTAATACAATAATTCTCTGCCTGCCCTCGGTCGACAGCGAGAGGCAGACCGAGATCCTTCGCATTGCGGTCAAGACCGGCTGCAAGCTGAAAACATCACCGAGCCTTCTTGAAATGACCGATACGTCACAGGGAGGCAGAATCAGAGATGTCAATATTACAGACCTTCTTTCACGTCCGGAGGTTGAGCTGAACAGAGATGTTTGCAGCTATCTTAAGGATCAGGTTGTCCTTGTAACGGGTGGCGGCGGATCTATCGGCAGTGAGCTTTGCCGTCAGGTTTCTAAGTATCATCCGAAGAAAATTGTCGTTTTTGATATTTATGAAAACAGTGCATATTTGCTCAAGCAACAGCTTGACGCTTATCATAAGGGAAATCCCGAAATTGATATCAGAATAGGTTCCGTCAGAGACCAGGCGAGACTCAGAGAGATTTTTGATGAATTCCACCCGTCAATCGTATTTCATGCGGCGGCGCATAAGCATGTTCCACTTATGGAGGACAGCCCGAAAGAAGCAGTTAAAAACAATGTTTTCGGAACATTTAATGTTGCAAGCATTGCTGTTGAATACAACGTAAAACGTTTTGTAAATATTTCGTCGGACAAGGCTGTTAACCCGGCCAATGTTATGGGTGCGACAAAGAGAATCACAGAAATGATTGTGCAGTATTTTGAACGCAAATGCAAAAACAGCACGATCTTTGCTGCCGTGCGTTTCGGAAATGTTCTCGGCTCGAGCGGAAGTGTAATTCCGATTTTCACCGAGCAGATTAAAAACGGCGGCCCGGTCATGGTTACTCACCCTGATATAACGAGATATTTCATGACGATCCCCGAAGCGGCTCAGCTTGTTGTTCAGGCAGGCGGACTTGCAAAGGGCGGCGAGATTTTTGTCCTTGATATGGGTGAACCCGTCAAGATTGTTACCCTTGCCGAAAATCTTATTATGCTTTCGGGTTATAAGCCGTATACGGAAATTGAGATTAAATTTTCCGGGCTTCGTCCGGGTGAGAAGCTTTATGAGGAGCTTGTTCTCGATGAAGAAAGCAGCGAACGAAAGATGACGGCAAACAACAAGATTTTTGTAACAAAGCCGGTTGATATGAACGACGAACTCTTTGAAAAAGAACTTGAAAAGCTCAAAAAAGCTGATGAGAACGAGGTAAGAGGAATTATTAAAGAGATAGTTCCCAACTATAAAGAAGCGGTAATTGACTGATTGAAATTTTTCATGAGAGAGTGAATTTGGTGTACAAATATATCAAAAGAATTATGGACCTATCAGTCGCGCTTGTTTTGTTGGCGGTTTTATCCCCATTGATGGCTTTGTCGGCAATTCTTATTGCGGCGGATCATGACGGACCGATACTTTTTAAGCAGAAAAGGCCGGGGAAAAACGGTAAAATTTTCACCGTATATAAGTTCAGAACTATGTCCACGAAGCTCTATGATGAAAGCGGCCGAGAGCTTAGCGATTTTGAAAGAATGACAAAGATAGGCCGACTGCTCAGAAAAACAAGTGTGGACGAGCTTCCTCAGCTTTTAAATATAATTAAGGGCGATATGAGCTTTATCGGTCCAAGACCGTTGTTGACAGAGTATCTCGAATTGTATTCTCCGGAACAGATGCGCCGCCATGAAGTTTTACCGGGCATTTCCGGTTGGGCACAGGTGAACGGACGCAATACCCTGACATGGGATGAAAAATTTAAATATGATATTTATTACGTGGATCACTACAGCTTTTTGATGGATATGAAAATTTTTATCAAGACCATTGAAAATGTTGTTCGTCAGGATGGAATAAACAGCGGCAATAAAAACACCATGGAAAAGTTCAAAGGAAGCAGCGAAGCGGAGAAGCTTAAAGTAAGCGGCAAATAAGCAAAACCGTGTATGTTTACCGAGAGAAAGGATGTTTTGCAATGAAAAAAATTCTTTATGTTGCAACCGTTGCGGAGCATTTCTATTATTTCCATTTGCCTTGCTTTAAAATGTTTAAAGAAAAAGGTTGGCAGGTTGATGTTGCATGTCACGGAGACAGAGAACTTCCATATTGTGATAATAAATTTGAAATTTCCATCAGACGTTCTCCTGCCGACAAGGATAATATTCAGGCGTATAAAGAGCTGAAAGCGATAATAAAAAAAGGAAACTATGATATTGTGCATTGCCATACGCCGATGGGAGGAATCCTTGCAAGACTTGCAGCGAGAGGAGAACGAAAAAAAGGCACAAAGGTGATTTATACCGCTCACGGCTTCCATTTTTATAAAGGGGCACCCTTGCTTAATAAGGTTATTTTTTATCCCATAGAGTGGGTTATGTCAACAATGACCGACTGTTTGATAACAATAAACAGCGAGGATTTTTCTTTCGCAAAGAAGCATCTTAAAGCCAAAAAAATTGTTAAAGTAAACGGTGTCGGATATAACAGCGACCTTTTTTATAAAATTTCAGAAGAAGAAAAAATCAGACTTCGTAAAGAAAAGGGATATCCGGAGGATGAGATAATTCTGATTTATGTGGCGGAAATGAACGCTAACAAAAATCAGTGTATGCTTGTTCGCATGATGAAAAGATTAACGAAAGCAAACAAGAATATCAGGCTTCTTATTGTCGGTGCGGATAATTACGAGGGTAAATATGTCAGACTTGCCGAAGAGCTTGGTGTTTCCGATTATATAGATTTTCTCGGACACAGGAACGATGCCTGCGATCTTGTTCATTTAAGTGATATTGCAGTCGGTTCAAGTCTTAGAGAAGGCTTGCCGGTCAACGTTATGGAGGCTATGGCTTGCGGCTTGCCTGTTGTTCTTTCGGATAACAGAGGACATCGTGAGCTGTGCAGAAGCGGCAGTAACGGTTATATCGTTGCACCAGATGATGACGAAACAATGGCAAAAAAAATTACCGAACTGATCAACGATAAAGCTTTATATAACAAATTTTCCGAGAATTCACTTGAGCTTATTAAACCGTATTCCAAAGAAGAAGTATTGAAGGAGCTTGAAGCTGTTTATAACGAATATATCTGAGATGGCATGGTATAATGCAGGTGTATGCCGTGTCGGACAGTATAGATTTTCTTGGAAGAAAGGAACGGAATGATAAATTTTAATTTTGACTTCTATGAAATAGTAGTATGGGTTGCCACGATTGTTATGTGTTTGGTTGCGGTGGCGGCTCGTTCTGTTCCGCTCAAAGCACAAGGCGGTCTCGGTCAACCTTTGCCGAATCCCATTGCAGTTATACTTCCGATAGCTTTTTATGTTTCATTTGCCGGCCTGAGAAAAACAATCGGAGATACATTCTTTTATATGTATTCTTTCGAAAACATGCCGGACGAGGGTAACGAAGTAAGCTTTAATTTGATAATTAACGGAAACATGTTTTCTTTTATTCAAAACGTTTTGAGAAACAGAACCGACGATCCTCAGGTCCTGATTTTTGTTTGCACTGCATTTGCATTGATCCCGGCGCTTATTATTTTATATTTATATTCTTCCCCTTTTGAGATGTCAATTTATCTGTTTGTTGCATACGGATATTTGGGCGGAATGATGGACGGAATGAGGCAGTACATGGCGGCCGCCATAGCGTTGTTGGGAACAAGATTTTTGTTTTCTATGAAACGCGGCTCTTTCTTTAAATATGCTGTTTTTGTATTGCTGGCTTATTGTATGCACAGCAGTGCGCTTATACTACTATTAATTTATTTCGTTGTTCGTCGAAAGGCATGGACAATGGGTTCATATTTGATTTTGCTTGGAAGTGTCATTGTAACGGTTTGCTTTGATGCTATTCTTCCGTCCTTCCTTGGAGCATTGGAAGAAACAAGCTATTCCAATTATGCCGAAAACGGCTGGTTTACTGACGGAACCGAGGGGGGCAGCAGCCTGCTTAGAGTTGTTCTGACCGCAGCACCGGTTGTGGTTGCATATTTGAATCGTGAAAGAATGAATCGGCTTGGGCATATAGGGGATATTCTTATAAATATTTCTTTCCTGAGCATGGCAATATATATTATTGCAAGCTATAACTGGATTTTTGCGAGAGTGGCAATATATTTAAATGCCTATTACATTATTTTTACAGGTTGGGTTGTAACGTATGCGGTAAAGCCGAAGGATCGAGCAATATATACGACAGGAACTGTCGTTGCCTTTTTCTTATATTCCCGTTTTATATCATATCAGATTTACATGTACCAATCGGATTATTTCCTCCCGGGAAGAACACTTTTCAGATGAGGTATTTGAAATGAAGTATTTTTTGTTTAACCATACAGGCAGTAAAAATCATGGCTGCGAAGCTCTTGTAAGGGGCACAGTAAACATAATTGAGAACAGCGACGAAAATGCAGAATTTGTACTTTCCACACGTGATCCCGAGGCGGATAGTTTAATAAATGATGTTGAGACGAGACGTGCGGAAACGAGAGGGCTGACGTTGCCCGAGAAAATAATTGCAACGTTGGATTTGAAAATTAACAAGTCCGAAGAATATGCATTGGAAAAAATGTATTCGCCGATAGTTTCCGATGCTTCGGATTGTGATGTCTGTCTCTCGATTGGCGGAGATACATATTGTTACGGTGATAACCACGGAGTGCAGGTCCTCACAAGAGAACTTAAAAAGTGCGGAAAAAAAATTGTTCTTTGGGGAGCCTCGATCGGCGAGGAGGATATTACCGAAGAGAAGCTCGAAAGTCTGAGAGATTTTGATGCAATTTTTGCAAGAGAACCGATTACATACGAACTTCTCAAAGAAAAACAGGCAAATGACAATATTTATCTTTTTTCTGATCCGGCGTTTTGCATGGAGAGGGCAAAGGTTGAACCTATTGAAGGATTCACTAAGGTAAACACGCTCGGCTTTAATATAAGTCCCCTTGTTGCGAAGAATAATCCGAAGGCAAAAGAAATTGCCGAAGAATTTATAGATTTTATTTTTGAAAACACAACATTGAAAGTGCTGCTGATTCCACATGTCGTTGAAAGCAATAACAATGATTATGATTTCATGAAACCTATTTACGATAAATTTGCCGAGACCGGAAGAATAGAAATTCTTCCGCCGACGCTGGGTGCAAGAGAATATAAAGGATATATTGCACACACAAGATTTTTTGTCGGAGCAAGAACGCATGCGACCATTGCCGCATATTCAAGCGGAGTGCCGACGATTGCTCTCGGTTACAGTGTTAAGGCAAGAGGCATCGCGAAAGATATTTTCGGCGAGGAAAAGTTTGTTCTTAATTTTAATTCAATGAGCGATGCAAAAAGTTTGGAAAAAGATTTTTTGAAATTGGTTGAAAGTGAAGGCGAAATTAAAGGAGAGCTGATGAGAAGCATACCTTTGCGAATGAGAAGTGCGATGGAAGCAGGGGAAATGCTGGAAAAGATCTGACAGGAGTGATAGCTTGAAAAAGCAGATACTTTTTGTTATACCCTCAATGCGAAGCGGTGGAGCGGAAAAAAGTCTTTTAACCGTGCTTACACTTTTTGACTATGAAAAATATGATGTCGATCTGCTTTGCTTTCGTCATGACGGATTGTTTTTTGATAAAATTCCTGAGGAAGTCAATATCTTAGGCGGAAACGAAGATTATGAAATGTTTGACGGCAATGCCGTACAGGCTGTAAAATATTTTTTAAAAAAGGGAAAGCTTTTTTCTGCTGCGGACAGGTGGAAATATTCAAGGGCTTCATCCGCCAAAGATTTACATGAGGCTGAAGAAATTCAGTGGAAATATCTAAAAAAACAGCTTCCGAAATTAACAAAAAAATATGATTGCGCAATAGGATATCTCGAGGGAAACGCAAACCGTTTTGTTGCGGAAGAAGTTCAGGCGGATAGGAAGATATGCTATATTCACAATGATATCGAAAAGCTCGGTTTTGATAAAATAAGCTACGAAAAAACTTTTTCCGCTGCCGATAAAATTGTAACGGTTTCGGAACAATGCAAACAAAGTCTTTTGAATAATTTTCCGAGTTTCTCGAAAAAGATCTGTGTGATAGAGAATATAATCAGCCGTGAAATTATTTCAAAGGAAAGCAAAGAAATAAACGCATTTCCAGATAAAAAGGATGAGATAATTCTTTGCACGGTCGGAAGATTCTTTGAGCAGAAAAACATTCCTCTTGCGATTGATTCCTGTGCCGAGCTTGTGCGCAGAGGTGAAAAAATCAAATGGTATCATATAGGAGACGGCCCGTTGAAAAACGAAATTAAAAAGAGAATTTCCGAAAACAATTTGGAAAAAAGCTTTATTTTACTTGGTGAAAAATCGGAACCGTATCCGTATATGGGTCAGTGCGACATCTATGTTCAGCCGTCCTTATACGAGGGGAAATCAATAGCCATAGATGAAGCAAAATGTCTTTGCCGTCCGATAGTTGTTACAAATTTTTCGACGGTTAAGGATCAGATAACAGACGGAGTTAACGGGTTGATATGTCAAATGAACAAAAAAGATTTGGCAGATAAAATTGAGAGTCTCATAAAAAACGAAGAGGAAAGAAACAGGCTAAGCAAAAATCTTTCAAACGAAAAAACGGGCAACGAAGAAGAGCATGAAAAAATATACAGCATAATCAACGGGTGAGGCAACACAAATGACAGCAATCGTAATCTTACTTCTAATAATAATTGCAATACTCGGCTACGATCTGTGGGAGGAATTTTTAACGTGGCTCGGACGAATAAAGATTGGCCGACTCACGGATTCCGAATGGCACGATAAAACCCGAAAGATTTTGCTGAAATGGATGACAAAAGGAACCCCGGAGGTTCTGATAAATGACAATAAAAAAGTTAATATTTTAAAGAAAATAAATGATTACGGAAAAATTACATCTGTAACATACTGGCAGGATGCGTCCTTGCTCAAGGCCGCGAGCAGTATAAAGGAAAATCTTGAATCAGAGGTAAAAAGTCTTGCGGAAAGATATATTCCGAGTGCCGACGGAGAATGGAAAATTCTTCCGAAGAGAATGGACAGCGCAATGTTTTGTTATGAGCTGCTGTCGAGCAAATATATTGATCCTGAAAAAATAAAACCGGCTATGGGAAATTCCGCATACATGTTGAAAGTAACCGCAGAAAAGAACGGATCAATTCCTTACAACGAGACTTTTCCCCAATACCGTCTTGTCGATACGGTCGGAATGACATGTCCGTTTTTGATAAAATATGCTCTTGTATATAACGAGAAAGAAT
>ERZ808246.1639-NODE-1639-length-15757-cov-2.912240_pt1 | contig 15757 bp, 12 predicted proteins | sample MGYA00521083_ERZ808246 | MGnify/ENA primary metagenome ERZ808246 (study PRJEB31516, sample SAMN03275577) | gut metagenome | biome: mammalia-associated habitat; material: feces | host: Papio cynocephalus | place: Kenya | collected 2012-07-07 ...
AACATCTCTACCCTTTTTTACCAAGACATCAACATCGCAAACTTTTACATCGGTATCTAGCAAGACTGTTCCATCATAGTCAACTTGCGTTGAAACTGCAAAAGGAATTTCTATGTCAAGTGCACAAACTTTTGCCTCGTCTTCATTAAAATATATTAAATTGCTTTGAATAACTCCACTTACATTATATGTGCCATTATCTATGTATTCGTTGGTTATGATTGCTTTTGAATAATTTACAGCAAGGAGTTTGTCAATTCTAGGTTCGTTTTCATCAACGACCAAACTCCCTTCAACCTTTTTATCAAAATTGATAGGTTCGCATGGCACTTGATTTTCAAAACTAGACATTGTTATTGTTGTTTGTCTTTCTGTTGAATACAAATCTTTTATTATAGTTTGAGTTTGTGTGTTATACACTCTTACACAAACATCAAGCGGAATAACAAGAGCAATTTTTATATCGTCCTCTTTTTGTTCAATATTTGCTTTTACATTGCTTTTTTGGATTGATAAATCAACATCACAACTCTTATCTTTTGTTGCATACTCACATTCAACTTCTTGTTTTATTTCATTTTTGGTATGAACAATTTTTATCTTTGGATTTTCCTCATCTGTTAAATATGCAATATCATTTTCAAGTTCGCAAGACACTGCAACATAATTTGTTCCAATATCAACATTTTTTACATACACTTCACTATTTGTATACAAAACTTGTTTTATTGGCTCTTTAACTTCGGCATACACATTTTCCGTCCAAGAAGAATTTGTTTCATTTTCCAAAGTAACATAACTTTGCTCTTCCATTTTTGTGCAAACATCACTTTCTACATTTGCCAAATATTCAACTTCTTCATTATTATAGGCAAAACCATCAAAAGTCATATATAAATTGACTTTTGCAACTTGAGAATAGATTGAATTAACTTCGCCATTTAGTGATAAAGGCTTTACGCAAACTTTTGTGTTTGTGTTGATTTTTTGATTTTGAATTTTGCCAGAAAATGGAGATATGTATGTTGCTGTGTAGATATTCCCATCAGTTGTGATATACACCAGATCTACAACTGCTGTTCCTGTAAAGTTCGCTTCGCCAATTAAACTTTCACAAGTAACCTTTTCTGCATTCACATTTATTGAAAGCACTTTATCGACTGTTTCGGTTGTTTCCAAATTTATGGAGCATTCCAAACTAACATCACAATTTTCAAGTTTAGATTTGTTCATTACCATAAATTTTTCGTTTGAATTGTTATTTGTCATAATTCCTCCAATAATCACTGATATACTTTACGAATGAAATTGGATTTTTAGAACAATTTTATAAAAATTTATTTTTGCATTTTGAAATTTATATATTTTATGTTATTTTATTTTAAAGGAGAATAAAATGTTAACACACGAAGAAAGATTAAAAATATATGACGAAGCAACCAATCTTTGGGGGCTTGTTGCACAATACGACCAATGTGTTGAAGAAATGGCAGAAATGATTGTTGCAATAAACAAATACAAAAGAAAGGTGCTTTACAAAGAATATCAAAATGATGACAAAGTTATAAAAAATTTGGTTGAAGAAATTGCCGATGTTTCAATTTGCCTTGAACAAATGAAACACTTTTTCAAAGATTACAAAATTGATGAAGTAATTGAACAAAAAATGCAAAAATTCTTAAAAGAAATTGAAGAGCAAAAGAAGAAATAAAGTTGAGAAATTTTTTAGCAACGTATTAAAGCTGGTAATTTTTAAATACACAATATAAATAAACAAAAAAATGTAGCAAAAATTTGCTACATTTTTTTATTCGCTACGTAATGCTTTTACTGGGTCTTTGTTTGCTGCCATTTGTGATGGTATAAAACCAGCAAGAACGGTTAGTACAACACTGATTGCAACCAATATAACTGCACTTAATGGTGAAAGAATTGCAAGGTTTGTCGTAATACTTCCCCCTGACACTGATTTTATTATGGCACTTATTGGGAATGTAAGAATGTAACTTACAACCACACCCAAAAGTCCAGAACAAAAACCTATGATAAGTGTTTCAGCATTAAACACACGAGATATATCTTTCTTCCTTGCACCAATTGAGCGAAGAACACCAATTTCTTTTGTTCTTTCAATAACCGAAACATAAGTTATTATTGAAATCATTATTGAAGAAACAATAAGTGATATGCCCGCAAAAGCAATTAGCACATAAGAAATAATTTTAATAAGTTCACCTAGTGTTGAAGTGAGAAGCGATGAAGTATCTGTGCAAACAATCTTTTTATTGTTATCTGTTTGTTTGTTATTAAATTCTTCAATCATTTTTATAACACTATCTTTTGCATTAAAATCTTTTGGAAAAAATCTTATTGCAGTTGGAATTTTGCTTGTACCAATACTTTGCATTGCAATTTCAAAAACTTCGTCATCTGGCAAGGTGTATTTATATTGACTATTTAAAAAGTAATTTATAACATCCACACTTGGAAAAGATGATGGAATTATACTCTGCATTTCAGAAACTGAAATATGGTATGGTTGGTACAAAGTGTAGTCGCCATTTTGTCTGTTTGCTTGTGATTTTTTGTTTATGAGAGAGTTCTCGCAATTTGCCTTGTAGTATTGTTCCAAATCATGCATATAGACAAGTCCTGTTGGCAAAATCTCGCTTGTCGCATCTTTCTTTAATCTTAAAACACCAGTAATTTTTATTGTTGTTTCAAGTGAGTTATATTTGTTTTTAAGTTCAGTTTGCGAAGTCGTGTCAAGATGAGAGAATGAAGTTATATCTTCAAAATCCTCACTATTTGGTGTATAGTAATCATCATTAAACAACAATTTGTATTCTTGATTTATAATGTCCGAAAAACTTATTTTTTGGTAATTTGTTCCACCCTCTTCTTTTGGTGTTGCAATTCCCAAATTGTTTAATGTTTTATAGTTTATCTTGTTACCCTTCCCAACAACCAAGAGCATTCCTTTTGTAAAGTCGTCACCAGCATTTTTTGTTGGCAAGTTATTATAAATAAGTTCATATTGACTTAAAACATAATCAGTGTTTTCAATCATTGGATATAATAGCGAACTTGTGCTTCCATCCATAATACTTATTGAGTTTTGTCTTTGAATAAATTTATACTTCCCTTCACTATTTTTGGTTATCATTTTTACCGGAACATAATAGTTGTAGTCAATTGCATTAAATTTTGGATTTGACTTTTGATTGTCTTTTTGCTCAAAGGCTTTCACTTCATCAATAAAGTCTTGTGTTAGTTGATTATAATGCCCATATTGTGTGTATCTTTCTTGAGGGTTATATGGGACAACAACATCATCATTCGAACCTTGCCCGTTATCTTCTGCCGGTTGCATAGATGAGAATTTGCTTGTGTCCATTGTTATTGCCGAAACTGCCAAAGGATAATTACCCAATGCGTTTGACTGCATATTGTTTACATACCCAGTAAATCCATTTGAAACAGCCAAAACAAGAGCAATACCAATTATGCCTATGCTCCCTGCAAAACTTGTCATAAATGTTCTACCTTTTTTGGTAAGCAAATTCTTGAGTGAAAGCATTATTGCTGTAAAGAAACCCATTGCTGACTTTAATCTTTTCGGTTTTTTTGATTTATCATTTGCATTTTTGATTTCTTCTTGCTTTTGAGTTTTTACAACAACTTCACTTTCATCGGAATTATATGACATTGTGTCGCCAACAACCTTTCCATCAAGCAAACTGATTATTCTTGTGGAGTATTCTTTTGCAAGTTCTTGATTGTGAGTTACCATAATGATAAGGTGGTCGCCCGCAATTTCTTTTAATAAGTCCATAATTTGAACACTTGTTGCACTATCTAGTGCCCCAGTTGGTTCATCTGCCAAAATTATTTTTGGATTGTTTACAATTGCTCTTGCGATTGCAACTCTTTACATTTGTCCACCTGAAAGTTGGTTTGGACGTTTTTTTAATTGGTTTCCAAGCCCCACTCTTTCAAGAGCTTTTGTCGCCTTTTCTTTTTTCTCTTTTGAACTAATACCAGCAATTGACAAAGCAATTTCAACATTTTCCAAAACCGTTAGGTGTGGAATAAGGTTGTATGACTGGAATATAAAGCCTATGTAATGATTTCTATATGCATCCCAATCTTTGTCCTTAAACTCTTTTGTAGATTTGCCGTTTATGATAATATCGCCACTCGTGTATCTGTCAAGCCCACCCAAAACATTAAGGAGTGTTGTTTTCCCGCAACCACTTTGACCCAAGATTGAAACAAACTCATTTTCTCTAAAAGTTATTGAAACATTATCAAGGGCGGTAACTTTGCTATCGCCAGAAATATAGTCTTTTGTTATGTTTTTGATTTGTATCATATGTATATCTCCTTTTAATTATGAGTAAGTATATTAACTTAAACATTTTTTGTCAATCATAAAATTTATTTTGGCATAAACAAAATATATAAGCATAGCATATAAAAATCAATATGAAAAAAATATAATAAATTTTAAAAAAATACTAGACAATATCAAAGTTACACTCTATAATGTCAATGATTTTATTTTAAAGGGGAATTTATGGCAAAACAAAAGTATATTAGATGTCCTAGATGTGAATTAAATTATATTTTGGAAGATGAAGGGCTTTGCAGTGTTTGTAAAGCAGAAATGCAAGTTGGTGGAGATAAAGAAGATATGGAACTCTGCCCTGTTTGCAAAACAAACTACATCTCTAGTGATGAAATAATGTGTCCTCAATGTATGGAAGAAAGAAATATAAATCCAGAAACAATTGCCGATCAAGATCCTGACGACTGGTCAAAATATGTTAATCAAGACGAAAATGAAAATTATAACAATGATGAAGATGGCGATTTGACACCAAAAGACGACCTTGACGATGATGATGATATGCTTGATGACGACCTTGACGATGACGACATTATCTTTGACGATGACGATGAAAAAGATGATGATTTAGACGCAAAGGAAAAAGACGACTTGGATAAAGAACTTGACGACCTTGACGATGATGATCTTGATGACGACGACGACCTTGACGATGACGACCTTGACGATGACGACGATGATGAAGATGAATACGATGACGACTTTGACGATGATGAGGACGAAGACGAACCAAAAAAGCCAGCAAAATCAAAAAAAAGTAAAAAATAGACAGCAATTGTCTATTTTTTCTTATTTTGGCAATAAATTATCATAGGAGCGATCATATGATAAAAATAAACACTCAAGCACTTGGCAATATTAAAGCACGAATTATGGAACTAAAAGGCAAAGATGTGAAACTTTGCATTAATCGTGGAAGAAAAAGATTTGACACAATTCAAGGGCGAATTGAAAGCATATATCCAAGTGTATTTACAATTATATCAAACGACAAGTTGCAAACCTTTTCATATTTTGATGTTTTGTGTGGCAATGTGAAAATTGTATAAAAAAATGAAGGTTATTCCCTTCATTTTTTTGTTATCATATCTACCAAATTTTTGTACATTTTTAATGTTTTTTCATCATTGGTCTTTTCAATAAGTGCTGACAAGAGTTTTAGTTGAGCACTTTTCTCTTTTTCCAATAACAATTTTTTTGCCATATCATTTAATGGTTCAAGACAATAAGGACAAACATTAAAATCTTCTTTTATTTCATTATTACAAGCAGGGCATTTTTCCATATTATTCTCCTTTTGTATTTAGTTGTTCATACAATTTTTTGTAATCGACATCTCTATTATAAAAGTTTGCCAATTTTTCATCAACTTTTTGTTTACAAAGTTCAGCAAGATAATCAACTTTTGCCTCTTCAACTGCAACTTTTTTCTCCAAACTATGAGTTTTGTCATTTGTAAAGTTTGTTGACCTAACTGCTTCTATTTCGTGGTTATTTTCTCCCAAAATTAAGTCAAAGTAGTTATATCCCTTAACTGAATTTTGTGGTACATATGTTTTTGATGTGTTTTGATACCTTGCAAGACCTGACACAAATATTACATTTGAATAGTTTCCAACGGCATTTTCTGATGATACAAAAATCAAATCTGCTTTTGCAAGTTCGCCATGTTGTTTTTGTGCGGCATTGTAATTGCCTTGCATTGTTTTTGAGTTACTTCTTAAGTTTGTGTGAATGCTTATGTCATAGAAAGTTTTTTTGCCATTTACTTCTTTTGAAATGTTAAATACCTTTTTTACTCCACTTACATAACTAATTTTTATTTTTTTGTTTCTTTTTTTGAGTTTTGAATTAACTTTTTCAACTGCATATTTTAATAAAATGCAATTGAATTTATCCAAAAGTGCATCCCTCAAAACGTCACGATTAAGCATTTTGTTTGCATTATGCTCATCACGTCCATTCATTAGGATTATTTCATCTGCACCATTTTCTGCAACGTATATCAAATAATCAAGGAATTTTGACATTCTTTTTTCAAGACCCCAAAACAAAATCTTTTGATTTTCAATTGATGCATTATTTAGTGCTGAAATATTAAATTCTTTTCCAACAATATCGCCACTAAAGAATACCAAGGTTTTGTCATTGCCATTTTTATTATTTATTGCTTGTTTTATTGCCCTAAAAGATGTTCTATCTTCTGCACCCTTTTGTGGGTTTGCCAAATCATACAAATTAAAGTCATGCAAAAAGCATACATGCAAGTTTTTGTTGCCTTTAACTTCAATTTCTTGATTCCAAACAAGTGGAATATCTTTTTTCTTTAGTAGATTCAAGTATTCTTTTGTGCCTGCTGGTTCGCTTTCTTCAACATCTGCGTTTGTTGCAAGGTTTACTTTCCCAAAAGTTTCACCTGTCAATCTGTACCAAAGTTCAAGAATATCATTGCGTTTTTGTTTGTTATTGTTTGGGTTTACTCCTGACATATTACACCTCCAAACTTGTTGAATTGTCAACAGGTTTAACTTTGTCTATTTTTGAATCGGCTGTTTCTGTTTGCTTTTCTTTATGTTTTGATTTATACATTTCAACATATTTATTTAGAGTTTCTTTGTATGTTTTTTCTGCCTGATCCAATTTTGTGGCAAGTTCCACAACTGATTTTGTTTGTAAATTGTTTTTTCTTAATGATTTTTCAGACAATGCCCAATCTTCTTGATATAACTTTAATGCCAAACTCGGTTTGTCTTCTGTCATAGAAAGAGCATGAAAAGGATTTATAAATGGTTTATATTTTGGTTCAAATGCCTCATTTGCCTTTGTTGAATAAGGGTTTATTTGCCAACTTAAATCATACAATTTCATATTTGTTTTGTTTGCAAACATTTTTTCTGCGCCATACATTGTGTTTGCGTTTTGAAACGAATATCCCATTCCAATAAACAAATCATGGTTTTGGTCGCCAAGACGTTTGCCATATTTGTCATAAACTGCAACTGGAACACTATATATTCCTTCTTGACCTTTATGCAAATGTTCTATCATTATTCCATCCACCAAAATACCGGTTTCGTCATATATTACTTGCATAAGTCTTGTTGCTCTGTCTATATTCCCAGCATTGTGTATAAATAAGTAATGTTGATATCTTACTTCCAAAGTGTCTGGAGTCAAAAGTGGAATTGAATATATCATTGCATATGGGATATAATCAACACCAAGGCCATCTGCCAAACGATTTGCCACTGACATATCGGAATTTTTGTTTCTGTTTCCATATTCGCCATCATGGTTCCCACCAAGTATTGCGATTATTTTTGATTTGATACTTTGTTTGTTTAACAAGTTATAAGCATATGTTGGAGCTTCACTTGGTCTAACCCTGTTGCCCATACTGTTTGTTTTGCAGTTTGGGTCATTGTTTGCATTATCAAATGCATCTCCACCAATGTGCAAATGCAAGTTGAAGCATTTTGACACTTCTTCAAGTGCAAGTTCACACCTTTTTGCTTCAAAGCCTTGCCCACCAATATGCATATCTATTGCAGTTGCAAGCAATGCGTGTGAATTTACTCTTGTTGATTGTTTTGCGATTACTCTTATTTCATCATTTCTATCGTCTTGTACTCTTTCAATAATTGCATCTTTGCGTTCTTCAAGCTTTGTTCTGTCTGTGTAAGTTGTTGGATTATTAGAGTCTTGAGTATAGTTTAAGCCACTCTTTTTAAAAGCCATTTTTCCTCCTTTGATTGCATTAAAAGTTTAACACACTATATAATGTGTGTCAAGACTGGAAAATATTAACAGCCCCATTTTGGGCAAGCCAACTTGCCGACAAATGAAATAACTATTTACTTACGAATGTAAGGTCATTCCCGTTAAAATCTATAATTACGCTACCCTGTCTTTCAATTTCGCCAAGCAACATTTTTTCTGCTATTCGGTCTTCAACTTCTTGTTGAATATATCGTTTGAGAGGTCTTGCTCCATATGCTAGATTTGAGCCCTTCCTTATTATATAGTCAAGTGCTCTTGATGTCATTTTTAGTTCAAGACCTTGATTTGTTAGGCGTTTGTTTATGTTTGCAATCATTATTGTTGCAATTTTTGTTAAATCTTGTTTTGTTAATGGATGGAACACACACACAACATCAATACGGTTAATAAACTCTGGTTTTAGGTAGTTTTTTAATTCTCTTAAATATAATTGATTTATATTTTCGTCTTTTTGCTCATCATAGTTTGGATTTGAACTTATGCATTGTTGTCTATATTTCATAACTTCTTCACTACCTATGTTTGAAGTCATAATAATAATGCAATTTCTAAAACTAACAAGCCTGCCCTGTCCATCGGTTAAACGTCCGTCATCAAGCACTTGCAAAAGTGCGTTAAAGATGTCTGGATGAGCCTTTTCTATTTCGTCAAAAAGAACAACACTATATGGTCTGCGTCTTACTTGTTCAGTAAGTTGTCCGCCATCGTCATACCCAACATAACCCGGTGGAGCACCAATCAATTTTGCAACACTATGTGATTCCATATATTCGCTCATATCAATACGGATTATATTGTTTTCATCATCAAACATTGCTTCGGCAATTGCCTTGCATAATTCAGTTTTACCAACACCGGTTTGCCCCATAAACAAGAATGAACCAATAGGTTTTTTGTTGTCATGAAGTCCAACTCTTGCACGCCTTATTGCCTTGCTGACTGCATTTACTGCTTCGTCTTGCCCAACAACTCTTTTGTGCAAAATGTTCTCAAGGTTAATAAGTTTTTCTCTTTCAGTTTCGGTTATTCGTGTAACTTCAATACCTGTCCATTTTGACACAACTTCAGCAATTTCGTTTGCACCGATTGAATTTGCGTTATTAACTTTTGCATACTTATCGTTAAGGTTGTTTAATTCCTTTGTTACAACTTCAATTTGTGCTTGAATTTTTGCTGCTTTTTCATAATTTCTTCCAATGCTCGCTTCATCCCTATTTGCCGATAATTGCTTGATTAGGTCTTCTTTTTCCTTTATTGCACTTGGTTTTAGATTAAAGTTTACTTTTGCCCTGCTTGATGCTTCGTCAATAAGATCAATTGCCTTATCTGGCAAACTTCTATCCATAATATATCTATCAGAAAGGGTTGCTGCTGCTTCTATTGCTTGGTCGGTTATTGTAACCTTATGGAAGGCTTCATAACTATCCCTCAAACCTTTTAGAATTTCAATTGTTTGTTCAACTGTTGGTGGATTAACCATTATTGGTTGAAATCTTCTGTCAAGTGCCTTATCCTTTTCAAAATATTTGCGATATTCGTCAATAGTTGTTGCACCAATAGTTTGAAGTTCTCCACGAGCAAGATAAGGTTTTAGCATATCTGCTGGGCTTGTTTCGCCCTTTTCACTTCCCGCTTGTGCAAGTGTGTGAATTTCGTCAATAAATACAATTATATTTTTGCTTGCAATTATTGTTTCAATGGCATCTTTCAGTTTTTCTTCCATACTTCCACGATATTTTGTGCCTGCCATAAGACCACCAATTTCCATGGAATAAATAATTTTATCTTTGAGTTGCTCTGGAACATTCCCATTGACAATTGCAAGGGCAAGACCTTCAACAACGGCAGTTTTACCAACACCTGCTTCGCCGATTAAAATAGGATTATTTTTTGTTTTTCGGCACAAAATTTCAATTATTCTTTCAATTTCATCTTCTCTGCCAATTATGGGGTCAATTTTGTTTTGTCTTGCTTTTAGTGTTACATCATAACCCATATCCAGCAATTTTTCTGGAAGAGTTTTTGATGTGTCATTTTTATCAAGATCATCAACATTAAATTCATTACTGCCTTGCAAAAATGTGATAAGTTTTTGTTTAAGTTCGGTAATATTAACCCTATAATATGTGGATATAAGTCTAACTGCAAAACAATTTTGATTTGAAAGCAACGCATAGAGCAAGTGTTCTGGCCCAACAAAATTGTGTGACAAACTTGATGCCGTTTGTTTTGCCATTCCAATTATTTCCTTGCTTCTTGGTGTAAGTTCAACATCAACACCCATTGCCATACCCTGTGTTGAATTTTCTTCCAAAAGTGGCAAAAGATTATCGGTATTTATGCCATATTCTGCCAAAATTTTTGATGCCATACAACCTTTTACACTGCTTATACCATACAAAAGATGTTCAGTGGCAACTTGGTTACCACCTAATTTTAATGCCAACTTCCCTGCATTTTTTATAACCTTTTCCATAGTTTCGGTCACTGGATTATTCATTATCTAACCCCCTTTATAAGTTTATTTTCCAAACTTTCCATAACGAATTTTGCTCTGAATATTTTTTCTTCAATTGAATTTAATTCAAGACTATAATAGTCTTGCAAATGTCCATAATTTGATTGACAAAACAAATCGTCAATAATTCCTGGATTCTTTATTTTTATTAGCCCCAAGACAAGTCCAAATCTTATTTTTGACAATTTTTCGATGCATTCATCATATGACAATATGTATGAGTTTGTAAGTATTCCATAACTCCTTAAACACATATCCATTATTATTGATTTATTTACATCTAGTAGTGTTTTTCTTGCTTTTTGCTCCAAATCTTCCAAGATTTGCACACCTTTTTTGACTGAATTTATTATATCAACTTCGCTAAGCCCTAATGTATATTTGTTATGCAAAACATAAAAATATCCATTTTTTCCATAGGTTTCATCATTTTTTAATATCAAACCACTTTGAAGCAAACTTTGACTAATTTGATCAATTGCGTTATTAAAATTTAATGCTGGCAAAAAAAGTTTTACACTGGCTTTCATTGCTGTTCCAACATTTTTTGGACTTGATGTCAAAAATCCCAAGTTTTTGGAATAAGATATATCCAATCTGTTTAGTATTTTACTATCAAATTTATTCAATCTCTCATAACACAAATCAAGATTATTTCCAGCAATTTTGCATATCTCTCGTATATGGTCATCTTCGTTTAATAAAATTGTGATATTTTTGTCAGTATTGCTTGCAAAACTTGCAATGTCTTTGTTGTCTGAAAGAGCATTTGTTATTGTCCCATTTTCCAAAAGCAATAATTGTTTTTGTTGTGGCATATTTTTTAAACTTGTGTATGTAAATTCATCACCAAAAATTTCATAAATTGCTTTTGCAACACCTTTTGCATTTTCAAAGTCCGAAAGTTTGTTTGGGAATGGCAAATCTTGTATGTTTCGTGCAAGCCTAACTTTTGAAGAAATAACAATACTTTCCATTATTTTTCTCCTTTTAATAGCTTTAGTTTTGCACCAAGCCTATTAACTTGCATCAAGTCGCCATTATTCATTGCCATATCAAGCAAATGCTCAAGTTCCTCTATTTCTTGTTTTTTTGCAAATCTTGGTGGAATTTTCCCAAGGTTTTCATCGGATATTTGTGTTGACTTTATTGCGGACAAAGCGATTTTTTCAAATTCTTTATAGCAGTTTTCACAACCAAAAAAGCCCGAAGCAACAAAATCTTTTAATGTTGTTCCACAATTATGGCAAAATTGATTTTTTATTTTAAATTCTGGATTAACAGAAATTTCGTCACTTAAAATCAGTGCGTTTTTGCACTGGACACATAAATTTTTTTGAACAACCTTGCCATTGACTTTTATGTGGCAATAAGTGGTTGCAATACGTTCTCCACAATTTTCGCAAAGCATATTTTTGTCCTTGTAAAATTAAAAATTTTAACATTTTAATTTTAGTGTATTTTGCTCTTATTGTCAATGTAAAAATAATTTAAAATCTCTTGACTATTTTTGTATTCTATGCTAATCTAAACTACGATTTGCGGATGTGGTGAAATTGGCAGACACGCAAGACTTAGGATCTTGTTCGAAAGAGTGGGGGTTCAAGTCCCTTCATCCGCACCAGTTAAAAACTAAATTGAACCTAGATTTCTCTAGGTTCAGTTTTTATATAATCTTAGAATTTTTATCACTTACGATTTTTTCGGCTCGTTTTATCCAGTCTTTTTCCTCTTCACTTTCCATACCTATATTATAGTAAGAAGCTAGAATCGCTAGCGTTAGGTCGGGATTGAATGAAAGCAATTTGGCTTTATTCCTTACAAATAATTCACTTATTATTTTTATTCTAGCCTGCCTGCTTCCTAAGTGAATTTGACAATGACAAGTTGGACATAACGGAACAATATTGTTTGGAATATCTAAATTTATATCTTTATCAAAATAATATTCTTCTTGTCTGTTCATTGGTACAATATGATGTCCTTCAACGTAATTATGCAAATCAGTTGATTCAAAATAGAAGTGTTTTTTGTCGTGGCAATCGCATATATAATTTGCACTTTCTAATACATTATCACGAATTTTCTTTTGAGTTTTAAATCTTTTTCTGCCTGTTCCATCAATTCCTTTCTCAGGTTTACGATGAATATCTGCTATATCTTCTAAGTCATCATTACTTTCAATTATATCTTCATCAACAGGTATTATTGTATGAGTTTGCTTAAGAATCGAAGAATTTGCAAAATTAATAAATCTTTCTAAATTTGCAAATTGGTTATCCAGTTTGCTTAAATTGTTTGTTATTGCACTAATGTCATATTTATAATCATTACCACCTGAAAATATAGCTGTTAAAAATCTAAAGCAATATGATTTTATAAATTCTCCTTGTAATTGAGAAGGTTCACACTGACCATATAATGTATCTTCTATGATTTTAAGATATTCAAATTGTTTGTTTGCAGACGACTTTTTTTGTAGATAATTAGACATATCTAAATATTCAGTTAATGAGTTAAATTTGGTGTCGGTTGAAAGATTTTTTATTGGAAAAAATGGAATGACATCGATATTTAATGTATTTAAACTATTAACATCCATTTGCATTTTATTATATGAGATAGGGACTTCATTTTTTAAATTAATTTGAGATGTTAATAGTGCAATTTTTTTATAATCATTATTCAGTAAGAAGGTTAAATCCTTTTCCATTTGATTGCAAATGGTTGGCATCAAACTTTGTTCTATTATAACATTACCCTGCTTAGAATCAATAGGAGTAAAGAATACAACTACTTTCTCAAAAGGTAAATTATCTCCCTCAACGAAAGCACCATATTGACTATATAGAGAACGCTCTTCTTTTGATAAACAGAACCTATAATTTGTTATTTCAAAAAAATTAAACTCTTCATTTAATCTAGCGATTATCGCTTTAAGAAATTTGTCTGGAGTGTCATACCCTTTTGATCTTAATATAATGTAGTTATTCCCTGAAACTAATGACTTAAAATATTCCTCTTTAATAACTAATGTTTGAGACATTTTATTTCCTCCAATCAAAATTTGAAATTAAAACTTCATCTCTACTATTCTTTGAGCCAACATTATCAATATTTTTTACATAAAAATTATGTGTTTTTATCCACTCAATCAATAGGTTGTTTTGAGTATCGTTATGGTAAAGAACATTGGACAAAATAAACTTGTAGCCACTTAGGTGCAAATTAGTTATATAATCCAATAATTTTGTTTCTTCGTCAGCATTCCAACCTACAAAACCTCGTTTCCCATCATTATATGTTGCATTTGTAATAAAATAAGGTGGATCAAAGTAAAATACAGAATTTTTATCATATTTCATGTAATTTATGTTCTCATAAGATAGATTATATAATTGATAATCTTTCGTTTTTGGAATAAAAAGTTTTATTCTCTCAATCAATGTTTCGTTATATGAACAATTCCCAACAGGCGAATTAAATTCTAATTTTGAATTAAATCTCATTTGATTTTGAAAGCAATACATATGTAGGACAAATAATTTATAAACATCGTTTGTTTTGTTATAATCATCTCTCAATCTCAAATATGATTCTTTATCGGCTTTTTTTAAATTATATTTATTTATTATCTCTTCAACATTATTTATAATTGTTTGTTTATCGGTATTGATCAGTAGTTTTATTATTTTAAAAGTGTGTGGCAAAAACTCATTGTATACCACTTGTTCTGCAACAACATTAACTCCGACATTAAACGCTCCGCCCATGATATCTATAAATGAAGAGATATGTTTTGGCATTATCTTCAAAATTTCATTATAAATACTATATTTACTACCAGTATAGTTTAATGGAGACTTGATTATTTCGTTATCTTTTTCAAAATAAATTATTATCTCTTTAAGATTCTCACCTTTTAGACTAGAACGGATATTTTTATACTCTTTATATGGAAATTCATAGACTTTGACATTATGATTTTTTGCAAATTTTCCCGCAAGACTAGTTATATCTTCTATTGAGATTAAACCTTGTGTGCTATAACTCATTAAAATATGTTTAAATTGTGCTTGACGAAACAAATCTTCTAGATTAGTTAAGGCAAGTTCTCTTCGTGTGTATTTAGACTTTTCATTAATTTCTTTTCTACGCCCAGTAATTCCACCAATATTTGGGTAATCATATTTTGCAATGCTTTCTAATAAGTGATAGGCGGAGCTATAGTCGGTAATAGTGTAAGGTGGGTCTAAATATAAAATATCACCACTAATTTTACGAATAAGCTCATTGCTATCAAGATTATAAACTTTATTTATATTAATTGTGTTCGTTTCATTAATTGTTATAGGTTCTAATACAAATTGTTTGAGAGCTCGTTTATCCCATTTTTTTAAAAATGCTTCATATGTGCCTGAAGTGTTAGATATCCCCATAGTAGATTCAAGCAAAGAAGCTATCAAAAAATTACGTTCTTTAGCATCAATTATAAACTCTTTATACAATTCTTCTATTTCAATTCTTATCCCATCAATTTTTATCGCATTTTCTTCAGTAAAAAATTGCCTATTACCCCTAGGCGAATAGTTATTTGTAATAAAATATTGAGAATCAGGAACATATGTTTTATTGTTGAAATATGAAAAAGGATCTATATTAAATTGTTTCTTAAATAAATTAAAATTTGGAACAGTTTTATTCTCAAGTTTTGCTTTACTTATTATACTTAAGCAATATAAAAAATCATTAGAAATAATGTTATATTGCTCTTTAAAATAGTCTCCAACTGACCCAGAGCCCGAAAATAAATCACAAAAGGTTTTACCTTTTATATTATTTTGCTCAATTACTGAGTTGATGTTTTCTAACATTCGCGTCTTATTCCCTAAAAATCTCATATAAACAATTTTTCCTTATTAGATAATAATTGTATTATAACATATAATTTGTTAAATTGTGCTACTAAAATGAAAATAATGTAAAATTTTTATTTTGAGATCGTGGCGTGTGCTTGTCTTGATACAAGGCTGTCGCTTTGCTCCAGC
>ERZ808246.1640-NODE-1640-length-15756-cov-6.095281_pt1 | contig 15756 bp, 14 predicted proteins | sample MGYA00521083_ERZ808246 | MGnify/ENA primary metagenome ERZ808246 (study PRJEB31516, sample SAMN03275577) | gut metagenome | biome: mammalia-associated habitat; material: feces | host: Papio cynocephalus | place: Kenya | collected 2012-07-07 ...
CAGTCGTGTACATCCAGTACACTCCTTCTTCCAAAAGAAATCTATACTCGAAAATAATTGATAAATCTGAAGCAGTTTATTTTTTCATGTTTCTTAGCAGATTCGTGCCGCGTTTTGCTGGATGCTGAGTAATTCTTGCTACCTTTGCGTCGCGAAAATTTAAATTTATTGTGACGATGAAGGTAAGGATTATAAACGGCTCGCGCTGGGATGCCCCGGCCTATGCTACGGAGGACTCGGCTGGAGTCGATTTGAAGGCGAACATTGATGAACCGATTACCATCGCCCCTATGCAGAGAGTGATAGTCCCGACGGGTCTCAGGATAGCCCTCCCCAAGGGAACCGAGGCTCAGGTCCGTCCGCGCAGCGGGCTTGCGGCGAAGCACGGAATCACTGTCCTGAACACTCCGGGCACCATAGACGCGGACTATCGCGGCGAGATTGCCGCCATTCTCATAAACCTCTCCGACAAGGATTTTGTGGTGAATCCCGGGGAGCGCATAGCCCAGATGATAGTCGCCCGCTACGAGCGCGTCGAATGGGAGGAAGTCGAGCAGCTCGATGACACTGCCCGAGGCGAGGGCGGACTTGGCTCAACCGGACGTTGATATGGACATAAATAAACTATACGACATATTCACCTCCTGCGGCGGCAAGGTCACGACAGACAGCCGGAAAATCAATGGGGGCGAACTGTTCTTCGCGCTGAAGGGAGAGAACTTTGACGGCAATGAGTATGCTCTCAAGGCTCTTGAATCCGGTGCTGCCTACGCCGTCGTCGATGAGAGCTCGCCTGTTGCCGCAGCGGCTGCGGACGAGTCTCGTATTATTCCTGTTCCGGACACTCTTCGGGCTCTTTGGGCGCTTGCCCGTCACCATCGCGACAAGTTCAGCATCCCTGTCCTCGGTCTCACCGGGACGAACGGAAAGACGACGACCAAGGAACTTGTCAATGCCGTTCTTTCTGCAAAGTTCCGCATCCACGCTACCTCCGGCAATCTGAATAACAACATCGGAGTGCCGCTGACTGTCCTCGGAATTTCGTCGGACACGGAAATTGCCGTCATCGAAATGGGCGCGAGCCATCCGGGTGACATTAAGGAACTTGTCGATATAGCCGCTCCGGATTTCGGGCTCATCACAAATGTCGGGAAAGGGCATCTTCTTGGTTTTGGCTCGTTTGAGGGCGTGAAGGCCACTAAGGGAGAGATGTATGACTTCATAGTCGGAAACGACGGGGGAGCGGGAACGGTCTTCGTGAATCAGGATAACCCGCTGTTGGTCGAGATGGCTGCGTCAAGGGGCTTCGTGACGGCTCCTGGAGATTATGCCTTTGACCGGGAGGTCTTTCTCGGCCGCGACCGCCGGAAACGCGCTTCAGAAAAGCTGCTTGCTGTTCCGTATGGGCTTCGTTTTTCCGGTGCCCGCGTTCTTGAGTCCGACTCCACGCATCCGTATCTTCGACTCCTTCTTGCCGACGGCAGGCAGGTGGACACGCACCTTGTCGGTTCCTATAATGCCGACAATGTCCTTGCTGCTCTCTGCATAGGGCATTTCTTCGGCGTTCCGGAGGCGGATGCCATCGCTGCGGTCGCATCATACGTTCCTTCAAACAACCGTTCGCAGATGCAGCGTACCGGGCGCAACATTCTCATTATTGATGCCTACAACGCCAATCCTTCGAGTATGAAGGCGGCGCTGGACAATTTCGTGGGCTTTGATGCGGCTAAGAAAATCGTCCTGCTCGGGGATATGCTTGAGCTTGGGGATGAGTCGGTTGCGGAACACGCCAAGGTTCTTCGTGCTGTTGCAGACTATGGACTTGAAAGCTATTTTGTGGGCGAGGAGTTCCGAAAGGCCGGGGCTGAGCACTGTTTCGGCACATCGGGCGAGCTTGCCGCCTACATCGCCTCGCACGAGCCCGAGTTCTCTTCAGCCGCGATACTTATTAAGGGGTCGCGCGGCACGAGGATGGAAAAGGTTATCCCTGCTTTATAGCTTGCCGTTCAAACAGTTAAGGCTCCAAGCGGTGTTTCTGTTTGGAGCCTTAACTGTTTAGCTGTTTACTGTCTATGCAATCCCGGGACGGATGGAATCACGTATGGTCTTTATGTGTCTGATTGTCATTATAGCCGCGAGTGCCAAAAGGCTTCCTGTGATGAGTCCCGAAAACGCACCGACAGTGATGTCTCCGAGGAAATGCCTTCCGCAATAGACACGGCTGATGCTGACGGCTGCCGCCCAGAGAAAGATTACGCTTCCGTATATTCCGAGAAATATTTTCCTGTTCGCCCCGTTTTCTCGCCCCATCGCGCCTTTGCGGCTCCGTATGAATGAGAGGCATAGCATCGAGCACATTGCAAAGGAGAACACGTTTGCGGCATGACCGGAGTAGAACCCGCATCCTCCTCCGCCTTCAAGCACCCGGAGTCCATGAGCCTTCATCCACGGATCCACGCAAGGCCTCAGTCTCGCGACTCCGTTCTTCACAAGGTTCGCTATCTGGTCAGCGCACACGACGTTCAACACGAGGGCGAGCACCACGATTAGCCCGGCCTTCCACCCCATTCGGTAGATTACAATCCCGAGGACGACAAGGTAGAGTGGAATCCAGACCTTTACGTGCGAGAACACGGGCATCACGGCATCCGTGAACGCCCCACCGCTGGTGTTGATTGCGAGCGTCGCTTCCTTGTCCAGCATCTCAAGTTGTTCGAGCATCGTTGTAAGGTTCTGTATCATAATTATCTTTGTATCAAGACGAGTAACTCCGCAATCCGCCTTTTAGGCGCCCCTCCTTTATTTGTGCAGGCTTTCCCACAGGAGGTCCTTCAGCCGCTGTATGCCTTCTCCGGTGAACGAGGAAATGAACACGTGCGGCACTCCTTCCGGCAGGGTAGGTTCAATCTCGGCCTCCAGATGCTCGTCCAGCATGTCCGACTTGGTCACGGCGAGCACGCGGTTCTTTACGAGCAGTTCCGGATTATATTCCCGCAGTTCGTCAAGCAGTATCTCGTAGCTTTTCTTTATGTCCTCCTCTTCGGCGGAAACCATGAACAGCAGCACCGAGTTCCTTTCAATGTGCCTGAGGAACCTGATTCCCAGCCCCTTTCCATCGTGTGCCCCCTCGATGATTCCCGGAATGTCGGCCATGACGAACGATTTGTCGTCATAGTAGCGCACCACTCCGACGCTCGGCTCCAGTGTCGTGAACGCATAGTTCGCGATTTTCGGCTTTGCAGCAGAAACTGTCGAGAGCAGGGTCGATTTCCCTGCATTCGGAAATCCGACAAGTCCCACATCTGCAAGCAGTTTGAGTTCAAGTATATACCACCCCTCGGAACCGGGTTCTCCCGGCTGCGCATATCTCGGCGTCTGATTGGTAGGGCTCTTGAAGTTTGCATTGCCCAGACCTCCGCGCCCGCCCTTGACGAGCACATATTCCTCTCCCGGCTCAATCATTTCGTGCAGCACTTCGCCCGTCTCTGCGTCCTTAGCCACAGTCCCGAGCGGCACGTCCAGATAGACGTCCTTCCCGGCCCTTCCGTTGCAAAGCGCCCCGCTCCCGGCCTCGCCATGCCCTGCCCGTATATGTTTCTGATACTTAAGGTGAATGAGCGTCCAGAACTGAGGATTAGCCCGCAGAATGACGTTTCCTCCGCGTCCTCCGTCCCCTCCGTCCGGCCCGCCCTTGGGCACATATTTCTCCCGCCTCAAATGCATCGACCCCGCGCCCCCGTTTCCCGAAGCGCAGAAAATCTTCACGTAGTCTATAAAGTTGCTGTCTGCCATGGTCGTTTACTTAAACAAGCTACAAAGATAGCGAAAGTTTGGAAAAGCTCGTCCCATTTTTGCGGCAATGCAAAAATGGGACGGCTATCTAGTATTTGCCTTGAGCGGCTTACTGGTTTTTGGACTGATCCACCCAGATGAGTTTCGATGTGTCATAGCCTCGGTTTCGGGCTTCGGCAATGACGCTCTCGATGACCGGTTGGGGAAGGGACGGCGTGCGTGAGAGAATCCAGAGATATTTGTCGCTGGAACTGCCGACCAGAGCCACACTATAGTCTTCGGAAAGCATCAGGATGCGGTAGTCGGAATAAAAGAAAAGGAAGAATGATACCTTAAGAAGTGCCGGATTCTTTTCAGGGTCCGGCTGCTTGGCCTTGCCTTTGGCCGTCTTTTTCTTTCCGTCTTTCCATCCGGAATTGAGGACATCCACCTTTCCGTCGCCCCGGAGGACATATTCTGCCGTCACATTTGTCATTCCTCTCTCAAAAGAGTGGTCAAACCTTGCGATTTCATACCATGTCCCGAGATAACGGGGCAGGTCAAGAGAACCAACGGGCGTGTTTACCACCGACCCTGCGCATGAGCATAGCGGGAAAGCTGCCAATGCTGCTCCCACCGCACACAAACATAGAATTCCTTTCATAATAATTGTGTTTTAAAGGTGAGACATGAGTTTCCGTTGAAACGGACTGGCTCGTATTTGTTTGTGCACCAATGTATTGCAAAAATGATGCCTTGCGGCATCATTTAATCCCAAGTGCTCACCCTGCTTGTGAGAGCAGGACTTGTGGCGGTGTCACGTCAGATGTCGAGGGCGTTGAAGATGTTGTCGCGAACCTCATCAATCGTTCCCGCGCCGTTAATCTCCGTGTATTTGCCTGCATCTTTGTAGAAATTCACGAGTGGTTCTGTCTTCTGGTGATATGTTGTGATTCGGTTGGCGATGATGTCATCGCTGGCGTCGTCCTCGCGTCCCTCGATTTTAGCGCGGTGGCGGATGCGGTCGAAAATCATCTCGTCGGGAATCATGATTGAAATCACCGAGGTGAGCTTCTCTCCTTTCTTTGCGAGAAGCCTGTCGAGCGAGCGGGCCTGATCGAGAGTGCGCGGGTAGCCGTCGAGCAGGAAGCCGTCGACATCCTTCATCTTGTTGAACTCTGACTCAATCATGGCCTCGACGACCTCGTCCGGTACCAGGCATCCCTTATCGATGAGTTCGTGAGCCTGCTTCCCAAGTTCCGTTCCTGCCGCTATTTCCTTTCTGAGCAATGCTCCTGTTGATATGTGGTGGAGGTTATATCTCTCCACCATCGCACTTGCCTGCGTCCCTTTTCCGGCACCCGGGGGACCGAACAACACATAATATTTCTTCATGATGATTTTATCCTTTTTTCTTTAGTTCGGACGAAATGTTCAGTCTTCGAGGACATAAATGTCGCGAAGGTTTCGTCCGAGTTCGTTGTAATCAAGTCCGAAGCCGAGTATAAAGCGGTTCGGAATCTCCTTGCCGACGTAGTCGATGTGCTCGCCGGTGCGGTAGGCCTCAGGCTTGAACAGCATAGTGCATACTTTTACCTCCGCTGCTCCCTCGTCGAGAAGAATTTTCTTCATTGCCTTGATTGTCAGTCCGGTGTCGATGATGTCTTCCGCTATAATCACGCGACGTCCCTTCACGGATGCGGTTAGCGGCATCGTCTGCTGAACCTCACCGGTCGTGGATGTCCCGACATACGAAGTCATTTTGGTTGAAACTAACTGGCACGGGAAATTCAGCCGCTGCATCAGCTCTCCTGTGAACATGATCGCTCCGTTCAGAATGCAGAGCACAATCGGAACGTCAGTCGCCCCATCAAAATCCCTGTTGATTTTCTCGGCCACAATGTCAATGCAGCTCATCAGTTCGTCGTGCCCGATAAAAGGAACGAATGTCTTGTCCAAAACCGTAACCTTGTTCATAGCGATATGAAATCCTCAAAAAATAAGAATAAGCCGCAAAAATAGCATATAAACATCAAAAAAAAGAAATTTTTTGAGTTTTTATTTTGAAATACAACACTTTTATGCGCGAATCTCCATAATATTGGTCTTCGGCAGACCGATTCTCCCCCCCATATTTACGAAATGTACATGACGGGGCGCGGGATGCCGCAAAAACTGACTTGTATGAATGTGGTGATGACATTGATTGAGGCAATAATGCTGATTGTCGGGGCGTCCTCCGCGGAGGAAGTAGGCGCGCACGAAATGGAGCGGTTCGTCTGGCTGAACAGCCATCCTCTGAACATAAATTCGGCTTCCCGCATGGCATTGTCCGAGAGCGGGCTGTTCACTGATTTTCAGGTGGTGGCGCTTTTGGACTACATTTCTGTAGCCGGCCCTGTGCTCAGCAGGAGCGAACTTGCTGTCATTGACGGATTTGACGCGGAAATGGCGGAGGCTCTCGCTTTTTTCGTCTCATTTGGTGCCGCACCTGAACAGGGTCGCTGGCACTATGACGGGCGGATTTATTCCGGTGGCTCCGTGGCATGGGATGCCGTGGTGCCGGCTTCGGGAGGAGGGAAGTCTGACATTTCAGGAGTGTATGGGACGGATTGCCGTGTATCGTGCGGAGAGAAATATGAATTCGGCTTGGCCGGAGCCGGTGCCTGGAGCCGGAAGAGGACCGGAGCCGGAGTCTGGCTGCCTGTACGGAACGAGCTTTCTGCTCTGTCTGTCTCGTCTGTCCTGTCATTGGTCGGGAACCGGCTCCGGCTTTATGTCGGAGACTTCAACATGAGGTTCGGACAGGGACTTGCGGCCTGGAACACGATGACCGTTGACGACCCTTCCTCTGTCAACTCTCTGATACGGCGCCCGACAGGCATCAAGACTTCGCGCTCGCTGACCGGGAACTATGCCCATACGGGGCTCGGCGCGGCCTTCGAATCCGGACAGCTAACATTCAGCGCCGCGGTGACTGCGCCTGACGTGAAAAAGGTGCTGTTGGGTCAGCTGAACTCATCGCGAGGGAAAAATGACGTCGCCGGGCTGCAGGGGCTGTTCAACTGCAACTGGTGGAATCGGAGATTCTCGCTTGGTTTCACGTCTGTGGTGACGGGAATGCCATCCTCAGGGCATTCTGGCGGCGGAACAGGGGCGGAAACCGGAGCGGGGACGGGAGACGGGACGGATGCCGTGCAGCATCTGGGCTCCCGTTGGAATTGCACGGCGGATTTTTCGGTGGATTTCAGAGGCTGTTTCGGAGGATTCGACCTTGCCTCGGAACTTGCCGGAGGCATAGGGCAGCCGTTCCGTGCGTTTGTGTCGGCCACCTCGCCGCGTCTTGCCGAGCATTTCAGGGCGGGGGCGTCGCTTCGTTACAGCCCTTCCAGGCATGCAGCCCTGCTTGTTTCCGAGTTCTCCGCCCGCAGCGGTCATTCTGCATCGCTGTCCTTGCGACTGCGTCATGTCGCTCCGAAGTCACATGAGGCGACGTACGGAAATAAACTCCCCGGCACGAATGACTTTCGGGTGGATGCCCGTTACAGATTCCGCTGGAATGAGTCGTCTTTCGCAGCGCTGCGTCTTCGCGAAAATGTTGATATTAACGACCCGAGTGGCTGTGTGTTCAGTTGCCGGAGTGAAGTGGCGGTTGGGTATGCCGACATCTGGGCGAGTGTTGCTTCGGTGAGTTTCAGTCACAGCGGCAAGTGGGGGATGGTGACCTTTGTTGAGGAGGACTGCCGGATTACCGGGACACTCTCGGCATATCTTCGGGCAGGGCTGTTCAGCGTTGACAACTGGGCCGGACGGATTTATGTCTACGAGCATGACATTCCCGGGCGCTTTAATGTGCCGGCATTTCACGGCAGGGGAGTGTGGGGCTCGCTTTACGTGAACTGGAAATTTTGGCGCAGGGGCAGCCTTGCCGCCCGGCTTGCATACTTTTCCTATCCATTCATGCTGTCCTCCGCCCGAAAGCCCGACAGACTTGAAGCTCGGCTGATGTTGGCGATGAAGTTTTAGCTGCGCAAAGATCTCTCACTTTGTTCGAGATGACAGCAGGGACTTCACGGGTTGATGTCTCGGAGGAAAAAAGGCGCTTGAGCGCCGTGCGGAGAACAGCGAGGCGTTGGCATTGTGCGATGGTGCGCACGGAGCACGACTTCCCCTAATCATAGGGGACGGGAGGGGTTATCGTGACGGGTTATTTCCCGCCACGATATATATATAAAGTCTGTCCTTCACGGATGTTTGTCCCCTTGAGATGATTCCATTTCTGAATCTGCTTCACGGAGCATCTGTACTTGGACGCGATTTTTCCGAGATAGTCGCCCTTCTTCACCTTGTAGGCGATTCTCTGTCCGTCGCCCCCGTCCTTTATCTTCTTGATTGTCACTGGATTCAGAAGCGTGTCCGCCTTGTGCAGGTGCACGCTGTTCTCCACTGCGATGAAACTTCCGGTGTAGTCGGCGGGAAGTCGCAGAATCCAGGTCTCGGTGGCGCTTCCGGGGATGATTTCATGGGTGTATTGCGGGTTGAGCACCTTCAGCACCTCCATTGGCACTCCGGTAAGCTCATTAATCTGCTTGAAGTGCAGCATTCTGTTGACGTGGAATGTGTCAATCTGCGTCGGCATATTCACATTCTCCGGAGTGATTCCGCATTCCTTGTAATAGTTCAGTGCGTAGAGCGCTCCCACGAATGCAGGCACATACCCCCGTGTCTCCCGTGGCAGATAGTGGTAGATGTCCCAGAAGTCTTTCTTTCCCGAACGTTTGATTGCCTTGTTCACGTTGCCGGGCCCGCAGTTGTAGGAGGCAATTGCGAGCGACCAGTCCCCGAAAATCTCGTAGGAGTCCTTCAGGTACCTCGCAGCCGCGTCGACAGCCTTCACGGGATCGAGCCTTTCGTCCACGAACGAATTGATTGTCAGTCCATATTTCTTTGCCGTGTAGTACATGAACTGCCACATTCCTCTCGCTCCCACGCGTGACATGGCGTCATACTTCAGCATGGATTCGATTACAGCCATGGCGCGAAGTTCCTCCGGAATGTCGTAGCGGTTGAACGCCTCCTGGAAAATCGGGAAATAGTAGTTGCCGAGCCCGATGACGCGTCCCATCTTTTCCGGCATCTTTTCGGAGTAGAGAATTATGTAGTTCTTTACGATGTCGTTGTAGGCGAGCGGGATAAATGAATGTATGTCGCTGAGCCTCCGGACGAAGACCGAGTCCGAGACCTGGGATGTGTAGCGGACGGCCGCAGTGTCGAGGTCGTTCAGAGCGGAAAACTCCATGCTCTGATTCTTTCCGTAGAACGCGAGCAGGAGACTGTCGAGTGTGTGCTGTCCCTGAAGACTGTCGGCGCGGAATGCCGTATCTATGCTGTCTTCCTTGCTCAGGTGGCCTGTCGTGTCGCTGACCGATGCGGATGATTCATCGACAATCTCGTCTGTGTCAAAGTATTGTGCACGCGCCTGCGTCCCGAATGAAAGTGCCGCGGCAGTCGCCGCAGCCATAATCATAAATCCCTTTTTCATCATAATCTTTTAAAATCTGAGGCCAATCTTCATCCCGACCGCGTTCCCTCCGTATGATGACGGCGTTCTCATCGCATAAACGTTATCCGGTGCGAGCACCGTCGGCTCTACGCTCATTGATATGTCATCGCTGACCTCGAAGTCGTACATAAATGCGAAGACGTTGGCGTCAATGATCTGAAGCACGTACACGAGAGCGGTCGCGAGAATGGAATAGTCCCTCAGACGCCGATAGGAGTCCCGGTAGTATTTCGCCTGCTCGGCTGTAATCGGCCCGGTGTAGGTGACTTCCGTGCTTGTGGCTTCCTTGTATATGTTCCTGAACCTGTTATAGTTGAGGTTGTTGTTCCATACGAAATAGCCGGCGGTGAGAAGGCCTGTGTAGTAGATGGGAATTTTCCAATATTCGCCGTTATAGGCCTGCCCGAGCCCCGGAAGAAGGGCTGAGTAGATTGCAGCCCTTCCCGGATTCGGCTTTCCGTTGGAGGGGTAGAAGGCTGCGGCGTCGAGGATGGAACCCCAATAGACGAGGCCTGCGCCGACATAGAGCCATGTCGCTGTTGTCTTGTATGTCTCATTCGGCGTCCCGGCGCTGACCGATTTCTTGTATTGGCTCGTGTAATATCCTCCGACTCCGGCGCAGGCCGCTATCCCGCCGTAGACGACGGGCAGTTTCCAGTAGTCGCGATTGTAAATCTGTCCGCTTCCCGGGAGTATCAGCGAGCCGCCGAATACTGTCCCGATTTTGATTTCCTGCTTGTGCCCGAGTCCCCTGAACAGTTCCTTGAACGAGAACAGTTTGTCGGTTGTGTCGGATTTCTCGGTCATCGTGGAGTCATTGTAGTTCTGCTGGAAGGCTTGATCCTTGAACTGGGCGCGTGCATTGACACCGCACAGACAGAGACCGGCAGCGAGAACAGCTATGAAAACACGAAACCGTCCCATCTCCATAAACTAAAGATTTGACTTTTCGAGTGCATCGAGGAACTTCTTCACCTCGTCATCCGAAGAGAAATGAATCGTAATCGTGCCCTTTCCCGCGCCGGAACGCTTGAGGCTTATGCTGTTGTCAAAGTATTTCCCGAAAATCTCGAGAACCTTGAAATAGTCATCCGGAAGCTCCTGAGCCTCATTCCCTTCCTTTGCATTTCCTTTTTCGGCTTCCTTCGCAAGTCTGTGAATCTTTTCCTCAAGCTGGCGCACGGACAACCCGTCTTTCACGACGAGGTCGCAGAGAACCTCCTGAACCTCAGGGTCTTCCACGCCGAGCAGCACCTTTGCATGCCCGACGCTGACCTGTCCCACCTTGAGGTCGTGCTGCACCTTTGCCGGCAACTTGAGCAGGCGGAGGTAGTTTGTCACAGATGCCCTTTTCTTTCCGACCCTCTGCGCCATCTGCTCCTGAGTGAGGCTGCACTCATCAATCAGCCGCTGATAGCTCATCGCCACCTCTATCGGGTCGAGGTTCTCCCTCTGGATGTTCTCCACAATGGCCATCTCCAGCATCCCCTGGTCGTCCGCGTTGCGGATGTAGGCCGGAACCATCTCCATCCCGGCGAGACGGCATGCGCGGAAACGTCTCTCACCGCTGATAATCTGGTATCTGTCGGAGGATTTCTTCCTCACCGTAATCGGCTGTATGAGTCCGAGAGTCCTGATTGAGTCCGCGAGTTCAGCAAGCGCCTCCTGGTCGAAGGTCATTCGCGGCTGGAACGGGTTCGGCTCAATCTGATCAATAGGAATCCTCAATATGTCCGCCGAGTTCTTCGGCTGTTCACCGGTCTCCGCATTCACGACGACTTTGTTGACATATTCGACCGGCTTGCGGATGTTTTCCAAATCGACAGCCTCTCCGAGCAGTGCTCCGAGTCCCTTTCCCAATCCTCTCTGCGTTTTAGATGCCATATTTTGTCCTTTCTATAAAAGTCCTGCTATTTCTTCACCGTGTCTCCGTTGCGCTCCAGAACCTCCTTCGCGAGGTTGAGGTAATTCGTCGTGCCGTTGCATATCACGTCATAGAGGATGATAGGCTTGCCGTGCGACGGAGCCTCGCTGAGACGTATGTTTCTCTGTATTATGGTGCTGAACACCATGTCCTTGAAATGATCCTTCAGTTCCTGCACGACCTGGTTGTGAACTTTCGTCCTGCCGTCGTACATCGTCACCACGAAGCCCTCGATGGTCAGCGACGGATTCACCCCTCCCTGCACGAGACGTATCGTCTGGAGCAGCTTCCCGAGCCCCTCAAGCGCGAAGAACTCCGGCTGGACTGGAATCATCACTGAATCAGCCGCCGTGAGACAGTTCACCGTAATCAGTCCGAGGGAAGGTGAGCAGTCTATGATTATGTAGTCATAGTTGTCACGTACAGGCGCGAGGGCTTTCTTGAGAATGGATTCCCTTTCGTCCGTGCCGAGCATCTCGATTTCCGCGCCGACGAGGTTGATGTTCGACGGAATCATCTGAAGCCTCGCTATCTCCGTCTGTATCAGCACGTCCTCCACGTTCCTCTCTCCTATCATGAGTTCGTAGAGCGTCCTTTTTTCCTCGTTTTCGGGCGAGAAGTTGAGCCCGGACGTCGTGTTTGCCTGCGGGTCGGCATCGATGATGAGGACGTTCTTCTCAAGTACGGCAAGAGAGGCCGCAAGGTTGATGGCGGTCGTGGTCTTGCCCACGCCCCCCTTCTGATTCGCTATGGCTATGACTTTTCCCATATAAAACATATCTTGGCGCAGAAACATTCCGACATCGGTCGGGAACACGCACATTTTGCAAAATTACGAAATAATTTTCATTCCGGAGCAGTTTATTTTTTTCCTGTTTCGTAATTTACTAATTTTGTCATCTCAAATGCGTCTGCGAAATTTTTTATCGCCGGAGCGAGAATACGGAATATGGCATCTCAGGACAATGTGGATAAGATATGGTATGCGGTAGTGAACCCGAATGCGGGTTCGGGGAAGACCGTGACGGAATGGCCTAAGGCAGAAACAATCCTCAAGGAAAACCGCGTGGAATATGAATACCGGACGACGTGGAGCAGGGGAGCGGCGGCGGAAATCACCGTCCGGGCGTGCGAGGCAGGCTACAGGCGTTTCCTTGCCGTCGGCGGGGACGGAACCGTGCATGAAGTGCTTGAGGGCATTGTCCGCTTCATTGAGATGTCTTCCGTGGCGGCAACTTTCGACGGCGGGGCGCTCCTTCCATCGCTGTCCGACTTTACTCTTGCCGTAGTTCCTGTGGGTTCAGGGAACGACTGGATACGGACCCTTGGCGTTCCGAAGGATCCGGTCGGGATAGTACGGCTTATGAAAAAAGAGCATTTCGGAAAACAGGATGTCTTCCGCATCACGGGACTCGACAACGAGACTTCGACGGATGTCGTCTCCTGTATGGCAAACATCGGCGGTGTGGGTTTCGACGCGAATGTCTGCCATAGGGTGAATTTTGAGAAGAACTCCGGAAAGAGCGGCAAGGTTCTCTATCTTAAGGTTTTGATATCCAATGTGCTGCACTGCAAGCCGTTCCGCTGCCGCGTGATTGCGGACGGACGCAAAGTCTTCGAGGGAGATACCCTCTCTATTGCGATGGGGGTGGGAAAATATTCAGGAGGAGGGATGATGCAGGTTCCGGACGCCGTCATGGACGACGGTCTTCTTGACGTCACCATAATTCCGGTTCTTCCGATTTTCAAGATTATCCGCGCCGTACCGACCCTGTTTTCCGGAAAACTCCTTTCCTCCAACCCGGAACTGATATCCTCGCGCTGCTCGACTCTCCGCATAGAGCCGCTTGATGGCCTCGGTGCCCTGGTCGAAGTCGACGGCGAGGTGATAGGCAACATCCCGATTAACGTAGAACGCCTCCCTGGGCAACTCAATGTCCTTGCCGGGGATGATAATGTTGCACAGCCCGGACAATCATGAAGGGTCGACGTCGACCGTGACGTGAGCGTCGTATTTGCGCTCGGCGGCGAAATTTCTGATGAATTTGCCGAGTACGGATTTGTTTGCCGAGAGACTGCGGTCTTTGGGCAGGCTGATTCTGATTATGCGTATGTATTCGTCACGCAGCTTGTCGACGGCGGGAGCAAACGGAGGGGTGACCTCGACGCCTTGTCCCGGGAACGTTCCTGCGCCACGGAGCATCAGCGAGAGCGTGCCGGCGAGCCTGTCAAGCCTTTCCTGTTTCTCGTCCTTGAGAATGATGTTGATGATGCGGGTGTAAGGAGGGTAGTGAAAGGCCCTGCGTTCTTCGAGAAGTTCCGTCTTGTATACGGAGGCCGTCTGAGGCAACAGAGTTTGCCTGTTTTTGTCCGTGGAACTTTCGGCGCTTGTCAGTTCTACGTCTGTGCCATCATGGGCGGTGAACTGGGCTTCGCTTTTTAGCATCTGATAGACAGGGTGTTCCGGCTGCGCGGTCTGGATGACGAAAGTGCCTTTTTGTCCACGCCGCGAGCATCTTCCGCGGAACTGTTCGAGAAGCTGCACCGCCTTTTCGTCAGCCCTGAAGTCCTGTTGTCCAAGCAGCGAGTCCGCCTGAAGGACGGCCACGAGGCTGAGGTTGTCGAAGTCGAAACCCTTGGTCAGCATCTGCGTGCCGAGCAGGATGTCTATCTTTTTGTCTGCAAAGTCCTTCAGCACTTTTTTCTGCCACCCGGCCTTCGCGCTGGTGTCCGAGTCTAGGCGGGCGACCGTGCGTTCAGGGAATATGGCCTTGAGTTCTTCTTCAATCTTTTCCGTCCCGGCCCCGAAGGCCATGAGCTTGCCGTCGCACATCTGCCGGGTGCCTGATGTGTGCGGCTCCGCCGCGTGACCGGAACCGTGGCTGATGCCGGATGCGCCTGACGCTTCCGGACGGAGGTGCGGGATGTGTTCGGACCAGGCTGTCGTGTAGCCGCAGTGGTTGCAGACGAGGCGGCTGCGTGATTTCTGCCAGTTGAGGCTCACGTTGCAGTGCGGACACTTGATGATGGCACCGCATTCGCTGCACTGAACCGTTGTCGCATACGATTTTCTTGCCCGCAGGACCATTGCCTGCCCTCCGGCTTCAAATGTGTTCTTGAGGAGTCCGATGAGTCTCCGGGATATGGAGCCGACCATTCCGCGTTTTTTTCTTTCCGCATTCGTGTCTATGACAACGACTTCAGTGCTCCCGTCACCGTGGAAACGTTCGTTCAGAGTGACTTGCCTGAACCTGCCGCAGGCGCAGTTGTAGAGCGATTCGAAGGAGGGCGTTGCGGAGCCGAGGAGTATGTTGCAGCGATGTTCGGCGGCGAGCATCAGGGCAACGTCCCGTCCGTTGTAGCGCGGGGCGGGGGAGTCCTGCTTGTATGAACTGTCGTGCTCTTCGTCGACGATGACAAGTCCGATGTCGTGGTGCGGAAGAAAGAGGGCGGAGCGGGTTCCGAGCAGAATATATTCGTTCCCCCGGCTCTGTGCTTTGCCGGACTTATGCTCTACGGCTTTCATTACGCATTGCCTCTCGCCAGGTGTAAGCCCCGAGTGGTAGACGAGCAGCTTCCCCGGGAAATATTTCTCAAGGCGCTCTTCCAGCTGTCGGCTCAAAGCAATCTCCGGCACAAGGTAGAGCACATTTTTCCCGCCGGCCATTGCTCCCTGCGCCAACTTTGTGTAGATTTCCGTCTTGCCCGAGCCGGTAACGCCTTGAAGCAGAGCCGGTTTGCCGGCGGAGAATGACTCTTTTACGGCATCGTACGCCTGACATTGTGCAGATGTCAAGCTTATTTCTGCCGATTCGTGCCCTGCCTGCGCCTCGTTTTCCATTGCAGTATTTATTCCCCGGAGCACGGATATTTCGTCTTCTATTTCCGCTATTTCCGCGTTCAGCCTTTCAACGACACTGTCTTTTTTTGCTCTGGCGAGCATGTCCCGGCGTTTCAGGATTCTTCCGTTGAGGGTTCCGATGCGTTTCCAGTCGGCTTCCGCCTTTTTCTGTGCAGGATATGCCATCTTGTAGACTTCGCCGACGGTGCACATATAATAGTCGGCGACTTTTCTCCATAGGCGAATCTCCTCTTGTGAGACTTTCGGCAGTTCGAGCGCTTCGCCTATGTCCTTCACTTTCTCTATCGGCGTCGTCGGTCTCGCGTTCACTCCGCTCACCACGGCGACATATTCCTTCCCGGCGAAATTGACCGTAAACCTGTCTCCGACAGCCACGTTCTTGCCCGCTGCGGCATAGACCGGCTCCCACTCAAGTCTGAGCGGAACAATCACAGATATGAATCCCGTTTCAATCATCTTTCGCGGCAAAGGTACTCAATCGCTGTGAAAAACTGAAGCACAAGCTCGTTATGTTTCATCATAAAAAGAAAGAGAGTCACATTTCTGCAACTCTCCTTGAAGTGGTGCCACCGAGAATCGAACTAGGGACACAAGGATTTTCAGTCCTTTGCTCTACCAACTGAGCTATGGCACCAT
>ERZ808246.1641-NODE-1641-length-15726-cov-5.832621_pt1 | contig 15726 bp, 14 predicted proteins | sample MGYA00521083_ERZ808246 | MGnify/ENA primary metagenome ERZ808246 (study PRJEB31516, sample SAMN03275577) | gut metagenome | biome: mammalia-associated habitat; material: feces | host: Papio cynocephalus | place: Kenya | collected 2012-07-07 ...
TTTGACTTCTGCTGTGTCTTTTTTGACTTCTGCTGTGTCTTTTTTGACTTCTGCTGTGTCTTTTTTGACTTCTGCTATTCCTTTATCGTATAGGTCTTGCATAACGAGACCGGCTATTGTAAAACCGAATATTGCTGTTATGTGGGCTACCGTTCCATTTATCTGCGCTTTTGAGCTGCACCATTCATGGTTTACAAGTCCTGGATCTCCAGGACCGGTCTTTGCTTTCGGACACATGCAATGCTCTGTACCACAGGTCTTGTTGTGTCCTATATTCTGTAGCAGTTCTTCGCTGTACACGCATTTGAATTTGTGTGCCGGGCGCACTTTCATCTTTCTGAACTTACCTCTTAGAGCTCTTGCCAATGGACAACCTTTTACTTTCCAGAATTCATCGACATGTATTTTGGTAACATCCATCTTCAGCGCTGCCCCCATTGAAGAGATAAATGTTGCCTTTGTCTTACAAGCCTCAAGGATGAGATGCGTCTTATCCTTCAAACTGTCGATTGCATCAATGATGTAGTCGTATTCTTCGATATGGAAATCCGCAGCTGTTGACTCATCGTATATCTTTTGTTGTGCGTCAATCTCGGCATTGGGATTTATTTCGAGAAGCCTTTCTTTTAACACTTCAACCTTAACTTTTCCTACAGTCTTTGTTGTTGCCATAAGTTGTCGGTTGATGTTGGTGATGCACACTCTGTCTGAGTCGACGATTGTAAGGTGGCGAATGCCGGAGCGTACGAGACTTTCAGCACACCAACTTCCTACTCCGCCTACGCCAAAGATAATAACCTTTGCATCAGCAGTCTTCTGCATTATTTGCTCGCCAACGAGCAGTTCCATTCTCTTGAATATTCCTTTTTCTATTGACATTTTCTGTTTTTTTGTTTGGGAGTTCTGGGAGAACTAAGAGTTCTGGGAGAACTAAGAGTCCTGAGAGAACTAAGAGTTCTGGGAGAACTAAGAGTCCTGAGATAACTATTGGATTACAGGGATCACTGAGAGAGCTATGGAAAATATAGGATTATTGTGAATGATGGCAGTTATTTTAAGAAGTTAAACCTCTAACTCAAGCACATTGATTCTTTGTCATCAGCAAGAATTTCCCTTAGCGGTATCATTACAAAATCTCTTTCCTTCATAAGAGGATGAGGAACTTTTAAATCCGGTTCATCGATTCGTTTATTGCCATACATCAAAATGTCGATATCGATAAGTCTGTCGTGATATCTTCCGTCCATTGATTTTTCTTTTCGCCCCATATCCCGTTCTATTAACTGGGTTACATGAAGCAGCTTCCTTGGCGAGAGAGTCGTTTCTACGCAAACGGCAGCATTTATAAAATCATTGTCAGACTTGAATCCCCATGGTTTTGTGGCGTAAAGAGCTGATTGGCGAATGACATCGCCAACCAGCTCTCTTATCTTTTCTATTGCCTCAGCTATATTTTTCTCTTTGTTGCCGAGATTAGTACCCAAAGACAAGTATACTTTTTCCATATACTCAAATCCCCTTCGTTTCCTTATTCTGAAGCATTCCTGTATTAGTCGTTGACAATCAGCATAGCATCGCCGTAGCATCCGAATTTATATCCGTTTTCGAGAGCCTTCTGGTATGCTTCCATAACGAGATCGTATCCTCCGAAAGCACAAGTAGACATGAGAAGTGGCGACATTGGCTGATAGAAGTTCGCAATCATTGTATCGGCAAGCCCACACTCATACGGTGGGAAGATGAATTTATTTGTCCATCCCTCATATTCCTTTAGCATTTTGTCTGTGCCCATAGCCGTCTCCGTTGCTTTCAGCACACTGGTGCCAACGGCGCATACATGTCTACCTTCGCGTTTTGTCTTGTTTACAATTTCACATGCCTCTGCATTGATAAACATCTGTTCGGAATCCATCTTGTGCTTGGTAAGGTCTTCCACTTCGATGCTGTGGAAGTTTCCCAATGCGCAGTGGAGTGTGATAAATGCGAAATTAATGCCTTTGATTTCCATTCTCTTCATCAGTTCGCGACTGAAATGCAGTCCCGAAGCAGGAGCAGTTACCGCTCCTTCGTTTTTTGCGAAGATACACTGGAATCTGTCCATATCCTCTTCCGTTGCCGGTCTTTTATCCACGATATAGTGTGGCAGCGGAGCAGAGCCGAGGGCAAAGAGGTCGCGCTTAAACTCATCGTGAGGAGCGTCGTACAGGAAGCGCAGAGTTCTTCCGCGGCTTGTGGTATTGTCGATAACTTCGGCAACCATCGAGCTACTCTCGTCGAAGAACAGTTTGTTTCCAATTCTTATTTTGCGTGCCGGTTCCACCAGTACATCCCACAGGCGCATTTCCTCGTTGAGCTCCCTGAGGAGGAAAACCTCTATTTTAGCTTCCGTCTTTTCCTTGGTTCCATACAGTCGTGCCGGAAACACTTTTGTATCATTGAAGATAAAAGTGTCATGTTCGTCGAAATAGTCGAGTACGTTACGGAAGTCCATATACTGTGGGTTCCCGTTTTCATCTTTTATTTCCTTACCTTTCTCATCCTTTTTAAACATGTCGATAGTTCCCGACTTTCGGTGCAGAACCATCAGTTTGCATTCGTCACGGTGATATGAAGGCTCCAGGGCGATGCTTTCCTCTGGAAGTTTAAATTTGAATTGTGATAGTTTCATATTGTATCATTTAGGAATTGGGGAACGGTATTCAAGCATTTCTTGAATGCCTTTATTTTTGCCGTATCCTTTTTATGCATAAACATTATCAATTACATTCTCTCGTCGAGCCATGCGGGGAAATCATCGAGCGTTACGCAGTCTTCCACCCTCACGCTTCCTACTCTCGTTCGTCTCAGAGCTGTCAGGAAAGCTCCGCTGCCGAGTGCTTCTCCGATGTCGCGTGCCAGAGCGCGAATATATGTACCTTTACCGCAAACCACCCTTATCGACAGCTGCATTTTCTCTTTATCGAAATCGGTCATTTCTATTTCGTCCACCTGTAGGGTCTTTGCTTTCAGCGGCACATCCTGTCCTTTTCTCATCAGTTTATATGCTCGGTCTCCATTAATCTTGCATGCCGAGTATGCTGGCGGCACTTGTTCAATAGTCCCCACGAATTTAGGTAGAGTCCTTTCTATCAGCTCCTTTGTTATGTGGGCAGTAGGGTAGGTGAAGTCAACAGTATGCTCCTTGTCGAAACTTGGAGTCGTAGCACCGAGCTGTAGAGTTGCCGTATATTCCTTTGTGTGCCCTTGTAGTTCCTCGATGCGTTTTGTTGCCTTTCCGGTGCATAATATAAGCACTCCGGTAGCAAGAGGGTCGAGAGTTCCTGCATGCCCCGTTTTAATTCTTTTCACTCCGAGTTTCTTTGATATCAGAAACCGTATATGCGCCAATGCCCCGAAGCTCGACATGTGGTATGGCTTGTCGATGCAGATAATCTCTCCTGCGTTGAAATCCATTGCCATGTTTGTCAGTCTGTCATTTTCAGGTCCATGCCGCAGAGCGAGCATATTATTATTATCAGTCCGATGATAATTCGATACCATCCGAAGGCTGCGAATCCGTATTTCGTAACATAGTTGATGAAGAACTTTATAGCCGCGATTGCAACAATGAAAGCAACGACGGAGCCGAGGATAAGTATTGCAAGGTTATTCCCCTGAGTGAGTAGTGAACCTCCTCCATGGCTTATCAGTTTATATACTTCAAGACAAGTTGCTCCAAACATTGTAGGTACGGCGAGGAAGAAGGAGAATTCTGCAGCCGCCTTTCTTGTCAGTTTCTGCGACATACCTCCTACAATAGTCGACATTGACCTTGACACTCCCGGAATCATGGAGATACACTGTATGAATCCGATTACGAGAGCTCTTTTGTACGTCAGTTCTGTTTTCTCACTTCCTTTATTGAAAAGTCTGTCGCAGAAAAGCATGAAGACTCCTCCTATGATAAGCATCCATGCCACGAGCTGTACGTTGCCGAGGTTTTCCTCGATGGCATCATTGAAAGCCAATCCAAGCACTACCGCCGGCAGTACGCCGACAACGAGTCTAGAGTAGAAATCGAACATGGCCTTCCAGTATGGTTTCCCGTTTTTTGCAGCTTCCGGATAGAAGAATCTTTTCCAGTATAGGCATATGACCGAGAGAATTGCTCCAAACTGTATTATCACGGTAAAGGCATTAACGAACTTGTCACTCACATCAACCCCCAAGAGGTTTTCTGCAATAATCATATGTCCTGTAGAAGATACAGGTAGAAACTCGGTTAGTCCCTCGACTATTGCAATAATTATTGTCTGAATTATTGTCATTCTATTCTATAGTTGCTTTGTTATCTTCGTTTATAACGGTGTTAGCTTCATCAGTTTTCGGCTTTCTCATTATTCCGGCTATCAGCGAAACGAAGCCCACGAAGCATACCACGGGAGCCACTTTCACACGCATTGTGCTAAATATCCCTGGATCGAATGTGTGTGCATCGGAGTTTCCTCCGCTCATCAGTATAAATCCGATAATTACGATAACCATGCTTACGGCAATCATAATAAAGTTAGTGCGGTCAAACGCAAAATTTCTTTTATCCATAAAATATTATATTGTCTTTCGTTTATTGATTTTCCAATCTTCAGATCTTTAAATTTTATAAAGGTCTCCCGCTTTCATTCTCAGGAACTTGTTAACCGATAGCCATGCGCAGAACATAGTAATCAGGATACCGAACAGCAGGACGGCTCCCCCCGTTATTGCCATCACCTGCCATGTCAGCACCATCACCACATCCGGTTCATAGGTATAGAGCGCATAAATCCCTCCGGCAAGAGCCGCATCAGCAAGTACGGCGGCGAGCAGTCCGAGTCCGACAGCATTTCTTACGAACGGTCCCCGTATGAATCCCCATGATGCTCCCACCAGTTTCATAGTATGAATAGTGAATCGCCTTGCATACATGCCCAGTCTTACAGTGTTGTTGATAAGAGAGAACGACACGAACGTAAGCAGTACGGCGAGGACAATAAGAACGATATTAATACGCTGTAAGTTTTGGTTCACGCTATCCATAAGGTCTTGCGGATAAGTAATGTCAGTAACCTTACTGTTCTTCCTTAGTTCCTTAGATATCCATTTCAGCGAGTCCGTATTGGCATATTGCGATTTAAGTTGCAGTTCCATAGACCCGACAAAAGGGTTAGTGCCGATAAATTCGCTTGGGTCAGTTCCCATGGCGGCGGTTTGTTCCTTCAGGACCTGTTCCTTGCTGATATATTCCACCCTGTTAACGTATTGTAGCTTTCGCAGGTCGTTGGTAAGAGCTTTAGCCTCCGGATCGGTCATGTCTTCGCTGAGCACCATTGTTACGGTAAGGTTTTCCTTGACATATTCAGAAAGGTTCTGTGCCGACAGAACGGAGAATACGACCATGCCAAGGAGCACGAGCACCAGAGCCGTGCTTATACATAAAGTAACTGCCTGCAGTCCATAACGGCTGCCGGTCTTCTTATGTCTTTTTGTCATTTTGCAAAATGGTTATAAAAACTCGAATTTTCTGCAAAGTTAGTTTAAATAGCGTTCACTTCAAAATAAATTCATTTATTTTAAATAAAAAAACGATTATATAGAGGTAATACACATTGATATTTGTCTATATATATTCATAATAAGAATATAAAAGAAGTAAAATCATACAGTTGTAATGATATTTTTTATACCTTTGCAAAAGATAAGTTGCATCTCGGCAGTTTTATTATGTTACAAGAGTACAGAAAAGAGTAAGCAGCCTGATGGAATATATTTAGCAACGTGATATGTTTTTTACAGCGCTATTCCGTGTTGAAGGAATATTAATTTAGTAATTAGTTATATAATTTTTAGGTATGGTTTTAAAAAGGGATAAATACGTCAAACCCTCAATTGATGTATTTATATTAGGCGATGAATTGCTTGTAAGGCAATTCGACACTTGTTCTATTGGCAAGAATCCAGCAACGATAAAAGATTTCAAGAGTGAGGAATTTTTCAAGGTTAGCGAGGAGAAAATGAATTATACAGAGCAGAAGAAATTCTGGGACGATTGGGATAACGGAGCGGATTGACTTTTACCTTGGTCTCCCGACCAGTCACTTTATGTTTGTAAAGAAAAGAAATCATTTTTTATGTCCGATATAAATATGAACACGATACAATATACGATTATAGCAGCAGCGAGCGCAATGTTCTCGCTCCACGCAATGCCGGCTTTTGCCGACGACAACAACGACACTAACGAGGAAAACACAGAGATTAGCGTGCACGTGGCAGAAAAACTCGACGAGATGGAGGGCATAAAGCTGTCGCCGGAAACATTTAAGAATTATATCACCAACGGTCAGCCACGAACTGACGCTTCAAAGATTTTTATGCTCTACAACGTGGGACAGAAGAAATTCCTCAACATCGGCGGATACTGGGGCACGCACGCCACACTGAAAGACGTGGCCCACCTGTTTTGGCTACAGCGAAGGAACGCCACTAAGGAAAAGCATACCTGTTATCTGAGGTATCCGCTCACAGAGAATACTACCACGGGAGGTACTACAACAGACAATTATCTGTCGAATATCCTCAATCTCAACTCATTGCAGGTTGGAAGTGCACAGGGTGACGGCAGAAGCAATGCTACATATAATTATGTTAGGCTTGTCAGCACAGACGGGACTTCTGAAAACCTTTTCGATGAAGGATATGCTCCTAAGGGCAATAAATTTACAGAACAAGTTACTAACTTCGATCAGAACACGCAGTTGATTGAGGCTAAAATTGATTTAAGCACGTGTAAGACAGGAGTGGTAGAGAATATTCTGTCTGTCGGAAACAAAATTGCTGCATGGGGTGCAGAAGATGCTACGTACAATCTGCATATATATTACAGGATTAGCGACAATGAACTTGAAATTGACTATGTTTCTAAAAAAATAAACAACGGTACAAAAATCAAAATCAAAAGCATTGACCCGGCAACGCTATTGACGCTAAAACTATCGAAAAACGGACTGTATGTGAACGGAAATTTAGTATCGGAACTTGCCGTAGCGCATATTCCCGTAATAAAATACGACGAGAAGTTGGCTGGCGACATCGTGAGATTTGCCAAGAACACCGACGGCAGTTTTACTATCGACAAAAATGGATACTACGTTATTGACCAGGAGAACGGATCGGGTATCATGGGCGATTATGATGATTATCTCTATGCCTATGAGAGCAAGTCGGAAAACAAACAGACGTATTTCATCTCATCAGCTTTCCAGAAGAGCGGAGCTGCAGAAAAAGAGGGAAACTATCTGGCACGAACAGCCTACGACAGCGGAGCTGCGCAATACGGCTCCGTAGGACTTTATGCCGACAGGTCGGTTCTCAACAAGTATTTGCAGGAAGGACAGTGGAGCATCGGCCCCGTGGACGAGCAAGAGGGAGTGTACACCTTTTCCATCACCTTCACCAAGGGACATGAATACTATGTTCAGGAGCTGGACGCATCGGAGGGCAAAGGATTCAAAGACGTGAGAAAGACAGCTGAAACGGACACCCAGATGTTTATGCAGGCTACAAGCGAATATGTGAAGAGCAGCAACCTGAAAGACAACAACGGCAACTATTATAACGACCTTACCGGAGAGAATATCAAGACCTTAACGGGAGTGGAACTGCTCACCACCACTCCTGCCGAGCTTGGCAGCAATGCCGCCAATGCCTACTGGAAGATTATCTCCATGGCTGACTATTATAAATTACTCGATACGGAGAGTAGCCAGATGAAGGGCGAGGTGGACCTTACCTTTATGCTTGCCGACCCGAACTTCGAGAGGGAGAGTGCACGACTCACTCAGTGGACGAATGATGGCTTGGAGGATACAGGAACTCTGAAAATAGGTTTGGACACGTATTACAAGACGAATCCTAAGGATGAAAAATATACCAACACCTATAACGATAATTCTACAGCCCTCAACAATATGTTGAGCAACCACGGCAGAGCCTTGGGTGCAATGATATACAACGGCGGACGAGGCAGGTTGTATCAGGATGCCAAGGTGTATAGACCGGGATGGTATACCATACAGTGTGGCGGAATGACAAATGCCAACGGAAAACTCTTTGTGCAGAGGGTGGACAACAATCAGGTGTCGGAGCCGGTGATGAAGACTCTTACCAATTTGACTGACGACGATATCGCTAAATTCAAAAAGCCAAGCGCCCATCAACTCGGCTGGCCTTACACCGACGGGATGCCGATGTACAACGCTGTATTGGAGATTAACGACCTGAACCTTAACGATGGAAAATATGTGGAGAAATACAAAAACAGCGTAAAGATTTTCATCCGCGAGGCTTCTGACGACAAACCTGTAACGCTGCGTTTCGGAGTGGAAGTGGCAGAGGAGGCAAGTCTCGTGCCGCTGCTTGAGGATGAGACGGGCGACGACACGACGAATAAAACTGTAAGTACAAAGGATGAGATGACGATATTCGATGATTTCCATCTGTTGTTCAACGGTGTCGATGAGCAGCCAGATCTTGTACTCAGCGAGAATTGGACCGATCTCGACTATATCGAGAAGGCAAAATACACCTACGACCTGCAGCCGCTACATCTGGAGCGCACATTCTCGAAGGGCGAAAACGGCAACAACTGGAACACTATCATCCTGCCCGTGGCGCTCACGGAGACTCAGGTGAAGGAGGCTTTCGGCGAGAACACGAAACTCGCCAAACTATATGCCCTTACCGACAAGAATATCCTCTTCACCTACGAGGAGCCGAACGCCAATGGCGTATTGTTGCGTGCGTATACACCTTATATAATAAAGCCCGACAAAGAGAAGGGGTCATCAACAAAACATAATGTGGATATCACTCTCAACGACGGCTCTACTGTAAGTAAGGAGGTCGGCGAGAACCATTTCGACTTCGGTGCCGTTACGCTTTCCGGAAAGAAGCAGAAGAACGAAACGACGGATGAATACTATTATCCTATATCCTCGAATTATCCCAATTACGTGGCATCTTATGCAACAAGCAACGACACGGAGACGCTGGGCACGATGACAATCTACGGCACTCTGTGCAAGACATACACCACTACCGACGGGGTGAACTCCATTATCGACGGCAGACCGACATTGAAGGGCGGCAACTGCTACATAATGAAGAACAACGTGATGTATCAGGTGCCCGATATGCCGAATGGCTACGGACTTAGGGGTCTGCGCTGCTGGTTTGAATATACCGACCCGACGACAGGACAGTCTGTAGACCTGAGCCAACTGAAGCTCAACATCAACGGCATTGAGGATGACGCCACGAGCATCAGCGACATCACTGCAAACGACGGCATCCAGACTATCGACAGATTTGCCGACGGCATATATTCTGTCAGTGGCGAAAGGATTGCCGGTGCAAACAACCTGTCTGCGCTGCCAAAGGGAATATATATAGTGAATGGAAAGAAATTTATAAAGTAAGTGTCGAATTTTAGTTTTCTAATATTAAACTTTCCGATAAGAATTATTATATTGTCAGATTTTTTTTGTAAGTTTGCACGTCATAAATGGTATAAACAAAAACAGAAATGAAGATTAAAACTATTTTAATGGCAATGTTTGCCATAGTATTCGGCATGTCGCTTTCAGCATGCAGTGATGATGATGACAACAGCAAGTCTAAGAGCATGCAGATAGACCACGTGAAACTCGTGGCAAAATACAGTATGTCGCAAGACCTTGCCGACTTCGTGCGAGTAACGATAAACGGAACGGTATTGGAGAGTGACGGATTTACCAAGACTTATCAAGGTGTGTACGGTACTACGGCTGAGCAGACTTTGGAGATTCCGTTGCTTAAGGCTCCTGGCAAGATAGAGGAATATATCAGCGACGACGACGAAATTCTGGATGCGCCGGAGATTAAGAAGAGCGAATACCATTTCTCATACAACCTTTCATACTCTTTGGTTAAAGTGATGAAAGACGGAAAAGAGGTTTTTATCGACGACAACATCTATAACGGCACCAAGGAGACAAGCAGCGTAACAGTGAAAAACGATGACGGTACCAAGGTTTCTGAAAGAGCCGTAAAGGATGCCCTGGCTGAAATTAAAGCCGACATGCTCAAGGAGCGCAACAAGAAATTTTATGTGGAGATCGTAAAGACTGGCAACGACAGTATGGACGAGGTTAAGATTACTAAGATAAACTGATTAGGTCAGTAATATTTTTTAAAACACAATCATGCAGGAGACAGAGCTTATAGAAATAGGCTTTTGCCTCCTGTTTTCGTATTTACGAAATAAGCAACTGCTGTAAGTTGCAAAAGAAAATGTTTTTCGGTCATTTTACCCTCACACCCTCACACATAACCTCTGGAGCCCCTGTTTATCGGTGTTTCAAGGTGTGAGGGTAAGTGTGAGGGGTGGTGAGGGTAGGCTGTTTTATCAATTAATTCTAATAACAGTAACAAGAAGACGATATTTTTCTTAAATTTGCATTGAGAAACAAAAGAACAACTTACGTAAATGAAAATAAAGTATATCATAATATCTGTCGTCGCCTTGGCATGCACCGCCATAGCTGTAGCTTTTGCCATGAAGATTCTACAGAAAAAAGCTGCTGACGCATCTCCCGCAAGGCAAAAGCGAACAACAATAATAAAGCGAACTGCTAAGCCGAAGCCGAAAATGCAGAAAAAGCCGACTGACTCTATTGCCGTACAGCCTAAGACGATGCCTTTTATCCGCGGTATACTGCGCGATACTGACGGCAAGCCTGTTGCTGGCGTTATGGTTAGCAACGGCATAGAATGTACGCTTACGGATTCTCTCGGAGAATATAAGCTGAAAAACGACCCCGCGGCGCGTTTCGTCTTCTATTCCGTGCCTTCATACTGCGAAGTGCCGGTACATTCAGCCACTGACCGCACTGCAAATTTCTACCTGCCGATTTTAAAAAACAAGTTTAGATACAATTTCACACTGACCCGTCTGCCGGGCGGTACGGAAACGAACTACAGGATGATTGTTATCGGCGACCCTCAGGTTACCAATGCCTTTAATCCATACTATAACACTCCCGACGACAACGACATAGAGATGAGCGACGTCGAGAGGTTTACTACCGAAACGATGGTCGATATACGGCGAACGATACGTGCGCTGCCACAGGGTACTCCGGTCTACGGACTGAGTATGGGCGACGACGTGCAATACTATGGAGGATATAATCCGATGCTCGAACGACAGATAAGGGAGGCTCTCGGTTCATCGGAGATGCGCCTGTTTTCTGTAATCGGAAACCACGACCAGGATGGCAACCCCGAATATCTGCATAAGTGGGAAGAGAACTGGGGACCGACTGACTATTCTTTCGACCGCGGCGAGGAACACTATGTTTGCTTCAACAACGTGCAGTTTCTTCGGAAGGGAGGGTATTATTCTCCGGGCGAGCTAACAGACCGCCAGATGAAATGGCTACAGCAAGACCTCTCGCTTACGCCAAAGACGAAGAAAGTAATTCTATGCTATCATATCCCGTTGACCTTCGGCAACAGTCCGTTCCATCTTGCCACTCCTGTTGGCAATGCCGGAGAAAAGGGACATTATGCCTCGTCGCGCCTGTCTGCACTGCTCTCCATGCTCATGGAATTCCGCGGCTATGAACTGTTCTGCGGACATACGCATTTTGCCATCAACCACGAGATTGAACACGAGGGACACCACGTGCTCGAACACTGTCATGCCGCTGCATGCGGAAATATATGGCAGTCGAACGTAAATATCTGCGGCACGCCAAACGGATATTACGTTTACTCGTTTAGCGGCACACGTCTCCGCAACTGCTATTATAAGGGAACTTTCTGGGATGCACACAAGCAGATGACGCTCTTTCGTGCAGATACCGACTTCAACGGCGAGTCGTATGCTGCCGACTGGAATCTGTCTCGAGGCAAGAATATAATAATAGCTAATGTGTTTAATGCCGACTCCCGGTGGCGTATCTACGCCGAGGAAAACGGAGTGGAGTATCCTATGCAGCGCATAGACTCTAAGGGGCAGGATGCCTTTGCTACCGGATACCACCATAAGTATGAGGTGGCAACAAGTTTCCGGTTCATCAGTAAGCAAAACAGCTATCTCATAATGAACCACCTGTATTATTACGAACCGAAACATCCCGATTCTGATATCATGATTATCGCCCGCGACCCTTACGGAAATGTTTTCCGGGAATCGCTCGATGAAGTGGTAACGGAGCCGTTTTATAACTATGCCCATTATTATAAGGAAGAGAAGAATTAAATCAACCTGTATGGTTGGAAATCATAGTAGGTGCGGTGTCTCACCGCACAATAAAGAATGAGATATAGCATTTTCAAGCTAAAATAGTTATACTTTTCTTGCTGCTGTGCGGTGAGACACCGCACCTACTACATTGAGCATCATTTATTGATAATCTGAACTGTGATTTTCCAATCGTACAGCTCGAATTAAATCTGGAACTTGCGCTATATAAAAGAAAAAGGAAAGAGATGAAATTTTTTCACCTCTTTCCTTTTTTCATGTATCTTAGCCTAATCAGACTGAATATTTTTACTTCATGTCAACATACGGAATCTTGTCCATATCGCCATAGTCAAGGTTCTCGCCACCCATGCCCCATACAAACATGTAGTTGCTTGTTGCCGAAGCGCAGTGAACGCTCCATTCCGGCGACATCACAGCCTGCTCGTTGTGCAGCCAAAGCACACGGGTCTCCTGTGGCTCGCCCATGAAATGGGCAATAGTGTTACCCTCTGGCAGATTGAAATAATAGTAAGCCTCTACTCGGCGTCCGTGGGTGTGAGCCGGCATCGTGTTCCATACAGAACCCGGAGCAAGCTCGGTAAGTCCCATCTGCAGCTGACAAGGTCCGCCCTTTCCTCCGTTCTTCTCAGAAAGAACGTTGTTCACGATGAGCTGGTTGATAACGCGGTCGTTGCTCTCTTCCATCTTTCCGGCATGGAAACTGTTGGAGTTCAAGCACTTCAGCTTCTTCGCACGTGCTGCATCGTTGCATACAATCATCTGTGTAGGATAAGCCTTGTGGGCAGTTGTTGAGTTGAGATAGAACTTTGCCGGGTTCTGTGCATCCTTGCTGGCAAAGGTAATGTCCTTCGAACCGCGTCCTACATAGAGGGCATCCTTGAAGTGCAGCTCATACTGCTTGCCGTCTACGGTTACGATACCGATGCCCTTGCTGGTGTTGATGATTCCAAGCTCGCGGTTGTAGCAGAAGTATGGAGCCTTCAGAGGGTCGATAGTCTCGAGTTTCAGAACTGTTCCTACTGGCATCGCACCGCCGAATACAACGCGGTCGTACATAGAGTAAGTGAAATGGATCTTGTTTGCCTCCATAACCTTCTCCATGGTGAAAGCACTGCGCAGACGGTTGGTATCGTAGGTCTTTACATCCTGAGGATTGCAAGCCGTCTGGATTTTGTAGTCTGTCTGTGCGTTGGCACACAGAGCTGTAGCCATGATGGCTACTGATAAGATTATCTTTTTCATTATTATATTTATATTTACTGTATAGTTACAAACTTAGCCGTTTAGCCATTTCTTACCCTTTGGGGTATTTAGCCACAGAAGGAATCCTCCGCCAAATATGATGCAGAGAATAAATAAAAAACTTAAACCACTTATATACATCACTTTAAAAATTTATTTCCGATACCTGCAAATATTACAGTTACTATAACTCCCAAAATAACTCCCAGCCAATCAAGAAAACTATTCTTTGTCAGCAATGGTGTTAAACCTCCCAACACGGACGCAGCAAATGTAAGTTTCCCCAAGTCCAGGAAAAAAGAAGCAATTTTCTCCTTCCTTACCCGTTCTTTCTCCTCTTTAGTCATTCTGCTCTTTCTTTATGGAATTTGCCATTCTATCTTCCTTCACAATCCTTCTGTTGTTGATAAACATCAGTGCGAGGGTGATGACGGCAAGAACTCCCATACCTACATACTCGAGCTTCACGCCGCGGTAGATGAGCCATCCGATGAGGGATGATGCAAAGTCGAGGGCTCCACCTGAGAAACCTTGCGGTATCTCGGCTGCCTTGTCGCCTGTTGCCTCAAACACGTGCTGGGCTGCCATGGTGAAGTCGGGTGCCATATCGGTAACGAAATACAGACCGATGATGAGGGCTATGAGTCCTACGATGAGGGTCTTCACCACATTACCCTTTGTAAACGGCAACACCATTGGGAAGAGATAGAACATTCCGGCAAGTGAAGCGAGCGGCAAGAACTGGTTGCCGGGCAGGAATACTGCCAGGGCGAGGATTACGGGGATAAGGATGATAGAAACGACGAGTGTCGTCGGATGTCCGATAACGAGTGCCGGACTCATGCCGATATGCACCTTCTTGCCGTTGAATTTCTTCTTTACCAGCTCCTGTGTCTTCTCTGAGATTGGTTTCAGTCCCTCGATAAAGAGCGAGGTGATACGGGGAATGAGTTCCATAACGGCTCCCATGGTAACACCGAGGAACAGGATTTTCTTTATGTCGAGCTGTGCTGCCCAACCGATAAGCATTCCTACGATTACTCCGAGAACGAGCGGTTCGCCGAGCACACCGAATTTCTTTTTCAGTCCCTCGGCATCGATATCGAGCTTAGAGAATCCCGGAATGAGGTTCAGCACCTTGTCTATGACGATTGCAAACGGCATGAAGCTCTGGCAGAACGGCTGCGGAATAGATATTCCCTCAAGGTCGTAGTATTTCTGGAATCGCTCTGCCGTCAGGTCAGCGCATACCAATGTTATGATATAGCACACGATGGCTGCGAAATATCCCCAAAGGAGGCTCTCGCCCATCACGAAGTATGCCACGGCACCGATAAAGGCAAAGTGCCAGTAGTTCCACAGGTCGATATTCACCGTGCGTGTGGTCTTCGTTACAAGCATCAGAAAGTTCACACCGAGACAGATAGGGATAATCAGTGCGCCCACGGCGGTGTTGTATGCTACGGCTGCGGCTGCAGGCCAACCCATATCGAATACGTTTAGCTGCAAGTGGTAAATGTCGGAGATACCTTTCAGCGGGTCATTGAAATTTGTCGTAAGCAGGGCTGTAACAACACCGAGCCCTACGAATCCTACACCTACGAAAAGTCCCGACTTCAGGGCTTTTCCGAATTTCATGCCGATGCACAGTCCGATGACGGTGAAGATAATCGGCATCATAACGCTTGCTCCTAAACTGATAATGTAACTGAATACTTGTTCCATTTTGTTTCTTTGTTCTTTTATGTTATTAGTATGTATTTTCGCATATACGGGGCAAAGTTAGTAAATATTATCATAATCAACAAATTTATAATAATTTATAACATTTATCCGCCATGATGCAATAAGGCTCCTGCAATGGAACGAATTCCTGTGCAGGAGCCTATTTGTATATTCAAGTTTCTGATTTATAATCTTCCCCTCCCCCTCCGGGGCGGAGCTGTTACCTTTAATTGCTATAAACTTGCATATTTGTCATTACTAAATCTGTATCATTTCTAATTTTACAAGTAATTATCTCTGTTTTTTTAGCAGAAAGAGTAACTGCTCCGCCCCTGGAAGGGGAGGCGGGGGAGGGGAAGAACTAAATCTGAAATTTTATAGGGTGTCCAGTTAGATGTTCCGAAAAACAGATGCTGAAATCACCCGTTAAG
>ERZ808246.1642-NODE-1642-length-15722-cov-3.387758_pt1 | contig 15722 bp, 15 predicted proteins | sample MGYA00521083_ERZ808246 | MGnify/ENA primary metagenome ERZ808246 (study PRJEB31516, sample SAMN03275577) | gut metagenome | biome: mammalia-associated habitat; material: feces | host: Papio cynocephalus | place: Kenya | collected 2012-07-07 ...
TCTCTTATTATACCAGAAACGGGAGCATTTTTAAAGTTTTTTGACAAGCTGAAAACGGCGAAATCAAAGATTTCGCCGTTTTGATTTTACTTGAAAAAATTCCGGATATGATGTATAATGATTGCGGAGTTTTCGGAAAGGAAGAGCAATATGTTGACGAAAGAAACCATTGAAAGAGTCCTTGAGAAAGCGCTTAGCACCGGCGGCGACTTTGCGGAAATTTTTGTGGAAGATACCATGCGTCAGAATGTCGGCGTTTTGGATGGAAAGCTTGATACAGCACTGAATGCGAGAGTGTATGGAATCGGCATCCGTGTGTTAAAAGGGACAAAGTGTGTTTACGGTTCCACAAACAACGATGATATTCATTCTTTGCTTCAAATGGCGGAAAATCTGGCATTTGCCATCGGGACGGAAAGCAAAAGTTCTTCCGTTCATGTTGAAAAACGGGAGTTTGTCAGCGCTCATCCCGTGATTTACGTGCCGGCATCTGTGGAAATTGAAAAGAAAATCAATGTGGTAAAAACGGCATATAAAGCTGCAAAAGAGTATTCTTCCGACATTTCTCAGGTTCAGTCCGTGTCTCTAGAATGGGACAGTCGTATACAAATTGCCAACAGTGACGGACTTCTTGCCGAAGACCGCAGAATATACAGCCGCTTGGCTGTGATGGCGGTGGCAAGCTGTGAAGGAGAAAATCAGGTGGGATTTGAAGGTCCCGGACGCCGTATGGGCTTTGAACTGTACGAAAAAACCGTGGATCCTGTGCTCTTTGCCCGTGATGCGGCAAAACAGGCGGTGACAATGCTACACGCTAAAGAATGCCCCAGCGGAAAATTCCAGGTAGCAATCGAAAACGGCTTTGGCGGCGTGATTTTCCATGAGGCTTGCGGACATTCTTTGGAAGCGACCAGCGTTTCCAAGGGAAATTCCGAGTTTTGCGGAAAGCTCGGGCAGATGATTGCCAATCCAAAGGTTACCGCCATAGACGACGGCACAGTTCCCAACGAATGGGGTTCCATTGATATCGACGATGAGGGAACGCCGGGAAGAAAGAATGTGCTGATTGAAAACGGCGTGCTGAAAAGCTATATGATTGACAAACTGGGCGGACGTCTGATGGGAATGGAGCCGACAGGAAACTCCCGCAGACAGGATTACAGTTTTGCGCCGACTTCCCGTATGACGAATACGTATATTGCCAACGGACCGGACAAAAATGAGGATATTCTGAAATCTATGCAGAATGGACTGTACGCAAAGAAAATGGGCGGAGGCTCCGTGAATCCGATTACGGGTGAATTCAATTTTTCCGTTTCGGAAGGTTATATGGTCCGTAACGGAGAAATCTGTGAACCGGTGCGCGGAGCGTGCCTGATCGGAAAAGGATCGGAGATATTGAAAAAAATCGATATGGTCGGTCAGAATCAGTCGTTCTGTGCCGGTATGTGCGGTTCGTCCAGCGGTATGATTCCTGTGAATGTGGGACAGCCGTTGATTCGTGTAACGGATATCACGGTCGGCGGACGCGGTTAAGGAGGTGTTGATATGAACTTTGAAGATTTCAAAGCTTTGGTAATAAAAACCGCTCAACAGTGCGGTTTGAAAGAGTACGAGCTTTATTACAGCCACGTGGAGGAAAACAGCTATACCGCTTATAAGGGTGAGATCGATCAGTTGTCCAATACTTGTGGTGACGGAGCAAACTTCCGCTGCCTGGTGGACGGAAAAATGGGCTATGCGGCAACGGAGCTGTTTTGTGCCGAGGAAGCGGAACGCATTGTGAAAGACGCACAGAAATGCGCGTTGGTTCTTGAAAGTGAGGATCCGGATTTTCTGTACGACGGAAAAGACGAATATGTTTCTGTGGAAGAAGTGGATCAGACACTGCAGCCAGCTAAATTGCCGATTCAGGCGGCACTGGAATTGGAAAAATTCTGCTATGCAGCAGATTCACGCGTTACGTCGGTTTCCGATTGCACCTTTGCGGAAGCGGTCTCGGAAAAACGAATTGTGAATTCCCACGGGTTGGATCTTTGCGGAAAATCGCATATGCACATTGCCTATGCACAGGCAACAGCAGAGGAAAACGGTGATGTTCAGGCGGGATTCGGTATTTCGTTCGGGAATAAGGCAGCAGATATTGACACTGACTTTATTGTAAAAGAAAGTGTAGGCGACGCCGTGGATATGCTGGGTGCTACCAGTATTCCTTCCGGGAAATACAAGGTTGTAATTTCCAATACACAGGCGGCAGCACTGTTGTCAACATTTTTGGACGTTTTTTCTGCGGATCAGGCACAAAAAGGATTGTCACTTCTGGCGGGAAAGGAGAATACTCCGATTGCTTCCGAGCTTGTCACTCTGTGCGACGATCCGATGTGTGAAAAGGTGTGCTGTAAAGCGGCTTTCGATGCGGATGGTGTGGCAACCTACCGCAAAAACGTGATTGAAAAAGGTGTGTTCAAAACCCTTCTGTACAACCTGAAAACCGCTCATAAAGCAGGCGTGAAGAGCACGGGAAATGCGTATCGGGGATCTTATAAAGCAAAGGTTTCCACAGCACCGTTTGCTTTCTATATCGAACCGGGCACAAAAACTCCGGAAGAAATGTTTGCCGATATCGGAGACGGTTTGTATGTTACGGAGCTTAACGGTATGCATGCGGGTGCCAATGCGGTTACAGGAGATTTTTCACTGGCAGCAAAAGGATTTTTGATTAAAGACGGTAAACGTGACCATGCCGTAAAAGAAATAACTCTTGCGGGAAATTTCTTTTCATTGCTGAAATCGGTAGAAGAGGTCGGAAAAGATCTGCGCTTTTCGATGCCTGCCGGCACGACGCAGATCGGTGCGCCGTCGCTTTCCGTCGGAGAAATGACTGTTGCCGGTGAGTAAGATTCTGAAAGTGGGGGAGAATATGCGAAGACGAGTGCTTGCATTTTTTGCTATGGCGTTGCTTTTTTTCGTATTGGTATACAATGCGGCAGCAGATGACAACACGGTTTTCTTCGGCACATTCACTCCCGTTTCCTATTATATCGGGATGGGAAGCAAAGAAAAACTCCTGGACGGCATTTCTGCTTTCGATCCGGATACCGGAGAAAACATCAGTGATCACATTGAAGTGTTGGGAACGATTGATTTTGACAAAATCGGTGTGTATACCATTCAGTACAGTGTGGTCGATCACAGCGGACATACATGGGGACAATTGCGCAAAGTAATGATTGTCGATCTCAACAGCGATGTTGTCTATTCCAATGTAAATAACGGCTTCAACTATCTTGAATCCATTGACTTTGAAAAAATCAAGAATACAGGGTTCATGCTGTCCTACGATCTGTATACGGAGGACTATAAAAAGCTGTTGTATTCATGGTCATTTTCAGGGGAGAATATCTACAATCCTCCGCGACGCATGAGCGTGACCATTTCGGGAGAGAGCGAGCATTACGACGCGATCAGGAATTATGTGGGAGAAGCAAACTTTCAGATTCTCAATTTTGAACATAAGGGAAAGTTCCCGACAACGGCGGAGATTCTTTTTGCTGTGAATGATGACATTCACACCGATTCATCGCTGTATCTGTATTCTTATGTGGCGGGCGAAGGGCTGAAGCTGATTGCGGACGGAATTAAAATCAATGCCGCCGGATATTCGTCTTACGGATTTTCCGAAGGTGGGGAATATGTACTCACCGACAAAAAAGTCGGATTTAACCGTACAGATTTCCCTGTATCTTCCGTTAATTCCGGCACTGAGGTCACCGTGTCGCAAAACTCCGATGTTTCCGCAATCACCGACATCGATTTCAATCGACCGACTTCGTCGGATTCGCTGAAATCGCATTTTGCGGTATCCCCGCAGCAGAAAACGGTGCTGATCCGGATGACTGCTTTTTGCACAGTGGTGATTGCTTTGGCAATTTTGGTTTTTGCTTTTTCGAGAAAAGGCAAATAAAGCACGCCTGAATTTTCAAAAGTGTCTCCAAAGGTGACTGCAATAAAAAAGCCTTCGTACTCATTTTGAACGAAGGCTTTTTCCTAAATGTGTTATTTTGTGACCAATTCGTAGGTATCCTTGGCAATCATCAGTTCTTCGTTGGTCGGAATGACAAGGAAACGAACCTTGGAAGCGGGAGTGGAGAAATCCACCTCTTCGCCGCGGATGTGATTCTTTTCTTCGTCGATTTCCACACCGAGGAATTTCAGCTTGTCCGCTACATAGGTACGGTAAGCCGGGTTGTTTTCGCCGATGCCGCCCGTAAATACGACAGCATCCACGCCGCCCATAGCTGCGGCAAATCCTCCGACGTATTTGGTCAACTGATGGCACAGCATATTGGTGATCAACTGGCAGCGGGCGTCGCCGCGTTTTGTGCCCTCCTCGATATCACGATTGTCGCTTGTCCATCCGGAAACACCCAGGATTCCGGACTTTTTGTTCATCACGCGATCCATTTCGTCGGGCGTCAGATTTTCCTTTTTCATAATCAGGGGAACAATTGCGGGGTCGATAGAACCGCAGCGGGTTCCCATCATGATTCCTTCAAGCGGCGTTACACCCATGGTGGTGTCCAGGCACTTGCCATTCTGAACGGCGGCAATGGAAGAACCGTTGCCGAGGTGACAGGTGACCAGACGCAGATCTTTCAAATCTTTTCCGAGCAGAGCAGCGGCACGCATACTTACATAGCGGTGCGAAGTGCCGTGGAAGCCGTAGCGACGGATTTTGTATTTCTCATAATATTCGTAAGGAAGTGCGTACATATATGCGTAGTCGGGCATTGTCTGATGGAATCCGGTGTCAAATACCGCAACCTGCGGAACATTTTTGCCCATGATTTCTTCGCAGGCACGAATACCGGTCAGATTGTGCGGATTGTGCAGCGGTCCGAGTTCACAGCATTCTTCGATTGCTTCGATTACCTTGTCGTCTACAATGACGGAACCGGAGAATTTTTCACCGCCGTGGAGTACACGGTGTCCGACCGCGCCGATTTCGCTCATGGAGCTGATGACACCGTGCTCTTTGCTGACCAGCGTGTCCATGACCAGTTTAATGGCTTCTTTGTGATTGGCAATGGGAAGTTTGAGCTTATAGTCCTCACGACCCTCCACCTTGTGTTTAAAGTTTCCGCCCTCGATGCCGATGCGGTCGCACATACCTTTGGCAAGGAGCTTGTCGTTGGACATGTCGATCAACTGGTACTTGAGCGAAGAACTTCCTGCGTTGACTACGAGAATTTTCATTTTGGTTCCTCCAATAAATTAAGTCTTGAAAGATGATGGGGAAAACGCTATAATATTATCAACGGATCAGAACGCAGCGGGGTGCAAAAAAATGAGAATTGCCGCGATCATCGCCGAATATAACCCGTTTCATAACGGACACTTGTATCATATTCAACAAACAAAAGAACAAGGAAATGCCACACATATCGTGGCAATTATGAGCCCGGATTTTGTCCAGCGCGGAGAAACTGCACTGCTGGAAAAAAGCGTGCGGACGCGGGCAGCACTGGAGCATGGGGCGGATCTTGTGCTGGAGCTTCCGACGCCGTATGTGCTTTCCAACGCCTCAAATTTTGCCCGTGCGGGGGCGGAAATTATTCACGCAATGGGTTGTGTGGATGTTGTCAGCTTCGGAAGCGAAAGCGGAAACGAAAAGCAATTGTCGAACATTTCTGATCGGCTTCTTACGGGCGCACATGAAGCGTTTCTCAAAGAATACCTTGCTTCCGGTTTGCCGTTTGTAAAAGCGCAGGCATTGGCAATTGAAAAAACATTTGGCGAAGGTGCCGGACAATTGCTGGAACATCCGAACGACGTGTTGGCAACGGAGTATATCCGTGCTTTGAAAATTGCGGATTACCACGGGGAAATTCTCGCCGTCAAACGCGAAGGTGCCGAGCACGACGGGGAAGAAGCGGCAGGTGTTTTTGCCAGCGCTTCTGCAATACGGAAAATGATGTCGTTCCAATCTGATAGTATATCACAAAAATACGTTCCCTGCAATGCTTTTCTCGCATATCGGGAGGATTTTGTAAAAAATCACGGTTTTTCCGATCTGTCGCGCTTGGAAAGAATGATTTTGGATCGACTGCGTCGAATGACCGACGAAGAATGGCGAGAAGTACCGGATGTTTCCGAGGGAATTGAGAACCGTATCCGAAGGTCTGCCGGGTACGTCGGTACGTTGGAGGAACTGTATCACAGCATAAAGAGCAAGCGGTATTTGATGGCACGCATCAAAAGGATTGTTTGCTGTTCGCTGATTGGGATCACCAAACAACATACGGAAGCCCCGGTGCCTTATCTTCACATCCTCGGGTTCAATAAAAAAGGGGAGGAAATTCTGACAAAAATGAAGAAAACGGCATTGCTTCCGTTTTCCGTTTCATTGAAAACACTTGAACAGGTCAATTCCGATTGCCGGAAACTGGCAGAAATCGAAAGCCGCAGCACCGATGTTTTCGGATTGACCATGCCGACTGTTTTTCCGGCAGGGTTGGAATACCGGAGAATGCCGATAAAGTTATAAGATTTTTTTAAAATTGTGAATGAATCGTGAAATTGTTTTTTTGGGTGTTGACGATTGGCGTTTCTTGCGGTATAATATACGCGTATCTTGCAAAATCTTCAGGAAAGGTGATTGAAATATGAATTATAAACATAAACTTGCCGCTGTGCTTGTCTGTCTGGCAATGATGACTTCTTTTGTCGCCTGCGACAACGGAGGTCAGACTTCTTCCGGCAGTAATACTTCGAGCGAAACTACCTCGACTGTTTCCGAGGACATTTCTTCGGATACATCCTCTGAGGAATCCGAAGAAAGCGGTTCGATCGGTGACAAAGAGGAGCTTGATCAGGACATTAAAAAGAAAATTGACGATGCGGTCAAAATCAACAGCGATGTGGTCGGATGGCTCAATATCGCCGGTACGAATATCGATTATCCCGTGCTTCAGAATCCGGACGGAAAGAACGTGCCGATCAGCCAGGTAAATCAGTATTATGTAGGACGTGATCTTTACAAGAAAGTGAGCAAGAACGCCTGCATTTTTGCCGACGATTACAATCAGATGGGTGATCGTACCGAACTGAGCCGTAATACCATTCTGTACGGTCATAACTGGACAAACATTGAAAAGAACGGCGCCGCTGTGCGGATGAATGACGACCGCGATGTGATGTTCGGACAGCTGCTCATGTTTAGCGATCTTGATTTTGCAAAGAAAACGCCCGCGTTCACATTTGCAACACTTGACGATAATATTACTTGGGTGGTTTTCGCAGCGTTCTATACCGATACTTCTTTCTATTACATTGAGGATGCTCCCACGGATTCCGAATTCATGAAGATTGTCAATGGCGCGATTGAGCGCAGCGAACATATCTACGATGTGGATGTGCGCTTGTCCGATAAGATTCTGACACTTTCGACCTGCACCAGAAGACTTGGTTCGACGGATGATCAGCGTTTTGTGGTCATGGCTCGTATCCTTCGTGACAACGAAAAAGTGGAAGATTTCGCAGCTCCGACGGATAACCCGAATCCGAAGAGACCTTCGTGGTATAAAGGAAACCGATAATTTTAAACGGCTCGGCACTCAAGTGCCGAGCCGTTTTTGCCGTGAGCCTTCGAGGACATCCTCGGAGGTTTTATTATGCAAAAGATTATGTGCGGTTATTCTTGTACGCATTTGTAAGATCGATTGCAGAATCAAAAGGGGAGATTCCCGCATTTTCCAGCCGCTTGTTAAGTACATAGAAGCTCTTTTGATAGAATACCGGAAAAACGACGGCTTCCTCTGTGAGGAGTTTTTCGGCATCGGAAAGCAAGGCTTCTTTTTCTTTACTGTCAGTGGAAGCGCCGATTTTTTGCAAAATCGAATCAAAATCGGGGCTTTCCCAATGCAGATAGTTTGCCGACGATTGTGACGAGAACAGGGAATAGATGCTTGAGGGAGAATTGCTTTCGGCGGTCAGCGGAAAAAGTGCGAGGTCAAAGTCGCCGCTTTTCAGTGCGCTGTCATAATCCGAATTTTCTAATGCACGAAAATTCACGGCAATTCCGAAATTATCCATCCATGCTTTTTGCGCAAAGGTCATAAATAATTTAAATTCCTGTCTGTCGGGAATGAGAACGGTGAGCTTTTGCGGAAGTGTTTCCGGTGCGATTTCTTTCATACCCGAAGAAAAAAGCGTTTGCGCGTCCGATTGCAGAATCGGCAAGTTCGTTTTGCTTTTGTTTTGAGACAAGTCGGGAGGAAGAATACCGTTTGCCGGAAGAAAATCCGCCCGACATTCCACCTGTGCATTGATGTTGTTTAAGGGCAGCGTGAACGCTTGTCGGATTGCGGTGTTGCGAAAAGCGGAGACATTTTGATTGAACCCGAGAACCCATGTGGTGGTATAAAATTCGCGGATATTGAATTTTTCGGTGTCAACGTTGCTCGCAATTTCCCAAGGCAAAACCGCCAGATCGGTCGTTCCGTCCAAAAGGCGCTGAGAAATGTCGTTGTCCGCTGCGGTATAAAAATTGATTCCGTCGGACAAAACGGTGTCGGGAGCATAGTATTTGCGATTTTGGCGCAAGGAAACATATTTTCCCTTTTGCCAATCGGAGATGACGAATTTTCCGTTGTACAGCAAAAAGGAAGCATCAGAACCGTATTTTCCGCGCGATTCTTCAAAAAACTTCCGATTGCACGGAAAGGCGGAAACTTCAGTCAGCGCACGGAGAAAATCCTGATTTCGGTAAGACAGCTCAAAGACAACGGTATTCCCGTCTGCACGCACACCCAGATCGGAGGGAGCGGCTTTTCCGTCGAGAACTTCTTCGGCGTTTTTGATACACAAAAAAGAAGCATAATCGTGAGCGGAGGTCTCGGGCGAAAACAACCGTTGAAAGGCAAAAACAAAATCGTCGGCAGTCAGCGGATCGCCGTTGGACCAGGTCAGTGCTTTTTTCAGCGGAAAAGTATACGAAAGTCCGTCTTCGGAAACCGTATAGTTTTCGGCGCAAACGGTATGTATGCTGCCGTCCTCATTCTTTGCGACAAGCCCTTCAAAAACGTGCTTCAAAACGGTTTTTCCCGCGTTGTCGGTCACGGTCTGAGGATCAAGATTCCGTGGGTCGGAGGCAAGGTCATAACGAAGAATGTTGTCTTTTTTGCTGAATCGGCAGGAAGACAGTCCTGTAAGGCAGCACAAAACAGCAAGCACGAGCGAAAAGGTTTTTTTCACTTCGTATCCTCCTTATTTTTGCGATCGGTAAGGTGATTGCCGATCAGAATACCGGCAATGCCCAATATTGCGGTGACAGAAAACGCAATGACGGTTTTCAGAAGATTTCCTTCCAGAATCGTGGAGCCTGCATAGGTAGAGGTGATGATGGAAGGAATACGAGCAAAGGTGGATATGAGCAGAAAGTCGCGCATTTTGATCGGTGTCAGCGGGGCAAAGTAAGTGAGTACATCTTTCGGGGTTCCCGGGATAAAGAAAAGAAGAAAAATGAGAAGCTCCAGCTTCTGCGAGTTCTGCAAAAAGCGAAAACGCTCCATTTTTTCCGTATCAAAGAAAACCTCGAACAGCGGTTTCCCGAATTTTCGCATAGCAAAGAAAACAAGTGCGGAAGCAATGGCACAGCCGACTATGGAAACCGCAAGTCCGCCGAAGGTGCCGAACAAAATTCCCATCAGAATTTCCACCGGTTCTCCGGGAATAAAGGCGATGACGACTTGGAGAATCTGAATGCCGAGCATAATGAGAACGCCGCCGAACCCCATATTTTCAATATATTTCTGAAACGATTCGCGCACGCCGTTTTCGGTCAGCGATTGAATGATCGGAGTCAGATTTATGCACAAAACAATGGAAAGAATCAAAAAAAAAACAAGAAAAATCAAGGTAGCAAACAATTTTCGGTTGCTTTTCAGGGTGCGGAATATATCTTTCATTTTATTCATCCTCTGTATATCGAATTACCGTTCCGATACACTATTATAGCACACTTTTTTGTCGAATGCACAATTGTTTTTTTAGTTTTGATTTCAGAAGTGTTTAAGAATATTTTAAACTGTACAAATGCCGCTTTTTGTTGTATAATGAAAGAAAAACGACGGAGGAAAAATATGTTTTATGATTTTGTCCGTATCATTCTGGCAGGATTGTGTGCCGTGTGTTACGTTATTCTCACAGTGAAAATCTTCAACAAACGCAAGGCGGAAAAGAAGGAGGAGGTTACGGTCTATCCCGGAAAATACTATACCCGCCTGACCTTCGATCTGATCGGTGACGGCTGTATGCTGGCTTTTATTTTTTCCGTCCTCATCGCCATTGTGAATCGGGGCGAATATACCGTTGATTGGTGGTGCCCGATGTACGCGGCGGCGGCAAAGTATCTGAATTATAAAAATAATTTTTGAAGCTCATAATTCTCACTCACGGGTGCATAATAGAATAGAGCCAACGCTCAATTGTACTTGAAAGAGGAGAAAAAATTATGTCTAATCAATGCGATTGCAACCACAACGCTTCCATCGGATGTACGGTCACACAGTGCCGTCATCATGCGGAAAAATCCGATTATTGCACACTGGATAAGATTTATGTCGGTACCCATGAGGCAAACCCGACCATGGTGGAGTGCACCGACTGTAATTCCTTCCAACTGAAAACCGATCGCTGAGTAGTGCCATTCCTGAAACCCGAAGTTGTGAAAAAACAACTTCGGGTTTTCTCTTGACAAAAGAAAAAACCGTGGTATACTATAACTGTCTCATATGATACACTTTGTGAGGTGAAGCAGTGTGCCGTACCGACAGGTTTTGCAGAAGTGCTGTCTGTTTGAAAATATGTCCCGGGAAGAAATGGAAACCCTTCTGGAACACCACAGTCAGGTGCAGACGTTTCCCGGCGACCGGATTCTTTATTCGCGTAGCCGTCTGCCGGAGCAGATCGGAATTGTATTGGCGGGTGAAGTACTGGTTTATAAAGACAGCGGGCAGAACGTATTGCTGAATAAAATCGGTGTCGGCGGTTTTTTCGGAGCCGCGGCGCTTTTTTCGGCAAATCACAAATATGTGTCGGTGCTGAAAACCGCCGGTGAGTGTACAATTCTTCAAATCGGGATTGATGATTTTCGTACAATGCTGGAAGCTTCTCCGAAGCTGGCACTCAATTATATAAAGTTTTTGAGCGGAAGAATTGAGTTCCTGAATCTGAAAATCGATGCCTTTACGGCAACGGATGCTGCACAGAAGCTGTCACTGTATCTGTACAACAGTGCTTCGGAGGAAACGAAAAATCTGACTGAACTGGCAAAACGTCTGAACATGGGGCGTGCCTCTTTGTATCGGGCGGTAGAAGAACTGGAAAAAGAGGGCATCATTGAGAAAAACGGTAAAAAAATCACGGTCAAAAACCGTGAGCTTTTAAAAGAGAAAGGAAGAGTACAATGAAAAAAACAATGGCAATTTTGCTTTCTGTGCTGTTGATCATTTCCTGTGTGGCTTGTAATAACAGTACCACGGGCAGTGAGACGGAGTCGTCGGTACTTCCGACCGAAAGCAATGAACTTTCCTCGACGGAAAATTCCGCAGAAACAACCGAGAAAACAACGGTGAACATCACCGTGCTGAAGGGTCCGACAGGACTCGGCGCCTTGCAGTTGATGGAAAAAGCCGAAAACGGCACCGCGGCGAATGACTATCACTTTGAACTTGCATCGGCACCTACCGATGTGACTGCAAAACTGTTGAATAAAGAAATTGACATTGGCGCTGTGCCGACAAACCTTGCGGCGGTTCTGTACAATAAAACCAAAGGCAATGTCGTTATGCTGGTGGCAAATACGCTCGGTACACTGTATGTGGTGACGAAAAACGCCGATATTTCTACTGTCGCCGACCTCAAGGGCAAGACGATTTATTCTTCGGGAAAAGGCGCTACGCCCGAGTATGTGCTTAACTACCTTCTGACCGAAAATGGACTGGATCCCGAAAAAGACGTGACGGTGGAATATAAATCTGAGCATGCGGAAATCGCGCCGCTGTTTGCGTCCGAGGACAGCGTGATTGCCGTGCTTCCCGAACCTTTTGTCACCAATATGCTGTTGAAGAATGAAGGACTGAAAGTCAGCCTGAATCTTACGGAAGCGTGGAACGACGTTTCGGAAAGCGGTCTTGTGATGGGCTGTCTGGTAGCTCGAAAGGAATTTGTCGATCAGAACAAGGAGGCGGTGGATCGCTTCCTGGAGGAATATAAGGAATCGACCGATTATACCAACAATCAGATTTCCGCCGCTGCCGAGCTTTCGGAAAAATACGACATTATGGCAAAAGCGGTTGCGGAAAAAGCCATTCCGAATTGCAACATCACCTATTTGGACGGCGCCGAGATGAAATCCAAAGTCGGCGGATTTTTTGAAGTCCTTTTTGCAGCTGACCCTGCTTCGGTAGGCGGAAGCTTGCCCGATGACGCCCTGTATTATGAAAAATAAGCGATTTCCCGCGGGAGTCGTCCGATCAGCAGCCATTCTTTTTTGGCTGCTGATTTGGTATATTCTTTCACGGAAGGTAAATATAAATATCCTGCTCCCGTCTCCGATTGCGGTGCTGAAAAAAGCGGTGCAGTTATTGCAAACGTCGGACTATTGGCTCTCGGTCACAGTGTCGTTTTATAAGATCATGCTGGGCATTTTGTGCGGCATGGCGACAGGGGCAGGCATCGCGGTACTGACGTCAAAAAGCCGTGTGTTGCATGAAATATTCAGCGTGCCGCTGAACCTGATCCGTTCCACGCCGGTCGCTTCCTTCATCCTGATGGCGTTGGTTTGGGTGAAAAGCCGCAATCTGTCGGCATTTATCACGGCGATGATGGTGCTGCCCATTGTTTGGGCAAATATCCAAGAAGGCATTGTGACGGTGGACAAAAATTTGCTGGAAGTGGGGAAGTGCTATCACTTTTCCTTTCGAAAAACCATGCGTTATATTTACTTTCCTCATTTGCGCAGCTTTTTCACCGCTTCGTTGACCACTGCGGTGGGTTTGGGGTGGAAGGCAGGTATTGCCGCCGAAGTGATTGCTACGCCGCGGGGAACCATCGGTGCCCACCTGAACGACACGAAAGTATATCTGGAAACGGAAGAACTGTTTGCCTGGACGCTGACTGTCATCCTGCTGAGTGTTCTGATACAGTTTTTACTGAAACGTCTGGCAAAAGGGGGAAAGAAGCGTGAAGATTGAGAACCTTTCCTTTAGCTACGGCGACAAGAAAATTTTTGAAAATCTCAGTGTTCGATTTCCCGAAAGCGGCACAGTGTTTATTGATGCGCCGTCCGGTAGAGGAAAAACCACCTTGTTTCATCTTATTTCCGGTATTTACCGCCCGCAATCGGGAGAAATAGAAAAGGAAAACAAAAAAATTGCCTATATGTTTCAGGAGGATCGCTTGTTTCCGGAGTTTTCCGTGCTGGAAAATGTTTCCTGTGTGCGCGACGGAAGTCGTGCACAGGCAGCAGAGCTGCTTGAACAATTGGGACTCGGAGCAGAGCTTGCGTCTTTGCCGAAGGCTCTGAGCGGCGGCATGAAGCGGCGCGTGGCGTTGGCGCGTGCGCTGAATTTTAATGCCGACATATTGCTTCTGGATGAGCCGTTCAAGGGACTTGATGCGGATACGGCTTCTCAAACGGCAGAGGTGTTGAAAAATCACAGTGCAGGAAAACTTTTGCTGATTGCGTCACATATTACCGGACATGATTTATGGGACGATGCCACTGTTTTTACACTTCCGTGAATTATTTCAGCCGTTTTCCAGCAAAAACCGTGTTGAAAAAATCCTCCGTGCTGTAACGGTGTGCGCGGTTGTATCGCTTCAATCCGTAAAGACAATCCGGATTTTGCGACAGACGGTTCATGCCTTCTTCACATCCGAGCGTGATCCGAAATCCCAGTCCGCGGATGATATCCGGACAGCAATCGCTGACTGCACCGAAAGGGTAGGTGAAGATTGCCGAACGTTTTCCGAGATATTCATACATTTTGTTTTCCAACGTCATAATGTCGTTGGTGAGGCAAACGGTGTAGTCGTTGATGCTTTCGCCGCCCAGTCGTTTGCATCCTTTTCGCGGATATTGGGTGTGCATATCGTAGGTGTGATTGGCAAATTCCACATATCCGGATTCCTGCATCTCCAGAGCGGTTTCCCAGTTGATGTAGGCATATGCGGCGTTTTTGTCGTCTATCTCGGTGTATTTGTCGGTTTGCGACCCGATAATTGAAATGACGGCTTTGAAATTAAATTCCCGAAGCAAATCGTAAGCATAAACATAATTGCTCAGATAACCGTCGTCAAAAGTGATCATGATCGGTTTTTCCGGGAGCGGTTGACCGAAGTCCATAAAATTCAAAAGCTCCCGTGAAGTAATCGGTGTGTATCCATTGTCCTTGATGTACTGAAAATCTGCCCGTAACTGTTCGGGAGAAATGCAGTAGTTTCCGAGTTTTTTGGAGCTTTTCTGAATGTGATGGTACATCACAATGGGCATCGAAATCTGCGGCTCGGAAGCGTCAGCTTCCCGCACATTCCGGGAAATGGCGGAAATAACAAGAAGTGCGACGGTCAGCACCAGTATCGGAATGATGCGCTTAAAGTATTTTCTCATAAACGACCTCCCTGAACAGTAGTAAATCTTATGATTTTCAAGGAAAATCTATGATAAAAACTTGACAATGCGTGCTTTTTGTGGCATACTATAATACAATAAAGCGATAAAGCGTAAGGAGTACAAGAAAATGGATAAAATCGAAGCGGCAGCGGAAAAGTTCAAAGCATTGGTAAAAGCGCAGCTCGAAAGAGCGGAGCGCATTAAGGCGGATAAAGATTTTACGGATTATGCGAAACTGGATACGATTGTAATCGGTGTTTGCGGCGGCGACGGAATCGGTCCTGTCATCACGAATCAGGCACACCGAGTGCTGGAGTTTCTGCTTGCGGACGAAGTGAAAAAGGGAAAAGTTGCGTTTCGTGTAATCGACGGACTGACCATCGAAAACCGCGTGAAAGCCAACAAAGCCATTCCCGATGATGTACTGGCAGAATTGAAAAAGTGCCATGTGATTCTCAAGGGACCGACGACCACGCCTCGCGCCGGGGATAAATATCCGAACATTGAAAGTGCTAATGTGGCAATGCGTAAAGAACTGGATCTGTTTGCCAATGTCCGCCCGGTGAAGGTGCCGGATAAGGGAATCGACTGGACATTCTTCCGCGAGAATACCGAGGGAAGCTATACGCTCGGTTCCTGCGGCTTTAATGTGGATGAGGATTTGGCATTTGACTTTACAGTGACCACTACCGAGGGTACAGAACGTATTGCGCGTCTGGCGTACGAGTTTGCCAGAAAGAACAAAAAAGAGCGTGTGTCGATCATTACGAAGGCAAACGTCGTAAAAACCACCGACGGAAAATTTTTGAAACTGTGCCAGAAGATCGGTGCGGAATATCCGGAAATCACGACTGACGACTGGTATATTGATATCACGACCGCAAAATTGATCGATGAAAAGCGTCGCCGCGATTTCAAAGTTTTTGTTCTGCCGAATCTGTACGGCGATATCATTACCGATGAAGCTGCTGAATTTCAGGGCGGTGTCGGCACGGCGGGAAGCGCTAATATCGGCAAACGGTACGCGATGTTTGAAGCAATTCAC
>ERZ808246.1643-NODE-1643-length-15719-cov-5.180605_pt1 | contig 15719 bp, 5 predicted proteins | sample MGYA00521083_ERZ808246 | MGnify/ENA primary metagenome ERZ808246 (study PRJEB31516, sample SAMN03275577) | gut metagenome | biome: mammalia-associated habitat; material: feces | host: Papio cynocephalus | place: Kenya | collected 2012-07-07 ...
CACGGCGCTCAAGTCCCTCGGATTCATATGTAGCCTCGGTTACTGTGTACCATGCGCCGTATTCGTGTCCGAGAGGCTGAGACGTATATTTTTCATATCTGTGGGATGAATCGTTTGCGCAGACCATGAGCGTATAACCGGCTTTTACGCACGACGCGGGAACCGATTCTGTCTCTTTGTAATCGTGACCCGTTTCGGGAAGCTCAACGTATTTTACAGCCGAGCAGACAGAGCATTTATATGCTTCTCTTCCCGGTTCGGTACATGTAGGCTTAATATCGTTTGCAGTGTCGCGTACGAATTTATGAGAGCCGTCCTCTTTATAATCGCAGCGCGTGCACTCGTACGCCTTGCATCCGTCGGACGCGGTTACCTCTTTAAGGTCATGCTCCGTGTATTTCGCGGGGATTTCCTCAAATTCTTCGATATGGCAGTATGAGCACTCTCTCGTTTTTTCTCCGGGATAAATACAAATTGTATCTGTAACATCCCATTCGCCCCATGTATGGTCTTTTAAATCCTTGAGCTCGGAATATTCCTCACCGCAGAGCGAACATGTATATATCGTATATCCGGGCTCTATACACGTAGACTCCGCGTCTTCAGTTATCTTATAATCATGCTCCCATCCGGGAATTGCGCGTTCGTCAAGAAGAACATTGCAAACATCGCATCTCTGTTCTTCCCAGCCGTCTTTTCCGCATCCGGGCTCGGCGGTACGAACCCATTCGCCGGGAACGTGACCCTTCGCCGGGTCGACAAGTTTATCTTTTGTCGTCTCATTCTTATTTGAATCGAATAATTTATGACAAACCGAACACTCGTAATATTCGAAATTGCCGTCGAGCGTACATGTCGGAGAGACCGCGTCGTGATGTTCAAATGAATGACCCGAGGCGGGAATCGTCTTTTTCTCCGTGTAACCGCATGCGGAATGACGAATACAGTCTCTGTGCATACTGCCCGCCTTTTCGCACGTCGGAACGCTGTCGGTAATCCACGCGTTATCGGGGAGTTTACTGTCGAACTCATGACCGAGCGCGGAGACGATATTTGTTTTCATCGTCTCGCCGTGGGACGAACACTTCATAAGAGTATATCCGCTTTCCGTACACGTCGGAGCAACCGTTTTATTTACAACATAACGGCATCCGGATTCCTCTCTTGTTTCGAAATATCCGCACTTTCTTCGGCAGTCGGCTCTGTAAACAGTAGTTTTTGCGCCCTCTGCGCTGATTTTATACCATTCGCTTCTGTTATTTTTCCAGTCGGGCATATTGTGACCGAGTGCGGGAATCGTCTTTCCGTTGGGGTCGAGCGCTCCGCAGCGCGAACACTTTTTGCCGTTATAGCCCGCCGTCGTACACGTCGCGGGATAGCTTGCGTTGACGCTGAAATCGTGTCCGAGAGCAAGAAGATTATACCTGTAAAGCGTTCGAGTCTCGACCTGACGGTTTGAATTCGACGAAACGGCGCTGTCCTGCCAGTTTGACCAGTTACCCCATTTTGTATATGTATAACGTTTATTATATGTAATATAATCCTGCTGTTTTACGTACGTGCACTCGTCGACTCCGCTGGTTCTGCCGTTCCACCAATAGGTGTCTTTGCACTCGTCGGTGTCTTTAATTTTATATGCGTTGGGATACTTGGGGTCAGGCGGATAATATTCCGCGGCGGAACCCTCACGGTAAAACGCATGGAATGTATCGAATTCAGATGATTTTTCCCACGCAATTTTACGGTTTATTGCGCCGTGGTTTCCGCCTCGGCACCAGTGCCAGTATATGTAGCCGATAACGAAATCGCGGTCGTCGGGAACCTCAAACTTAGTCGTTTCGTTTTCATACGGAGTAAGAGTGGTTCCGTAGTATTTTTTATATAAAGAATTCGACTTATCAAATCCTGAGTGCCATTCGGGCGCATAGATACGCGTTCCGGACTTGCTCGAATCCTTTACAAGCTCGTAACCGCCTCTAGTCCATCCGCTCATTGAGGTTGCATACGACTGGGTCGTCTGTTTGTCTCTGTATCTGTACTGCGTTTTTTTCTGAATTCGGTCGGCGGGAATTTTCGACGAATAATCCGCCGTCATCCACTCCGACCACGGGCTGCTCGAATTCGTAAGTTTAGTATAAATATCCCCGCATCTCGTACACTTGTACGTTGCGGTGCCCGCCTGAACGCAGTTGGGCGCGGAGGATACGGCGCCGGAATAATTATGTCCGAGCGCGGAAGTGTTTCTCGTTTCGGTATATCCGCATCTCGAGCACACGCGTTTTTCGCTGCCGCCCTTTGTACACGAAGCGGCGGTAACGGTCGTCCACGAACCCATATTATGACCGAGAGCGTCCTTTACCTTGACTCCGCAGTAATCGCAGAACGAGCCGTTTAAACAGTTAGGCGATTTTGTAACCTTATGTCCGCCGGTAATTGTACGCTGTTCGGTATATCCGCACCTCTGACAGACTCTCTCTTCATATCCGTTTTCACGGCAGTTTGACTGCTTAACGACGTGCCAGTCACCGAAAATATGGCTCGGGGAATACGACTCGACATGTCTTTGATAATTAAATCCGCTTAACTTGACCCAGCCCCATTTGCCGTAGCGCTGAGTTCTGCCCCATTTAACGCCCGAAACGATTTTTGTCTCATAGACGTGGGCGTACTCGCCCTTCATGAACGTTGTAAGAGCCGAACTTGATGCCGAAGCAGATTTACGGAGTTTAGAACTCGACGAGGCTGTGTAAACGTCAAAACTCCTGGGATTGGGCGCGACGCAGGGCGAGCCGTTCATTTTTACAAGATACGTCTTATCCCCTGTGACTGAGCAGTGCCAGTTTGACGTTTTATATCTCACCTCAACGCCGTTTTTCATCGTCGAATGAGCAGCGATGACGGGAGTTCCGTCCGCGATGTCAACAACGATGGCGCTGTGGTGCATTTTGCCGTCTTTTTTCGTTTTATAGAATATCAAATCGCCGACGCTTACATCACCGGCCGACGGATTGCGCACGCTCGTTCCGCCCAGTGAAACGACATAGTCGTAGAGCTGCTGGGCTCTGATAAACGAGCCGTTGCTCGAGGGTGAATAATGAGCCTTATATCCCGATGAATTCCAGCTTGAATTCATGTCGAGACCGCCCATGTAAATGCACTGCGAAACAAAGTTCGCGCAGTCTCCGCCGTCCTTGGGCGCATAGTATCCCTTGCCCAGCAGAACGGAGTCAATGTCGTTCCAATGCTCCTTAGCCCACTCAACCGCGGCTGAGGAACAGTAGTCCGAGACGCCCGCGCTCGCCTTCATCTCAAGCCCCGCGGGAATTATGCCCGCGAGCATGAGAATGCAGAGCGCGCACGACATAATGCGTTTAAAACACTTTCTCATAAAAACCCTGCCTCCGAAAAACATAATTGTTGTTTTACGGAAATATTATATAACATTCTTTCCCATTGTGTCAATATTATTTTCCAAAATTAAAAACAGAATGCGAATTTGGCTCGCATCCTGTCAGAATTATAAATTTTAATTATATCCCCGGCGTTTTGTCAAGTTTTGCTGCGAATCTGAGTATTGCACGCGCCTCTTTTGCAGTGACGGTGCCGTCCCGGTTCAAATCGCCGGCATAAACCGCCGTTTCGGCGGGCGAAATAAGTTTTGCGGAAATTCTCAGCGCGCCCCTTGCGTCGGAGGCTGTGATTTTGCCGTTTGAATCAAGGTCGCCGAAAAGGACGACGAGATAGCTTCTTGTAACGCATTCAAAGAGCATACCGTTCCAAATATAACTGCCCTCGTCGCTTTTTGTATCGACGTATCTGTCAAAAGCGGGAGTCAGTTCGCCGACGGTCATCTGTAAAGCCGAGGGCGTAACATATATAATCGATGAAGCACTGTCTATTGAAACGAAATCGAATCCCGGTCTGACCGCGAGTTCGTCGGCGGGTGCGTCCGGATTGCTGTTCGTAATGCGAAGAAGCGCACCGTCGGAATTAAAATAAGCATAAAAATTGTCGCTGACCTCGGGATAAATTCCGCCCTCGGCCGGATAGTGAACGATTACGAACGAATATACCTCTCCTCCGTCCGTTTTTTCGCAATTCAGAATATCGGGCAGGAGCGTCGGGGTAAATTCGTCATTTCTTAAAACATATAAACCGCTCGCGGAGTCATAATATTTATTAAGTTTGTCAAAATCAGGATTATCAACGCCGAAAATTTCAAACAGCGCCTCTTTGACAATATCGGCGCCGGCGGAAACCGTCAGGGTGTTCTCTCCGTAAGACGCGTAAATTCCGGAATTTACAGGGTCGTTAGAATTAAAATATTTCGCATTCAGCGCAGCCGCGGTCATATCGGCATAATCATCGCCCGGATTCGCCGAATCAAAACCGGCAAGTCCCGACGACACAGCGGACGAGAGAATTTCCGACTTTTTAAAATAATCGTCGTACCACTTCGCGCCCGATATTATATTGGATTCAAACGCGCCGAAAACGAGCGAAAAATCTCTCGTTCTGTCACTTATCAGCTGAGTTTCTCCGACATACTCCGTATAATATTTAACCGTGCACTTGAACGCACGCTCCTGTTTTGTATAAAGATATCCGACGTCGTTTCCGATTCCGGATGTATAGCCGTCGTCAAACGTATCGGCTTCATACGTCTCTTTCGTTCCGTCATTGAGCGTAAGAGTTATGAAAAGCCCGCCGTTATCCTCAATCGAAACCGACGAATACGGACACGGCTCGACAACAACGCCGACCGAGCACGAAACGTCGTTTATACTCAAAGTAAACTCGTGCTCACCCGCGCCCCAGGGATTCGAATGCGACTGGCCGGACTCGATAACAGGGTAAACGCCCAGCTCATACGGCACGGACGAGAGCACACAGCTCGACTGCGTTCCGTCGGAATATTCAAGCGTCAGAACGGGGTCGACATCATATAAATCATAATACTGATACGTTTCGGACATTGAATTTGTTTCTCCGTCGTAATCCGCATATTCCGTACTGTCGAAATTTTCAAGAAAACTGCCCGTCGCCTGAGCCGAGACCGAAACGAGCCGTACCTCATCGGACGCGGACGCGAAAACCGAAACGGATGAAACAATAATTATAAAGCATAAAATGAATGAAAGTATTTTTTTCATATGAAAACGCCTCCTTTTTTTCATGATACCGTCTTTCAAATTATATGTCAACCGCCGAACGGACAGTCTTATGACAAATATTATTGAAATAATTAAAAATATACTTTATAATAATAAAAAAAGCTTCAGGAGGTCTTTTTCATGCCTTATATTGAATTAAAAACAACAGCAAATATTTCCGGCGAGAAGGCGGAGGCGCTCAAAACTGCTTTCGGAAAAGCTATCGAATGCTTCCCCGGCAAGACGGAGAGATGGCTCATGGTCTCAGTCGAAGGGGACAAAAAAATGTGGTTCGGCGGTGACAATTCGGCGGACTCGGCTATGGTTGACGTAAGTCTGCTCGGAAGCGTCGACGCGTCCGCGAGCGAAAAAATGACTGAAAAACTCTGCCGTATCATCGAGGACGAACTCGGCATTTCGCAGGACAGAACATACGTTAAATATTCGGGATATCAAAACTGGGGCTTCAACGGCTCGAACTTCTGATCTGTTATGAAATAAAATTAACAAAAAACGGAGAATGCCTTGTTTCGGGCGTTCTCCGTTTTCGTTTTTTGATAAAAAAGAGCGGGCGGGATGGGGGAAAATATCCGGCAATTCCGCGCGGGCATTTTCATGCGGAAAAAATGAATTTTCACGTCATAATGCGCGCGGGCTCTCTTTTTTGTTTTTAAATTTTAACCGTCAATTTTGTTCTGAAGTCTCGCCGCGAAGCGCAGAATACTGCGCGCCTCTTTGCTCGATACCTTGCCGTCGGAATCGATATCCGCAGCCTCTTTTGTAATATCGTCGGGGCTTTCGAGTCTCGCCGCGATTCTCAGAACGGTTCTCGCATCCTTGGCGGTAATTTTACCGTCGGGCGAAGTGTCGCCCATTACAATAACGGTATATTCATTAACACCTAATTTGAATTTTAAACCGTTAACGACGACATCCGAATCCGATACAGAAAGCGTTATATTACTTTCTATTTCCGATTTAAATTCGGACGCAGTAACTCCGCTTATTTTTTCAGGCTTAACATAAATAAACATTTTATCCGAGTCAAGAATAAGTTTGCTTCCGTTTTTCAGAATAAGTTTATAATCAGGGTCGATTGCTCCGCACTCGGTGCACACGCCGTCCTTAAAACTGTGACCGCGGGCGGGAAGTTCTTCCTGAGCCTTGACAACCGCACCGCAGACGGAGCATTTCGTTCCGTCGGTAAGTCCCTTTTCGGTGCATGTTGCAGACTTGCCTTCGACTTTGACTTGCTTGTGTCCCAATGCGGGGATTTCTTTCTGAGCTTTTACAACTTCACCGCAGACGGAGCACTTCGTGCCGTCGCTGATTCCCTTTTCGGTGCATGTCGCAGGCTTGCCTTCAACTTTTACTTCCTTGTGTCCCAATGCAGGAATTTCTTCCTGTGCTTTTATAACTTCACCGCAAACAGAGCACTTTGTGCCGTCGGTAAGTCCCTTTTCGGTGCATGTTGCAGGCTTGCCTTCAACTTTTACTTCCTTGTGGCCCAATGCGGGAATTTCTTCCTGTGCTTTTATGATCTCACCGCAGACGGAGCATTTTGTACCTTCTGTAAGTCCGGTTTTTGTACAGGTTGCAGGTTTGCTGTCGATTTTTTCTTCGGTATGTCCGATAGTTACTTTAAAACAATAAGAATTTTCCTCATCTGCTTTTACTAAAACAAACGCGGTTCCTTCAGCCTTTGCGGTAATTTTGCCGTCGATGATTTCAAGAATTTTATTATCGGAGATTTCACACGATTTAATCGAGTCTACGGAAATGTCCGCACTCTCTCCGACTTTCATTTGTTTATATTCCGGAGCCTTTACTTCAATAATACCGGTTTTTTCAACGGTTTTTCCGTTTTTGAGAAGCATTGAATAAGTAATATTATACTCTCCGGCAGTAAGATTATCCTTAAGAGGAATGCTGACGGACGCGCCGGATTTACTTACGTCGATTTTTGAAGTGTAAACGTCCGAAAGAACGTCAGATTTAACAGTAAGCTCAACAGAAGTATCATCAGGATAAAGATTGTTAATATTTAAATTAATATTCTGTCCGGAAATTTCGCTGTATGCGGTTTTTTTGTCCGTCGAGTCAAAAGCGCATTCGTCTTTTTCTCCGAGCAAACCTTTTTCAAACGCTTCCTGAACAGACTGCTCCGCAGTTTCATTGTTTTCGCCGGGATCGGGTATAAGAGAACCGACCTTATCCAAATCAATATCTTCTCCGTATCCGCCGATAAGACCTCCGGTGAATTTAAGGTTGACCCATTCGTTCGACGTTGCGGTCAGAGTACCGAAAATGTCCTCTCCGGTTTTTTCATCCTTATCGCCATTAAGATTGTATTTTAAATTATAATCCAAAACGCCGTCTTCATTGAAATCGATTGCGCGCTCTGCGATATCGGTTATTGTCGTTCCGTCAAAATCACGGAAGTTGAACATTAATCCGCAGTCCTTCGTTGCACCGAGAGGATCTATACCGAGGCTTTCGTCAATATTTTCCTCGTCAATTTCGGGAAGATTAAACTCCTGATAGTCTATCTTATACGAGTCGGTACTTGTCTGTAATCCCCCGAGCTGGTAATTGTAATTCATTATACTGAAATGATTGGGCTTGTGATTTACATGATCATTAACAGTCTTGCCGGTATAACGATCTGTATAAATTCCGCCGTGGGACAAACCGAGAGTATGACCGAGCTCATGCATTATGGTACCGGCAAGAGCCGTATCGTGCTCCCTGATAGTTTCGGATTCGGATATCATTCCGCTTGAAACAATGAAGAACTGTCCCGTTATGTTTTCGGCAATACCGGTGCTATAACCGCTGTCATCCGGATCATCGGTCATATAACGGTTTACAAACAAACAATATTTGAATGTAGTCCATCTGTTTTTGGTGAAATTTTCGATTGCGGTTCTGTTCCAATTTTCAAAACTGCTGCCGAGCTCAAAAACATCGCTGTATTCAATCGCGGACGCGGACGAAGACGCGGACGCGGACGAAGTTTCGTACGAAGATGAAAGTTTTCCCCATTTCTCGCCCGTTTCATAATTCATTATTGATTCGGGACCGGCATCGATATGTACGTTTATGCCATGCTCCTTAAAGCTTTCATAAACCATTTTCAGTGCTTCCGGCGAAGGAGCGGTGCTTTTTTTATGGATTTTTTCCTTTGCACCCATTATGCTGACCTCGACGCCGTCAAACTCCATCCAGTCAGCCTCTATAAAGATGTCGGGGACATTGGGATCCGCTCCCATTGCTTTAAGGTCGAGATCGGGGATGCCGTCGTGGTCCGTATCAACGCCGTTTATCTCCCAGTCATCGGGAATTCCGTCCGAATCTGAGTCAATCGCGTTTTCGTATATCCATTCGGAATATTCCTGCATCAACTCATAATAATCATCAGTATCTATATCTATGAACCTGCCGCCTGTCATGGTATAAAGATAATTATAATCCGGTTCGCAGTAGTCCTCACTGACAACCGTCACCTTAACGTTCTCGCTGCGGAACTGCTCCGTCCACCAATCCATGTTATAATGATTTTCGGCAGTATTTTCGTCGGTATTTTCATAATCCTTAAATCCCGCGTCCGTAAGCAGGAATACGAATTTTGTAGAATCCTCTCTCGGAAATTCAAATATGGATTTGTCAGAACCGAGTTTTGAAAAATCTGTAAATTTTTCGAATGCGTCTATCGGAGTTTCGGGAGTATCTCCGCCGCCGTTCGCATATATCGAATCAAAAACTTCGATTATTTTATTAACGTCGTCCGTCCACTTTTTACCGTCTATTTCATGATAAACGGTAGAATCCGTACCGTCCGCGTAAATATCGCGGAATTCAACAACAGACATATTAAGCGAAACGCCTTTGCCGTTCAGAGATTTAACAAAATTTTTAAGATTCTCTTTTACCGAGCCTATATATCCGCTCATAGAGCCGGTTGAATCTATTGCGAATATTATATCCGCGTTTCCGGAAATATCCTCAGTTTTGCTGCCGCCGGCATTAACCGTATTATTGTAAACGAAATCGGAGCAGCCGGTCAGTAATTTGCCGTAATCATATGCGGTGATATCAAAAAATCTTCCGCCGGTTTTGCTGTAAAGCTGTTTATAATTATCTTTATAAAAGCTCTTTCCGATAACCGAGACATTAACATTTTCATCGCTGAAACGTTCCGACCACCACGACATGGGATAATGATTTTCCTCGGCATTTTCTGACGTATCATCATAATCCTTATAATCCGAATCGGTCAGAAGAAAGACGAATTTGGAAGAATCTTCGCCGGGGAATTCAAATATTGACTCATAGGAGCCGAGGCGTGAAAAATCAGTAAACTTTTCAAATGCGGAAATCGGGGTTTCGGGATTATCTCCGCCGCCGTCGGCCGTTATCGAATCAAGAACGCCGATAATTTTTTCCGCGTCGCCGGTCCACTTTTCACCGTCGATATCATGCCATACGGTAGAATCCGGTCCGTCCTCAAATATGTCACGGTACTCAATTACGGACATATTGAGCTCTACGCCCTTCGAGGTAAGGTTATTGCAGAAATCTGCAAAATTCTCCTTGAAAGGCTCAATGTAAGTCGACATAAAACCGGTAGAATCTACTGCAAATATAATATCCGCAGAACCTCCGGCATCTTTCTCATCCTCGTCTGAAACCGCGCTTTCGTCTTCGCCGTAAAAAACTTCGGCGGAAGCTCCGAAAGAAGGCGTCAGAATCATTCCGATAACAAGAAAAAGCGAAATTAATGTTTTTAATGTTTTACTCATCGTCTGCTCTCCTTTAATTAATTTAGCCGTCTTGCAAAAAAAGACAGAAAAATCCTGTTTATTCTTTGCAAACACAGTACAATAAGTGTTGTACATGATAGATTATACCACCATTTGCAAATCAAAAACAAGCATTTTTATCCAAATAGCTTATTTTTATTTATTTTACACAAAAAAACACATTCTTTAATCAAAAGAAATAAATAACTGTTTTCCTCAATTAAAAAAACGGAGAATGCCCTGCTTTGAGTGTTCTCCGTTTTTATGTTGAATTTTTTAACCGTCAATTTTGTTCTGAAGTCTCGCCGCGAAGCGCAGAATACTGCGCGCCTCTTTGCTCGATACCTTGCCGTCGGAATCGATATCGGCCGCCTCTTTTGTAACATCGTCGGGGCTTTCGAGTCTCGCCGCGATTCTCAGAACGGCTCTCGCATCCTTTGCGGTGATTTTACCGTCGGGCGAAGTGTCACCTTTAAGAATGAAGGTATATTCGTTATCATTGAATGTAAATTTCATTCCGTTAAAGACGCGCTCAATCTTTTCGCCGGCAACACTTACCGCACCCTTGAACATTTCTTTAAATTCGTCCAATGTAATGCCCGCGCTCGCACTCGGAACAATCGAAACCTTCTTGTTTTCCTCGTCAATTTTGCCGTCAACATTCGCATTATCGGCAAATTCGAGCTTTTCCTCAGCCTTTGTCGTCAGCTCGGTCGGTGCTTCGGCGGGGTTCTCAGTCGGTGCTTCGGCGGGCTTCTCCGTGGGCTTTTCGGTCGGTGCCTCAGTAGGCTTCTCGGTGGGTGCTTCGGTGGGTTTTTCCGTCGGTGCCTCAGTGGGTGCTTCGGTCGGAGCCGCAGTCGGCGCCTCAGTCGGTGCCTCAGTCGGTGCCTCAGTGGGTGCCTCAGTAGGTGTTTCAGTCGGTGCCTCAGTCGGCTTCTCCGTGGAAGCCTCGGTAGGCTTCTCAGTCGGTGCCTCGGTGGGCGTTTCGGAGGGTTTCTCAGTTGGTGCCTCGGTAGGTTTCTCGGACGGAATCTCGGAAACCGGCTCCGAGGGTTTCTCTGTCGGATTCTCTGCGGGGGTGTAATTCGGGTCGATAGTTCCGCAGACCGAGCACTTGCCGTTTACAAATTTATGACCGAGAGCGGGAATTGTCTTCTGCGCGATAAGCACAGCGGAGCATACCGAACACTTTGTTCCGTCGGTAAGTCCCGGCTGTGTGCAAGACGCGTTTCTGCCCTTTACGACCTCCGACTTATGACCGAGGGCGGGGATATTTTTCTTAGCGGTAATTACCGCCGAGCAGACGGAGCATACCGTTTCATCCGTACAGCCCGGTTTCGTGCATGCTGCGGGCGTACCCTTTATGACTTTGGGTGTGTGACCCTTTGCCGGAATTACGGTCTGTTCTTTTATCACTGCTCCGCAGTCAGAGCATTTTTCGCCGTCCGAAAGTCCCGGCTCAGTGCATGATGCGGGCACACCGGCAACGGTAATTATATTCTCATGAGTGCATCTGTCCTCAACATTGACGGTTATGTAATCGGTACTCTGCGAGATTTCATCATCAATTACACTGCCCTCGGCAAAACGAAGATTAACTTCTTTTACACCGTCGTTTATCTTGAATTCAAACGAGGCAATATTATGAGTTCCGTTTTCAAAAAAATGCGAGGAAATTCCGGCAGCGACTGCATAGCCGTCATTTATCGTTGAACCGGATGCAAGTATTGAATAACTATCGATATCAGTTACCTCATTTTTGATCAATGTCATATCTTCATGAGGATAATCAAGCAGTAATTTAAATGTACGGTTATTGTTTAAATCGACCGCGGAAATATTAACTGTAAGAATTGAATTTTCCCTGTCGAATTCCGTATTTATAACACACTCGGGGTCTCCGTCTCCGCGCGGTTTAATTGTCTTATTATCGGGAACAATGGAATCGGGGACTTCCTTATCGAGTTTTACGGCAATTCTAAATATCTGACGAGCTTCCGTTAAAGAAATCGTGCCGTCGTTATCCCTGTCGCCGTACTGTCTCGTATAATCTGAAAAATCGATAATATTTGCGCTGAGCTCAACGGCAATTCTCGCGTCTTCCGGAGTATATTTTCCGTCGCCGTTGAGGTCGCCGTAAAGAATTTCATCACTGCGGGCAGAACAGCGCGTGCATACTCCGTCTGCAAAATCATGTCCGAGAGCGGGGGTTATTAAACCTTTTTCCGCAATAATACCGCACTCTGTGCAAATTTTATCACCGCTGTATCCCGTTTTGGTACATGAAGATTCTTTGACATTGCATATTTCCGTGCTTGAATGCTCACATAAATTAACATCAAAAAACGCAAAACCGTTTTTATCTGCATAACGCTCAGCTTCCGACCCGGGATAACCGAAAACGGTAAAACCGTCTGTTTTATAAAAATCCATATCATCCCCGTTATATCCGAATGCGTATTCTGATATCTGAGTAACACTTTCGGGAACAAAAATACTTGTAAGTTCCGGGCAGTTAAAAAACGAATAAGATGAAATCGATGTGACGCCGTCGGGAATTATTGCTCTCTTAAGATTCGTACAACCGGAAAATACACCGCTGTCGGTCATACCGAACCCGAGATTCAGATTTGTTACCCCGTCGGGTATTTTTACACTTGTAAGACCGGCACAGCCCGAAAACGCACCGCCTCCTATTTCCGTAATACTGTCGGACAGAAATACGTCTGTAAGATTACTGCATCTATAAAAGGCATACTCGCCCATTTTTGAAACACTGCCCGCTATTGATACGCTCGTAAGTCCGGTACAATCGGAAAACGCCGAGTCTCCTATCACCGTAACACTGTCAGGTATCGTAACGGCTGTAAGTTTCGTGCATTTTAAAAATGCATTATCGCCTATTTCCGTAACACCGTCGGGAATTGTGTATTCGCCGTCCCGGCCTTCCGGACAAATTATAATTTTTTTCATATTCTTACTGAAAAGAATACCTTCAAAAGATTTATACCATAAACTATATACTGAAACTTTTATATTTTTCAGATTTGTACAGCCTTCAAACAAATTCTCGTCGATATTATTGATTTTACCGGGAATTGTTATTTCCGTGAGTCCGGTGCAGTTATGAAATGCGAAACTGCCGATATGTTCAACACTGTCCGGAATTTCTATATTTGCAAGTTCGATGCAGTTGTCAAATGCAAATCCGCCTATATCCGTAATACTGTCTGACATATTTATATCCGCAAGTTTCGAACAGTCTTCAAATGCCTTGTAATTTATTTTTGTAACGCTGTCAGGCATGTCTATACTTGTAAGTCCTAAACATTTTGAAAATGCGGATTCACCTATTTCCGTAACACCGTCGGGGATTGTATATCCGCCTTCTCTGCCGCACGGATATTTTATTATTTTCGTCATGTCTTTATTGAACAAAACACCGTCAGCCGATTTATAATTCTCATTATATTCATTAACATTTATTTCTTTTAAGTTTAAACAACCGTCAAAAACAAAATAGCCTATATCCGTAACACTGTTTCCTATTACTGCACTTTCAAGTCCGGTGCAATCCTGAAACGAATTCCAGCCTATTTTTTCAACACTGTCGGATATATCAACACTTGTAAGACCGGTACACCCTTTAAATGCAGATGCGCCTATTTCCGTGACGCAGTCGGGAATGGTTATGCTCGTAAGTCCTGTACAGCCCATAAATACAGATTTTTCTATTTTCGAAATGTTATTCGGGATTGTTATTTCCGTAAGTCCCGTACATCCGGAAAACGCAGATTCTCCGATTGCCGTAACATTGTCCGGAATTGTTAAACCTGTAAGTCCCGAACAGCCGAAAAATGCAGATTCGCCTATTTCCGAAACACTGTCAGGGATTTCTATACTTGTAAGTCCCGTACAGCCGGAAAATGCATAACCGCCTATTACCGAGACACTGTCGGGTATTGTTATGTTTGTAAGTCCGGTACATTTGCAGAATGCACTTTTGTCTATAGTCGTAACACTGTCGGGGATTGTTATACTCACTATTGAGGTGCACCAAAGAAATGCTTCGCAGCCGATTTTTGTAACCTTTTTTCCGTCAATCTCGGACGGGATAACAACATCTGCCTCACTGCCGTTATATTTCGTTATGGATACGGTTCCGTCGTCGAGTACTTCATATTCATAAGCCCCGCTTGTTTGGGCTCCGGCGGAGAAAGTCATCCCCGCAAAGACAGACATAACCATGACGACGGACAAAATCACCGCAATCGTCCGTTTGCCGAATGTTTTCATAACACAACCTCCGAAATTTTACTGTACAGAACACCAAAGCATAATATGGAATTCTTTTACTGTCATTATTATAATAAAAACGGTCAGAAAAATAAAGTCTTTTTTCAATATTTTACAGAGAATTTTATTTAATGTCAAAAAAAAGCGCCGTGCATTATTTTGCACAGCGCCTCATTTTTTAATTTATCATTAATTATTTGCCGAGAGAGGCGAACATCTTCACATTCTCAAAGCTGTACGTATATTTTCCGTCCTCGATGCCGTGAACGATTTCGCACACTTTGTCGTTATACGGCGTCGGCACCCCGTACTTTCTGCCGTAGGCGCAGACAACGCCGTTAATCGCGTCAATTTCGCACTTTCTGCCCTTTTCGAGATCCTGAAGCATGCTCGCCTTGAGAAGGCGGTGCTTCTTAATGCATATCGGAATAAGGAAATTCGATATCTTTTTCTTAATTCCGTTTCCTTTATAATAAAGGAGTTTGACGATATCCTTTCCCTGAACGGGTTCGATTTTTATACCCGCCGCGTCTGCGACGTCGATAACCTCTTTAATAATATTCTGACAGCAGACTCTCGAATCCTTACGCTCCGCCGCGTCGCCGAACGTTCCGCCCATGACGGCGCTCATTCCGCTGAAAGCTGAATTTATAAGAAGTTTCGACCAGCGCACGCCCATGAAATTATCCTCGATTTCAACCGGGCACATGAGCTCAAGAATTTTCTTGACCTCCATGAGTTTATCGTCCTTTTTGCCGTTCATTCTGCCGAGTCCGAATGTCATGGAGTCGGGTTCGCTCGTAAGCTCGGAAACGCCCCTGCCGTGAAGCGTAGCGCCCCATGCAACCGAGCATCCCATGGTTCTGTCGACGCCCACGACCTCGGAAACCGAAAGTTCGGGCAGTCCGTTCTGCATCGTGCAGACAATGCAGTCGTCGGTCATATTGTCCTTGAGTCCCTCGAGAATCTTCTTATTTTCAAGCTGTTTCGTCATCAGAATGATAAGCTCGTATTTTTCGGTAATTTGGTCGGGAGTGAGCGCGTGAACGGGCACTGTCATATCGACGGTACCTATGATATGTGCGCCGTTTTTGTTCATCGCGTCGACGTGCTCCTTATTTCTCGTAATAAGGTCGACGGGGTAACCCGCCTTGGATATATATGCGCCGAGAACGGTGCCGAGCGAGCCCGCGCCGTAAATTGCTGTTTTCATCATAATAAAAATCCCCTTCAGCTCCGTAATAATTCGTTTATTCCGGAACGCTTCGTTTTTATTTCATTGTAATATAAAAATAAACTTTGCGCAACAACGATTTTATAAAAAAACGGAATCCGCACGAAAATGCAGATTCCGAATAATTATTGTTCTGTTAAATCTCGGGGATATTGATTTCAACTTCTCTGCCGAGTTTTGCGCTTCTTGCGATACCGTCGATAATCGCCTGGTTATAGAGAATCTGCGACGACG
>ERZ808246.1644-NODE-1644-length-15709-cov-7.816596_pt1 | contig 15709 bp, 11 predicted proteins | sample MGYA00521083_ERZ808246 | MGnify/ENA primary metagenome ERZ808246 (study PRJEB31516, sample SAMN03275577) | gut metagenome | biome: mammalia-associated habitat; material: feces | host: Papio cynocephalus | place: Kenya | collected 2012-07-07 ...
GGCCTCCGAGCAGGGCATAGCCGACAACAAGTCGGCCATAGCCGAGAACGCGAGGGAAATAGCCGCCAACGCCGAGGCCATCGCCGCCAATGCGGCGAACATAGCGTCGAACGCCTCGCTCATCTCGTCCAACACAACGGCGATAAGCAACAACGCGGTGGCCATCTCCGACAACGCGGCAGCCATAGCGCAGCTCCGCACCGACCTCGAGACGGCCAGAACCGAGCTCACCGAGGCCTACACCGAAGCCATCAAGACCGCGACAAACAGCCTCGACGGGAAGCTCACCGCCGAGCTCGCCAGGAGCGTCAGCGAGGTCAACGCGAGAATCGCCGACGAGGTCAAGGCCATCAACGGGACCATAGACAAGCTCACCGCCCGCGTGAAGACCCTCGAGACCGAGGTGAAGAACATCAAGGCGGCCATCTACAACATCCAGACGGACATCGAGGAAATCAACGGGAAGATAGACGCCCTCACCGCCCGCATCCAGTCTATATCCTTCGTTCCGGACTACTCCGACGGGCGTGCGACGATGTACTACACCAACGGCGACGGCGGTATAACCCCCGGCTCGGCGACCCTGCGCTTCGAGATACAGCCCGCGAGCGCGGCGTCCGACCTCGCTGCGGTGTGGAGCCAGGCTCTCAGCCTCAAGGCGGTCTACACGATGACGAGGGCCGCGGCCGGCGAGACGATTGAGCTCCCGATTTCGAGCGTTATGGCAAGCGAGGGCATCCTCACCGTCGTCGCCTCCGGAGCGAACCTCGACGAGAGCTACTTCCGCAGCGGCATCAGCGCGAACGTTCGCCTTCTCGTGAGCAGCGGGAGCACCCAGAAGAGCTCGGAGTACATCAGCATGGTTCCGTGGACGACCGACAGGATATACATCCCCGACGCGAACTTCAAATCGTACCTCGTCGGCAGCTTCGACACGGACGGTGACGGGGAAATCTCCGAGGAGGAGGCCCTTGCGGTGACGGAAATCGACGTCGCTGCCAGTCTCGCGACCATCCGGAGCCTCTCGGGCATCGAGTACTTCGCGAACCTCGCGCGTCTGGACTGCAGCTACAACCGCCTGACGACGCTCGACCTCAGCCGGAACACGAAGCTCACCGAGCTCAACGCGTCGAACAACAGCCTCGAAAGTATCGACCTCGGCGGCTGTGCGGCTCTGAAGACCCTCGACTGCTCAAGGAACCGTCTCCAGTCCCTCACGGTCAGCGGCTCGAAGTCGCTCGAAACGCTCAACTGCGCAAGCAACAGGCTCGTGTCGCTCAACGTGGCGCAGAACAAGGAACTGAAGACGCTCGACTGCGGGGGCAACGGCCTCGCCGCCCTGAACGTCTCCGGCTGCCGCCTGCTCACGGAACTCTCCTGCGCTGGCAATCAGCTGACGGCCATTGACCTTGCGAAGAACACGGAGCTTACAAAGCTTGACTGCTCAGGCAATGCCATCAAGGTTCTCAACCTCCAGAAGACCGCCAAGCTCGCCGAACTCGACTGCCACGGCAACTCGATTGCGACTCTCTACGCCAGCGCCGCCCCGGAACTCACAACGATAGACTGCTCGAAGAACGCGCTGACCGCCCTCGACGTCGCCCTCTGCTCAAAGCTCACCGAACTGAACTGCGCCGGCAACGCCCTCTCTACCCTCGATGTCACTAAGAACAAGGTCCTTGCCTCGCTTGACTGTTCCGTCAATAGCCTCACGAGACTTGACGTAAGCCCTCTCGCCTCGCTCCTCAGCGTGGACTGCTCGGGCAACGCGAGCCTCGCCATCCTGTGGGTGAAGGACGCGGCGCAGCAGACGGCACTGAGCATAACCAAGGAGGACGCAACTGAGGTGAGGTACAACGACGGAGGGATAGTCATCCCCGACGCAAAACTCAAGGCCTACCTCGTGGGCAACTACGACGATGACGGCGACGGGGAGATAAGCGTCGCCGAGGCTGACAACATCACTACGGTGAACTGCTCCGGCAAGGGAGTCACGGACCTCACCGGCCTTGAGAGCTGCGCGAACCTCACCGGCCTCGACTGCTCCAACAACTCAATTAAGAAGGTCATCCTCCCGAACCTCCGCAGCCTCGTCACCCTCCGCTGCCAGGGCAACCTTGTCGAGGAACTCGACCTCCACGGCTGCACCTCGCTCGCGCACGTCTACATGATGGACTCGAAGACCGACTCCGTCACCGACCGCAAGGAAGAGGCGGGGATGCATGAGTTCATACTGAACGACTACACGGGCATCGAGACTCTGAAAATCAACCTCTCCGGCATAACAAACATCAACACCGTGAGGATTGGAAAGACCGGGTGCAGGAAGATAGACTTGAGCGAGAACACCGGCATTGTCCACGCCAGCATCATGTACAACACCTCTCTTGTCGAGTTCCTTCCTTGCCCTGCCACTGAGGTTCTTCTTCTGAATTTCAATTCAGCCCTTGAGTCGGTCGACCTCTCTCCGCTCGCGTCTTTGAGAACCCTCGACGCCTCGTCCAACAAGCTCCAGTCCCTCGACGTGACGCACAACCTCGCGCTTGAGGAGCTCCACTGCAACGACAACGCCCTCACTGCGCTTGATGTTCGGAACAACGCCGCCCTCGTGAAACTCTACGCCCACAACAACGGCATCACGACGCTCAACCTCACGAAGAATCCGCTCCTCACCGTGGTGAACGTCTCCGGCAACAGCCTGAGCGCGCTCAACGTCCGCAGCAACCCCCTGCTCGAGACCCTCAAACTCTCGGACAACCCGGAGATAACCATCCTGAACCTCGACAGGAATCCGTCCCTGAAGGAACTCGAAGCCGCCGGCCTCGGCATCTCCGAACTCGACCTTACCAAGAATACTCATATTAGTTCTTTGAATGTCGATAAAAATTCAAGTCTGGAAAAGGTTATATGTGTATCAAGAGAGTTTGTCCTGAACCTGCACCCATTTGATTCCGGTCTGAATACAAAGTATGTTGATGAATCATCCACAATACTGTTTGCGGCAATAGATTCCAGACTGTGGTATCCGAATAATGCCGGGTATAGTTCAGGTAACATATATGGCGGAACATATACTTTCGGCCAGAACCCTTGCCCTTCTGGATGGCGAGTCCCTTCAAAAGACGAATTGAGTTCGCTTTCCGCACATTATTCCGCGATGACAACATTCAACGGGGTACAGGGCCGCTGGTTCTCAGGAAGCAAAACCTATTCGGATTCAGTCCCGGCAGTCTTCCTTCCTATTCTTAATGGAAGCTCCTATGGCGACTACTGGTCGTCCTCGGCGAGCAACAGCGGCTACGGCTACTACCTGTACTTCAATGGTTCGGGAGTGGACGTGGACTACAGCAGCCGTTCTTACGCCGACTCGGTCCGTTGCCTCAAGAACTGACAGGTTCCTGCCCCAAGGCGGAACCTGCCGGTTCACAAAAGAAATAATCATGTCAGTCGGGGCAAGGCCTTCGGCCCCACCCCGACTGACGAAAATAATATAGCTGTTATGAAAAGTAAAATAGTGTCATTAAAAGACTTTATTGAGGAATATCTTATCAAACAAATAGGTGAGATTAAAGACTCGTATCCTTATCTGGCATGTATTCTTATGTCGGTAGGTTTGGAATTGTTGGGTAAAAGTATCAATCATAGACCATGGACAGAAAGTGGATACTCGCGAACTGATTTTAATACGGCAATAAGAGAGTTGCCAAAGTATGCGTCTTTGGATTTGTACGATAATTTGAGATGCAATATGGCTCATTCAATGCGAGTTGATTCAATTATATTGACCAATAATGCTGGAAAATATGCTGACTTGCCTGTTAGTGATTTTTATGCTGATTTCCGCAAGTTGTGTTTGAGAGTTGCTGGAGGCGAGTTCCCGAATCAGACAAGCCCATCAGAAGAATTTTTCCGTGTTGAAGAGGACGAATTGGGAAATGCAGTGAGCGGGACTACAAAGTCTTTTATTGCAAAAAAATAGATAATTCAATTAAAAAATAATCCTATGGTACGATTTATTTCAGAAGTAGAATCCTTGACAAATTATTGCTTGGTGAATAATTTGTCACAATCGCAAATACAAGGTGCGGCTGTTAATGTTTGGTATTTATTGCCTAACTATGCTGATGGGAATCAGGTGACAGTTAAATTTGCTGTAGAAGTGAAGGGAGGATATAAAATATTTGAGTGTGATGATGCAGTTGAATCTGAATATGTACCCGAGAAAATGCAGCGTCGCATTATAAATATAGACGACATAATATCCAATAACATCAATGAGATGATCGCTTTGGCCAATAATTGATATTATTACCGATTCTCGGCAGGGGCGCAATCGGGAGTCCGGAGGGCTGAGATGCTTTCCGGAGAGGATTTGCAAGTTCAGCGGCCCACTGGTTTGTCCAGTCATTCAGTCTGTGCGGGGGATTCAACTTTATTTCAAAGGAGACAACGGATCATGACACTTCCGAGAGGTTTTTCTCTTTCTCCGAAAAGTCAATAGAATCAGATTCTGAAAAGAAGTTATTCCTTAGTGATGCGAGAGGCTTGCTAAAAGGAACGGGCTCTTGGATTGTCGCGCTTGCAACTATAACCGGTGATGAAGAGGAAAGAATTGTCATTTATCATGACAAGGCAACGGACACCGATAGTTACGATTCTTTTTGTGCAAAGCTTCCGTCTGACATTGAAAATGTTCCGATTCTCTGTGATGAGGCGGATTTTGCCATGGGTAAAAACAATATCGTTAATCATTTGACGAAAGGGAATGATGCCGATGGCTTTAATATGAGGATTACCAATCACACTTTGGTGTGGAATCCGAAAAGGATGAAAATAATCCAGGAATTGGCCGAGGCACTGTGTAAAGCCTTTGATACAAAACCCAATAGCAATGCAATGAAAATTGTTTCGAAGAAATATACGGGATTTCCGGCTGATGTATTTGATGTACCGAATAAATAGAAAATGTATGAAGCGTATTTATCCAGTTTTCCCACAGATTATTTCTTTGATTTTGTTAACTTTAGCATCTGCATGTACCGCAACGCCTGAACCGGAAGAAATACTTGCAGCGTCCGTCACGCTTTCTCAGTCCACTCTTGAATTGACGGAAGGGGAGCAGGCACCGCTTGAGGCTACGGTCCTGCCAGAGAATGCAACCGACAAGTCAATTGTCTGGACCAGCAGCAGGGAATCCGTCGCGACTGTCACTCCGGATGGCATCGTTGAAGCCTTGTCTGCCGGAACGGCGTACATCACTGCCACCAACAAGGCGAGCGGGAAGAGCGCGAGGTGCGAAGTCAAGGTTGCCTCAAAGGTCATTCATGTGACAGGAATTGCGCTTGACAAGACCGCCATTTCCATGCCGGAGGGAGATGAGCAGAAGTTGGCGGTCACGATTACGCCGGAGAATGCCACTGACAAGTCTGTGGTTTGGAAGAGCGGCAACGAGGCTGTCGCCACAGTTTCAGATGGGGTTGTCAAGGCACTCAGAGCCGGAGACTACCTACTACTATCGCAGCTATATCTCCCAGAAGGGAGAGGTAATGTATGGGGAAGTCAAGTCGTTTACAACCCTCCCTGTCAGTAGTATGATACAGACGGGTGAGGCTACTGACATTCATCCGAAGGAGGTGACTCTTTCCGCGACACTGGATTTGACCGATTGCCGCTATGATTCGATGGAATACGGTTTTGAGCTTGCCAAAAAGGGTGAGACATTCAAAAAATATGGGGCAGACAACCTCCTTGACATGAAATATTCGAGACAGTTTGACAATCTGACAAGGGACACCGAATACACTTACAGAGCCTATGTCAAACTCGATGGCAGAATCTATTATGGCGAAGAACGCAGTTTCGCTACTGTCTCGGTAGTCTCGTCCATCACAGCCAAGGCAACGGATGTGTCCTACCGCACGGCGACGATTTCCGGCAGGCTGAATGTTGAATCGGAAGGCTCATTCAGAAAATCTGCAACCTTGTACTACAGCACGACGGTAACTACCATTGATCAGCTGAAGTCTAAAGGGACAAAGGCTCCTCTGACATTGGAGAGTGACGGCTCATTCAGTTCCGAGCTTACATCCTTGTCGTCAAATACGAAGTACTATTTCGTGGTTCTGTCTTCCGTTGACGACATCAATCAGCAGACAGAGGTGATGGTATTTACAACTCAGGCGATTGTTGCCGGCATTACAGCCGAGGCGACGGATGTCAAGTGCAAATCCGCCAAGATTTCCGGCAAGTTGACAGTCGAGTCAGAAGGCTCGTTCAGCAAGTCTGCAACCTTATGTTACAGCTCAACAGCGACTACTGTCAGCCAACTGAAGGCAAATGGAACCAAGAAGTCTATTTCATTGAATGATGATGGCTCGTATAGCGTCAATCTCGTTTCTTTAGCTTCCAATTCGAAATACTATTATGTTGTCCTATCTACAGTTGGCGACACCGATCAGCATACAGAGGTAAAGAAATTTAATACAAATGCCATTATCGTGTCTGTCATCAGCGAGTCTACGAATTTGTCTTATTACACTGCGCTAATTTCCGGTCGGTTGGATATTGATGAGTCCGAGGGACCATTCAAAAAGTCAGCAACATTATATTACAGCACAACGGAAACCACCGTTGAACAATTGAAATCTAAAGGAACAAAGAAAACTCTTGACTTGACATCATTTGCCATTTATACCAATTATACCACACGTTTGGAAGATTTGATTTCCGGTAAAAAATATTATTTTGTTGTCGTGGCTTTCGTTGATGATGTTGAATACTATTCATTGTCTTCATTCGAAACAAAAAGTGCTCCCGAAGGCTCCGTTGATCTCGGTTTGTCTGTTTTCTGGGCTGAATGTAATATAGGTGCTGACCAGCCCCATGAGTATGGAGATTATTTCGCTTGGGGAGAGACCAAACCAAAGGAGGTTTACTCTTGGGAAACATACAAGTGGTGCAGAGTGAGCGGGGATGTGATTGCGCTGACCAAGTATTGCACTGATTCTGAATATGGTACTGTTGACAACAGTCGGAAACTTGAGTTGAATGACGATGTGGCTCATGTGAAACTTGGTGGCAATTGGCGGATGCCTACTCTTTTAGAGTTGCGCGAACTGCAGAATACGGAAAATTGCTCGTGGACTTGGGCAGATAACTATAATGGAACAGGAGTCAATGGGTATGTCGTCAGGAGTAAGAAGATTGGCTACACTGATAGGTTTATCTTTCTACCGGCATCGGGGAATCGTGCGTGGAATAAATTATATAACGAGGGCGAAAGCGGCAGTTTTTGGTCTTCGTCTCTATATACTTCAGACAACAAAAGAGCTATAGATATTTATTTTCCGATGTCTGTAAGGGTAAGTTATTTCGACAGACATAAAGGGTTGCCAGTACGCCCTGTTACAGAATAAGTTGAGGACTGATATGTTTTTTCGAGTATAGTCGATAAGGATTGTAGATATTGCAATTTCATCGACTGTACTCGATGAGTCTTGCTCTCCGACACTATTCTTTTATTCAACTATATGGCGATTTTTGATGGCAGAACATTGTATATTGATATTAAAACTCATATATTTGCAAGAAAAATGGTGATATGGGACAGACGGCAGTTACAATACGACTTGACTCGGGCACTAAGCAGCAGCTGGATGTGTTGTGTCAGGAGTTTGGAATGAGTGTTAACACGGCATTCAATATATTTGCACGCTCAGTTGTGAGGAACCGGAAGATTCCGTTTGAAATACAGGCGGATTCTAAGGCTGAAACCATCCGTAATGCTCGTGAGGCCATCCTTCAGATGCGAAGAACCTCCGAGGCCAACGGCAATTCCGAGATGAGCCTTGATGAAATCAATTCAGAAATCAGAGCGGCACGGAATCTTCATCAGTAGAAGTCGGTATGAAACAATATTATGCTGTAGTCGATACCAATGTTCTTGTATCTGCGTTGTTGGCCTCTCTGAAAAATCGCGCGACTCCGCCGTTGCAGATAATTGATTGTCTTCTTGACGAGACGATAATTCCCGTGTATAATGATGAGATACTTTCTGAGTATCGCGAGGTTCTGCATCGTAAGAAATTTGATTTCTCCGATGATGCGATTGGCAACCTCATGAATGCGATAATATCATTAGGCGTTTATTCTGACCGTGTTCCTGCCGATGATGAATGCCGCGACCCTAAGGACATCGTCTTTTATGAGGTTGCTCTTTCCCTCGACGATGCATACTTGGTTAGTGGCAACATTAAGCACTTTCCTTCGAAACCATTCGTCGTTACCCCTGCCCAAATGCTTGAAATCATCGACTCCGGTTCACTATTGCCTTAGATACAAAAGTTGTATTTACATTTTTAATAGATGCATACTTAGTTACCAATTGTCGGGACGTGCTTGGAGAAGTCGCGCTCATACGCTTCGATGATATTTCTCTGTATTGTCCTGACTTTCTCCGGGTTTCTGTCGCCCACAAATGAGGAAACCACGGCAGGCATTCCTCCTACGAAATAGTACTGTCGCAGACGTTCCTCAAACTTGGTGCGGAATGCCGTAATCATTTCCCAGTCTTTGGCTTGGAGCAGATCCACCATGCGGCTCTCTCCGACTGCGTCCAGAAACTCAAAAAAGGAAAGCGGATACAGGTGCATGAAATCAACCTTGCCGACAGGGAATGCGCAAAAGTTGAACGAAAAAATGCCTTATATCACAAAAAGTCGTCCTTAAAAGTGTTGAATATTGCAAAAAGTCGAACTAAAATTGGCGTGGCGACTCATTCAATCAGCGAGTGCCGGCTGATGTGGCTTGTCCCTCGCCTTGTCTGATGCTTTTGCCGATGCCTTGTCTGAAGGATTGAGCTTTGCCGATTGAAAGAAAAAGAATATCTTTGTCAGATATTGTCTGATTAGGAAATCTTGATATGAAGCATTGCAGGGGATTCGTTCTTACCGGGCTCGTCATCATAGCCGTGATGGCATTCTCGCTCGTGTCGCCGGCAAAAATCGGCGAGCTGCGGCTCGGCAGGGCAAATCTGTGGCCGGAAGTCTTTGAATATGACGACGATGACCTTTCGGACGAGTTCGCGCCCGATTTCGAGAGCCTTTACAGCCAGGTAAATTCTTCGCCTGATGAGCTTCCGGCGGAAACTTCATTTTATTGGAATGCGGACAGCTTGTCAGTGGCGTCGGGTTACAGAATCGCCTTTCTCGGCGATTCTTTCATTGAGGGAGACATACTTACGGCGGATCTTCGCGAGTCTCTCCAGGCCGAGTTCGGAGGCAGAGGCGTAGGCTTCGTTCCGTGTGAACGTCCGTTCGGTGTCTACCGGCATACAGCTAAGGTTCATGGCAGCGAATGGCAGAAATACGGCATTCTGAAATATAAATCCGTTCCTGAAAGTCTAAAGGACGGTTTCCTCGCATCTGGCTATATGGACAGCGGAAAGAGAGGCTCGGAAATGGTCTGGGAACGCGGGCGCGGTTTCGCGCATCTTGACAGCACGGATGTCTTCCGCTTGTTCTTCAGAAGCACCGGCGGCTGCTCACTTGAACTCTCGCTCCCGGACGGGACGGCAAGGACATTTGAGGCGAGCGCATCCGCGATGCTGAGGCAGATTGTTGTCGGCACATCGTCCGAGACGGTGCGGATGAAAGTCGTTGCCGGGAATGTCGTGTGCTACGGAGCCTCATTTGAATCAGGAGAGGGCATCCATGTGGACAATTTTTCCGTCCGCAGCAACAACGGCAACGCCATATTCCGAAGCAACGCTTCGCTGAACAGGCAGTTCTCGGAAATGATGGGATATGATGCCGTCGTTCTCCAGTATGGACTGAACATAATGCTGCCGGACAAGAATAACTACGCTAAATATCAGAAGCAGCTGGAGGATATAATCCAATATGCAAAGGCAAGTTTCCCGGAATGCGACATCGTCGTGATGGGCGTGAGCGATCGGGGCGTGAAGCGAGAGGGAGACTCGACTTTCACTTCCATAAACTCCGCACCGGCGCTGTCTCGCCACCAGAAGGCCGCCGCCGACAATCAGGGCGTTCTTTTTTGGAACACTCTTGAGGCCATGGACTCCCTCGGAGGCCTTGAAACATTCGCGGAGAAAGGCTGGGTCGCATCCGACAGGGTGCATTTTACTTTCAATGGAGGACGTGCACTTGCAGGAAAAATGTCCGGCTTTTGGGAAGAACTGATTTCCAGCAAGATTCGGGAGAGCCGCCGGGACGATGTAGTCGAGCCTGTGCAGGCAGATTCCTCGATGTTTGATGTGGCAGTTCCTGACACCGTGCCGCCGGCCATTGTCGCTGTGACAGATGCCTTCGGGCAAAATATGTCACGTAGAGAAAAACATGCTGCGAGACATTGAAATGAACATTCTGCCTCATATCGCTGCCCTCGTGCATGAGGCTGTCACCATGCCGGAAATAAATCCAAGGTGGCTGTCGCTTCTTGCGGATTCCCTTTCCTACAATCCGGAGTCTCCGCTCCAGCTTCCGAGTGCATTCATGCTCGTGGCGCTGTTGCTGTTCTTCGCCGTTCATTCGCTTCTGCACAGACGGCGTGCCGCGCGCAATCTTTTCACAACCGCATTTTCTCTGTATCTCTACTATAAGCTTAGCGGGGCCTATGTGATTCTGCTGCTTTTTATTGCCCTTTCCGACTACTTCATTGCACGGGGCCTCGGCAGGATTAATGGTTCAACGACCGGCAACCCACAGAATCTGGACAGAAAGAAACTTCTTGTGGCATTGAGCGTCACGATAAATGTTGCAATCCTCACATTTTTCAAGGCAAACGGAGTTTTTGCCGAATTTGTCGAGGCGGCATCGCATGGAAACGTGTCGCTGCGGCATATCGCCGTACCAGCCGGAATATCGTTCTTCTGCTTCCAGTCAATATCATACGTCGTCGACACATATCGCCACAAAATAACCCCGCTGCGTCATTTTTCGGACTATCTTTTCCTGCTCGGCTTTTTCCCGAAGATGTTTCTCGGTCCGTTGGTCCGCAATTCGGACTTCATCGCGCAGATGCAGCGCGAGGATATATGCGTGTCAAGGGAAGACACGGGTCAGGCTACGAGGATGATAGTCTCCGGTCTCGTGAAATTCTGCATTCTTTCCAAGATTATAGGACAACTGTTTGTCGCTCCGGCGTTTGCGGGAACACTCGGCAACGACGGATTCACCAGCCTCATGGCTGTCTACGCATTCACGATACAGCTCTACTGCGACTTTTCCGGCTACACCGACCTCGCCTCCGGAATATCGCTCCTTGTCGGCTATCGTCTGCCGCTGAACTTCAACCTGCCCTATCACAGCGCGACGATTACCGAGTTTTGGCGCCGCTGGCACATAACCCTCTCGTCATGGCTGCGCGACTACCTCTACATTCCTCTCGGCGGCAACCGGCAGGGCACTGTCCGCACCTATATTAATCTGCTTCTGACCATGCTCCTCGGAGGGCTATGGCATGGGGCGGGCATAATGTTTCTCCTTTGGGGTCTTTGGCACGGCCTTCTGCTCTGCCTTCACAAACTCTGGATGCACCATGTCCCCGATGCCGCTCCCCTCGGAGCTCAACTTCCTCTTTGGCGACGAACACTCGGCATCATTGTGACTTTCAACGCAGTAGCCTTAGGCTGGCTGATGTTCCGCAGTCCGGACTGGGAGACTTTCAGCACAATCCTCGGCAACATCTTCAGCAATTTCAGCCTCGCCTCCATTCCGCAGGCCGTCTCGGCAAATCTTCCGGCCTTCTCTGCCATGCTCGCGGCCTACCTTCTCCACGCGCTTCCCTCAGCGACCATTCCGCGCCTCGACCGCATCTGCACCTCATCCGGCCTCCCCGGCCAGGCTCTGCTCATAGCCCTCGCAATTTGGGCCGTATTACAATGCGAGGCGGCATTCTTTTCAGAAGCCGCCTCGGCACTGCCCATTTACGCAAACTTTTAGAAGTCGTTTGGATTTTTCGTTCAGTTGGGATCTTAGGCCTGCCCGGCAAACAGCCCTATTATGTTAAGAATCACCTTTGACGCCTTTTCCATTGACTCAAGCGGCACATATTCCATCTTTCCGTGGAAGTTGTGCCCACCGGCAAAAATGTTAGGACAAGGCAGCCCCATGAACGACAGATTGGCTCCGTCAGTGCCGCCGCGAATCGGTTGAATCTTCGGCTTTATCCCCTCCATCTCCATCGCCTTCACCGCCTTTTCGATAATTTCGAAGTGCGGCTCCACCTGCTTGCGCATATTGTAGTACTGATGCTTGATCTCCACGCTTGCCGTGCCTTCGCCGTATTTCGCGTTGATGAAGTTCACGCAGTCCTGGAGTATCGCCTTGCGCTTCTCGTAAAGAGCCATGTCGTGGTCGCGGATTATATAGGAGAACGTCGCCTCCTCCACCGTCCCGTTGAAACTGATGAGGTGGAAGAATCCCTCGTATCCGCTGGTGAACTCCGGTCTCTGCTCCACCGGGAGAAGACCGTTGAGTTCAATGCCGATGAGAATCGCGTTCTTCATCTTTCCCTTCGCATATCCCGGATGGATGTTGAGTCCCTGAATCTTCACAGTCGCGGCCGCCGCGTTGAAATTTTCATATTCCAGTTCTCCGACTGCGCCTCCGTCCATTGTGTAGGCATACTTTGCACCGAACTTTGCGACATCGAACTTCACCACTCCGCGCCCGATTTCTTCGTCAGGGGTGAATCCTATGCAGATTTTTCCGTGCTTGAACTCAGGATGCTCCACGATGTACTGCACGGCATCCATTATTTCAGCCACTCCAGCCTTGTCATCCGCCCCGAGCAGCGTCGTTCCGTCCGTGGTGATGATTGTCTGCCCCTTGTATTCAGCAAGCTCAGGGAAATCGGAGACCTTCAGCGCAAGACCGGGCACGCCGTTCAGGGGAATGTCAAGCCCGTCATATCCTTCGATAATCTGGGGCTTTATGTCTGCCCCCGACGCGTCCGGCGACGTGTCGACATGAGCGATGAATCCGAGCGCCGGCACATCCTTGTCCCCGACATTCGACGGAATCGTCGCCATCACATATCCCCACTCGTCCAGCTCTGCCTTCACTCCCATAGCCACCAGTTCATCACGGAGCATCTTCAGCAGGTTCAATTCCTTCGCGGCACTCGGTTGGGTGTCGCTGCTTTCATCTGACTGCGTGTCCACAGCCACATATCTCAAAAATCTTTCAATCAACTTTTCCATATTATCTAATTTTTTAATTGAGGGAAAGGGGATGAAGAAAAAGATGGGATGCAAGGCGCACTGGAAAATTCAACCCGGAGCAACCTGATGGTTGTGAGGACTTGAATTTTACATGCAACGCCGCAGACCGCTTTTTATTCGCCCCGTCTCATAGAAGACAAAATCATATATCCTATAATCGCGATATATGGCAGTATCGCCACAGGCTCGGCCCAGTACCGTGCCCAGAGCGTGTCCGCCCCGATGTACCAATCGACCTTCGCGAACTTCAGAACCGCGCTCACGACACCCATCAGCGCACCTCCCGCGATGAATCCCGAGGCAATCAGCGTCCCCTTCTCCTGACGCGCGGCGTTCACCTCCGCCTTCTTGCTGCGGCTTCCCACGAACCACGAAATCGCCCCGCCGATGAGCAGCGGAAGGTTCAGGTCAATAGGGATGAACATTCCCAGCGCGAAGGCCAGGGCCGGCACCTTGCAGAGAGTCAGCACAATCGCCAGCACCGCTCCGATGCCGTAGAGCAGCCATGGGGCGTTCCCTCCGTTCATCATCGGCTCAATCACGGCCGCCATGGCATTTGCCTGAGGTGCCACAAGCGCGTTCTCACCGGTGAATCCGTAAGTTTGGTTCAGGACCATCATCACGCCTCCCACAGTCGCGGCTGCCACGAGCACACCGAGGAACTTCCATGTCTCCTGGTTCTTCGGGGTCGTCCCTATCCAGTATCCAACCTTGAGGTCGGTGATGAATGCCCCCGCGACCGAGAGCGCCGTGCATACAACTCCTCCGATGACCATGGCTGCCACCATTCCGGCCGTTCCTTTAAGTCCGCATGCCACGAGGATGAGACTCGCCAGAATGAGAGTCATGATAGTCATTCCGCTGACAGGATTGGATCCCACAATCGCAATCGCGTTCGCTGCCACGGTCGTGAACAGGAACGCAATCACCGCCACAATCAGCACCCCGACAAGCGCCAGCCACAGATTATCCACGACCCCGCAGGCAAAGAAGATGAACACGGCAATCAGCGCCGCCACGATGCCTATCACGACAATCTTCATCGAGATGTCCCTCTGCGTTCTCAGAACCTCCTCGTCGGCGCTTCCCTTCTTCTTTTTGAACTCGCCGACAGCCAGCCCGAGGGCCGACTTGATGACTCCGAACGACTTGATGATTCCGATGATTCCCGCCGTGGCGATGCCTCCGATGCCGATATGCCGCGCATAGTTGCTGAAAATCTGGTCCGCCGTCATCTCCGACACCGTCTGTGTGATGCCCGTGCCCATAAAGTCGAGCACGCTGCCTCCCCAGATGAGGTTCATCAGAGGAATAATCACAAGCCAAACCAACAGGCTTCCGCAGCATATAATAAAGGAGTATTTCAGTCCCACGATATATCCGAGTCCGAGCACCGCCGCGCCCGTGTTAACCTTGAGCACTACCTTGGCCTTGTCTGCAATTGCCTGTCCCCAAGGCAGCACGGTCGTCGAGAGCGTTTCGCTCCATGCCCCGAAAGTAGCCACCACAAAGTCATACAGTCCTCCTATCAGCCCGCTCGCCAATAGGGTCTTCGCGCCCTTTCCTCCGCCCTCGCCGCTAACGAGCACCTGAGTCGTCGCAGTGGCCTCCGGAAACGGATACTTCCCGTGCATCTCCTTCACGAAATATTTCCTGAACGGAATCAGGAACAGGATTCCGAGTATTCCACCCAACAGGCTGGAAAAGAACACTTTCCCAAAATTAACCGTCAGTTCCGGATACTTATCCTGCAGGATGTAGAGCGCCGGCAGAGTGAAAATCGCCCCTGCCACGATGGCTCCGGAGCAGGACCCGATGGACTGAATCATAACGTTCTCCCCGAGGCTGTTCTTCCTTCCGAGAGCCGACGACAGCCCCACCGCAATGATGGCTATAGGAATCGCCGCCTCGAACACCTGCCCGACCTTCAGCCCCAGATAGGCCGCTGCAGCCGAAAAAATGATGGTCATCACTAATCCGATCGAAACCGACCATGGCGTGACCTCCGGATAGTTTTTCTTCGGCGAGAGCAGCGGCTGGTACTCCTCTCCCGATTTGAGCTCCCGCGTCGCGTTCTCCGGGAGCGAAGTCTTAATCTTTTCTTCCATATTCCGTTTTTCCAAAATTTCAACGAAACCACAAATATAGCGAAATTCTGCCCAAAAAGTGTCGTCGATGGCGAGTCTCTCACATAATAAATGTATATAGAGGTAAAAATGATGAGGTTACGTATAATGAAGCAGCGTGCTCCGCACCTCTTCGCGCCTCTGCGTTCGTGGATCCGGAAAAATATTTTGAAAAAAGTTGCGAAAAAATTTGCAGGTAATAAAAAAGTCCGTATCTTTGCAGCCCAATTCAGAAATGACCCTCCCAAATGAGCAGGGAAATGACTGAAAAGGACAAGATCTTTGACAAGTTTGAGAGAGATTAAGAGGTAAGTAAAAAACTTAATTGAAAAATTAG
>ERZ808246.1645-NODE-1645-length-15697-cov-5.539957_pt1 | contig 15697 bp, 10 predicted proteins | sample MGYA00521083_ERZ808246 | MGnify/ENA primary metagenome ERZ808246 (study PRJEB31516, sample SAMN03275577) | gut metagenome | biome: mammalia-associated habitat; material: feces | host: Papio cynocephalus | place: Kenya | collected 2012-07-07 ...
AAAGACGGACACCGTTCTGACGTTCTGCGGGAATAACTATAACGTTTCGCTTAATGAAAACGATATTGCGACGTACAGAATTTCAGACGGAAAAATAAAACGAACGAACTTTTTAGAAGAATAAAAAATGACTGTTTTATGATTTGATGCATATAATAACAGTGCAGATGTGCAGACAAAATCTGCGCGGTATGTATGTTTTCTTGACAAATATTCATTTATGCAGTATACTGAGAATGCAGGAGATTTAGGTCTTTTGATTGAATATCGTCACAACACTTACAGTAAAAGGAGGCATTCAGCTTGGCAACTTCGTCATTTTCAAAAACATTTGTATTAAAAAAAGAAGCTGTAAAAAAAGTACAGGATATTCAGAAGCGGTCGGGCATGTGTGTTTCTGCTCCGCAATCTGACAGAATAAAAGAAGGTAAAGAAGCATTAGCACGCTTCTCGCCCCGCTCAAAGAGATAATGGAAAGTGCCTCGATAGGAGATTATAAAGACGCTCTTATTGAGGCTCTTTTACGTTTTAAGTGTTGTAAAGACTATGATGTTCAAAGTTTTCTGAATTCTAAGGCGATTGATTTCGAAAAAAGAGGCTGGGCAACAACATATTTAATTTTATCTAAAGAAGAATTTGATAAAGGCAGTCTTTTTATTGAGGGATATTTTTCTCTCACGCATAAAGCCGTAGTATTTGATAACAGTGTAAGTCTCTCGTCAAGAAAAAAACTTGCAGGGAGCAAAAAAGCGGAAATAGAATCGTTTGTTCTGATAGGACAGCTCGGCAAAAGGATGGAGCAAAACGAGGACGGAACAATTTCCGCGTCGGAGATTACCGCGGTTGATTTATTAAACGACGCCCTGTCGATAATTGAACATTCTTCGGATTATATCGTTTGCAGAAACATCATTATAGAGTGCAAACCCATTTCGAAAATAAAAAATATTTACGAGAAATACGGTTTTACGGATTTACAGTATGACGAACTCGACGAATTACATACGTTATATTTGAGAACAAACAGCAATATAAATTTCTGATAAAAACAGAGAGTTAAGCGATTTTCGGCTTAACTCTCTGTTTTTATTTTCATTCAATAATCCCGAACTCTTTCATCTTCCCCAAAAACGCCGAAACATCCCGTTTCGCCGTCAGTATATCGACGTCGAACTCTTCGGCGATTTTTTCGGCAATCCCGTTTTCGTCCGCCCCGCCGAGAATCAGATCCCATATCACCGCTCCGGTCTCTGTCAGGACGAAAATTCCGTTATGTTCTGCAACCGCAGACCCGGTCGGAACAACGATATCCTCGCCCGCGATGTTTCGTTTTATGTATTCGGGTTTTATCTTAATCATCGGTCGGCTCCTTTTTCATATATTCGTAAAAATACCGCGCCGTTTTGCATATATATTCGGGCGCGTCGGAAAATCCGCCCGTCTCGCACAAAACCGCGGCGGCGCACACCCCGCATATTTTTCTGAAAATACATGTACGGCATTTTTCCGGCAGACGGATTTTCGCCGTGGATTCAACGACTTTTTCCCACGAACGCATAAATCCGGATTCTCTTACGTCGAATTTATTAATATTAAACATTCCGCACGCCGACATAAAACCGTCGGAATCAATCCATAACGACGACGAACCCGCCCGGCACATAACGCCGTTTTCACCGTTCTGCCCGGCGGTGTTTTTTAATTTATCGATTTCGTCAAGCATAGCGTTACGGCGGTTCAAAAACTCTGTTTCGCCCCATTTTAATTTATTGATTAAAACCCTGTAATACGCCGCCTGTTTTTCGTCAAATCGGGATTCGTTCTCCCCTGTTTTAAAATAGGCAGTTCTGGATTTCGGGTACATATAGTCGGACGCTTTTACAAAAAGTCCGTTTTTACCTGCAAACGAAAATATTTTTTCGATATCCCCGGCATTATCGGGAATCAGTGAGCAGTTTAACCGACAGTCAACGCCCGCTTTTTTCATTTTAATTATATTCGAGCAGACGGTTTCGAAAGCATTAACGCCTGTCACGCGTTTATACGTTTTCTCCCGTGCGCCGTACAGAGTTATATTAAGCCTCGACGGCGGGTCGGAGATAAAGAGCGATGCGATTTCGTCCGTTATCAGACTGCCGTTCGTGTTTATTGAAACGATAAAACCCATCTTTTTTATTTCCTTATAAATATAAGGAAAGTCGTTCCTGATAAGCGGTTCGCCTCCGGTTATCAGCATAAAAAGCGCGCCCGCGTCCTTCGCCTGTTTCGCAAGAAAAATCCATTCGTCCGCGGTCAGCGAATCCTTTTTACATTCATCGTCGTGAACATAGCACATCTTACAGTTAAAGTTACACCGTCTCGTAATTTCGAATGTAACCGACAGCGGTATTTTGTTTTTACCGGCTTTTATATGAAGATATTTTACCGCGTAAGGCTCGCCGTCTATGCATACGCGCACGTCTTTTTCATTCATAATATATTCTCCAGCGCCTTTACCGCGTTTTCATCGGGCGTGCAGTACAGTTTAATAAATTTCGTTTTGTCGTAAAGATCGTCTGAAAAGCTCCACATACGCCTTGATTCTTCCGCGCTCTCGGCAAGATACGTAAAGTTCCCGATAAGAGAACGGACAATGTCGGCTTTATCCATAAATACTGCCTTATTAACCTGCGACTTTACGGGAAAAACAACAGCATTAAGAGGTGCCGACGCATTTTTTGCGGTTTTCGACGACCCGCAGAACGGGATTCCGTATGCTGTGACTTGCCCGTCCGAAATTTTCAAAGCTGTCCTGTCACCGTTTATCATATCGGCGTTTCTGTATTTTTGCCACAATAAACTCTGCGTAGTCTTGCCCGCGCCGGAAACGCCCGTGAACAAAACCGCCTGTCCGTTAATAATCGAAAACGACGCGTGCATGAGCGCAATGTCTTTATCCAGCAAAACCGACGGGTAATTAATGCCGTCGAATACTCCCTTTAACGTAATTTCACCGTCTAAATCATAATAAAGCGTATAATCGTCCCGCCCGTTTTTTTCGAACACGGCGTACTCGACGTATTTCTTTTTTTTAAAATCGTAATACGACGTGCGGACTCGCGAAAACGAGTCAAAATACTCCCGCGTTTCGCTTTTAAAGTCGGGCAGCGCATTTATTTCGGGGAGAAAACCCGTAGCGACATTTATGTTAATTCCGTCACCCGCTTTATTATTAAGAAACGGTCTGAACGCGTCCGGAATTATTATTTTTTCATTAGAATAAATATTAAAATTAATATCGGCAAGCGACAGACAGATTCTATTTTTCATACGTTGTAAAAATTATTTTATATTCGCCTGAGGTAAGATTTTTCGACGAGACCTGTTTTAGCTCGCCCGCAGTGATATCCCCCGCGCTTATTCTGTAGGTTTCGGCGCCCTGCTCGCCGTTATTGAGCTTCTTATAATATATGTATACGTTTTTTGCGTCGGAATCTGAAATGTTCTTAACGTTTATAACGGCAGAATCCGCCTCGATATCAAAAACGTCCGAATTTACCGACGGCGCAGACGTAAAATAGGCGCACGTTTTAACGCCGATATTGTCAATACTGAATTGACCGTTCGTTTTCGCCCCGTTTGATTCACCGACAACGAGTGTTTCGCCGCTGAGAAACGCCGTAACTTTAAACGAATACGTTTCTCCGTCGGACGTTACGGTAAATTCGAGCAGTTCAATGCTGTCGCCGGAATTGTATATTTTCAGCTCTGGAACGCCGTCGGGGGACAAAAACGTGCTTAAAACTTTTACGTCCCCGCGTAAAAACGAGGATATAAATTCATCGTTTTCATTTAAATTTACAGCCGTATCGTTTTCTTCATAATAAGAGCCGGCGGTAACTTCGGTTTCGGTTGTCGTTTCCTCCCTCACAGACGAACATGACGTAAGCAGAGCCGAAAACAAAACAAATATAAAAGCCGTTAAAAATATTTTTTTCACTTTTATCACTTTCAAAAAAAAGATATAAGAACAACCGCCGATTCCGTCTAAATCGATGAATCGGCGGTTTGACTGCCGTTAAGAACCGAATACATTCTGATCTGCGGTCGGCACATGATAGCAAACCTGCGAATCGTTGCCGGGCTTCATGGTACAGTCTGCGGAGGCGAAAAGAGTATCGCCCCACGGCATGTCGACGGTGCACTGACCGGGAGCCTGATTTGAAAGCCATGAGCATCCGGCGGAAATATCGGTATTAAGACAAAAACATTCGAAACCGATGTCGGGAGTTACGTATTTCTTTTTCATATTATATTCCGCCACCCCCTGAAAATGCTTTTAATCTTTTCGAATATTTTGAGTATAAAATCAATAACCTTTTGAATTACGGTTTTATTATCGGAATCCGAATCGGAAACGGATGTATCCGGTGCGTCCGCGGGCGTTACGATTCGTATCGTCTCGCCGTCGGTTTTCGCAAGAGTTCTGCCGTCGGATGTCGTGAACAGAACATCGAAATTACCGTCCGTCGACTCGGTTACGGTAAATGAAACCGTCCATGTTTTCGTATTATCGGAATTGAGAACATAGTCGTGTATCTCTGTATCTCCGACTCTTACGCCCGTAACGTCGGCGGGAGTCGTGATAACGGCAGACGCCGTATCTCCGTTTTTAAACTCTGTCTGATTCCAGCGAATTTCAACATCGTCCGCGCTTATATCAAAGCTTTCGCCGCCGGACTTTGCGCTAGCAAGCATAACCTTAGCCGCGGCGGAGAGCTTTGCGGGAGCCGCCGCCGTAACCACGGCGTTAAGAGGTTCGCTCTTATCGGTCGTACCGCTTCTCCACGTCCATTTAAGACTCGTTACGGAGAGAACCGAATCGGAATTGTTGACAATGATAATTGCAGAAGCCGATTCGTATTTGCCGTCATCTAACTTCGAAGTATCCCAGTTAATATATTTTGATATCTTATAATACTTCTCGCTCGAACCCGAAACGTTTATCGAATCGAAATCGTCCATTGAGTCGTTCATTATAAGAACCTCGCTCGAGCCTCCCGACGGAACTTTAAGTCCTATCTGAAGCGAGCCGGGTTTTATCTCTCTGCCCGAGGAGACGTTGAATGCGACAGCCTGACCTTTTGTAAGATAAATTTCGTTGTTGGGACCGGCAGTTTCATAGTTTGAAATAGCGCTTTCTGCGCTCTCGGCAAGATGCGCGATACCGTCAATGAATATCGTACCGGGGATATATCCGTCGCCCAAATCCTTTGCCGAATCAAAGAATTTTTCCTTTGAAATAAGACTCGTTCTGAGCTTTACATACTCTGCATTGTACTCATTATCCGAAACATATGCGCTTCCGACAGATGTTGAAATATCGGGCGTTCTGCCTGCGGGGTCGTAAATTCGTACGGAATCGACAACAAGGTCATAGCTGCCCTTTGAACGTATATCGAATTTTGCAAGATAACGCGGTATTAATTCGACATAATATGTATCATAGGCAAGATCCCTTATTCTGAATACAGGAATCTGATAGAGCTTGCCCTCCGCCGAGTCGTCGGGTACGAATTTATTGGAATCCGTGTCATATTTATAGCCGTAATAGTTGTCTATAAATCTGTTTCCGTCCTCGACCGTCGAATTCGAATGCGAACCGTCGGAATTCATTTTATAGACCTTAATCTGCATCGCGCCCTGGTCTGCGTCGGTAAGGCTGAATAAGTCAAATCCCGTGCCCTTGAACACAAACGAAGCGTTTATCTTACCGTTATAGTTCGGACTCGACGAGGAAACGGTAGTTTTTACAGCCGAACCGAGCGAATAATCCGACGTCTCGTTTTCATATGCCGAATCATAACCGTAGACGTTGTTCGCGTCCTTTGATATAGTTGAGTTTCCGGGTCTGTCCTCCGCCTGAACGGCGCTTTCATCCTTAGTGCCGACCTGCGTCCAGCCGTCGGAGAATGTGAAGAAATCGTCCTCGTAGTAAATGTTCGCCGCGGGGATAACCGTTACAGACGTGTAAAGGTATGTGTTGTCCTCCGTTTTATATTCGTAATAGAAAACGTCGGGTTCGCTCATCGTCATATCCGACGGCGTGTATTTTATTTCATTATTAATAACATGTATGCTTCCGTGCTTAAGCGTAAGCGAATCGGAAAGACCGCTTGCCTGAGAGTCGGTATAGCCGAAGTTATTAAGCGTAACATCACTGCCGATTGAAGCGAATACGCCGGTGATTTTACCCTTATCGCCTATAACAGTATCGTTTCTCAAAACCGTAATATTTACCGGTATGCCGTAATCGATTACGACTGAGTCTGGAGCGACTCTGATACCCTGAACTACGGGGTGAGTAAACGGCAGAGTGTAGTCGTTTCCGTTCATTTTAAACGAAACCTTAGCTAAGTTGTTCGGGAAAAATCCCTTATGACCGGAACTCGTGTCGTTGCCGTTTAACGTATAATCCGTTTCCGGGTCGCCTACAGCGGAGTATCCGTATGATTCATAGTCCTCATATATTTTCTCGGTTCCCTTTGCATTATATGAGACAATTATATGCCAGTCACCGATAAGCTCCATATCGTCGACGAAATTGACCGCAACGGTACCCGCCGTTTTATTTACCGAAACGCTCTTTACGTACTGCTTGCCGTTTACAGTGTAGTAAACGGGGTCGGAATCGACAGTTGTCTGGGTACAGAGAGTCTTCGGTTCTTCGGAAGTATCTCTGTTTTCAAGAACCACCTTTAAATCAACAGTATCGGCAAAATTCACATATTTACTCAAAACGTCATCGATTGCGAAATTTGTATATTTACCCGAACCGTTGAGCATTATCTCCTCGAACGCGGTGTAAATTTCGTCGTACGAAGAAGACTGATACAGTTTGCCTCCGTTACCCGCGGAAACCATTTCCTCAAGTATCGCCGTCGAGGCTCCGCCGATTGCGATACAGTAAGTCGTAACATCGTCGTTCGTAAGAGAGTTAAACGACGTAAACATATTTTTTGTATGCGTATCGATAACAGACGTGTTCTGTCCGGTGCTCGTAAGTCCGTTGCCGTATCTTGTCGAAGTTGAGCCGTCTATCGGGTTGTTTGCAAACGTAGGCTCGCCGTCGCTCAGGAATATCATGACCTTTTCATGACCGTTTCCGCTGACGGATGTTTTATTGAACTGGTCTTTTGCCACGCCGAAGCCCGCCGAATAGTTCGTACCGTTGCTGTCCTTATACGAAACGTCGAGCGTGGAATCCTTAGCCCAGTCCGACGCTGAAATCCAGTCTCTCTCGACCTGCGCGTCCTGCGTATACGCTCTATTGCTTACATAGGGCTGATAAGTCGAGGATGAACTGTTTCCGTTATTTGACGAATAGCTGTTCGAAGCCGCGCCGTAGAATGAAACTACCGAAACCATATTTTCGGGATTCTGATTTAAGAATTTTGAAATAAGTCCGTTGTCGCCTTTTAATATCTTCTCGACAGTAGCCGCTCTCTGCGGGTCGGAATCGGATGTAGAGGTCGAATCCGAGGAAAGTCTGTACTTCATGGAACCCGACCTGTCGACAACGACCATAAGGTCAATGGGCTTTAATGCCGCCGCGGCGCTTACGTCGAGGTAAAGTCTGTATAAATCCTTCTTCTCGTCCTTTGAAGCAGTGTCGTCAAGAGTCGTGTCGGGGTTAGACGCTCCGTCTCTGAACGCGTCGAGATATTTCGACCTTTTAACCTCGCCCGTAACGCTCTTTTCGGGAGTGTTCGGAATAAGTACCGTTTTTGAATCAAGGTAAAGATTGCTCGTCAAAAGCGAGGGTTCGCCGTTGATTATATTTACCCCGAAAGGCTTTGAAGATAAAATGTAACCGTCGGGAGCGGACGTTTCTATAAAATAGTATGTACCGTCGGGTACATCTGCAAGCGTTATAACTCCGTTCTCACCTGATGTTACCGCGCCGAAAGACACGTATGTGCCTTCGAGTCCCGCGACTTCAACGGCAGAAGACGAATCCGACTTGCGGTAAACGTCGAATTTCGCGCCCGAAAGTCCGATGCTGATATTCTCGCCGTTGACCTTTCTGAATGAAACATCGGGCAAACCGAAATCAGCCTGAACAACGGGGTGCGGATAATTTACCGTAAATTCGAGTCCGTTTCTCTTATATGTAACAAACGCGGATTTGTTCGAATAATATCCGTCACGCTGTGAACTCGTAGAATTCGAAAGATAATCGGTATTTTTAGAACCGACGTCGGTATATCCGATATCCTCGAAATCCGAATAAACCTCGTCCGTCGCGGTTACATTAAACGAAAGCTCGATTTTCCACTCGCCGGTAAGATATACTCCGTCATTGAGAGCGACGGAAACAGTCTTCGCGTTTTTGTTAACGGTAACACTCTTTAAGATACTCTCGGTCTCGCCGGTTATAATATTCTTACCGTCGGATATTTCGCCCGAATCGGTAATCATATTTCTGTAGTAAAGGTCATACGAAACGTCCGCAAGCTCATTTTTAAGTTTAACACGCATATCGACCTGTTTTGAAAAATCGACATAACGGCTCAGCGCCTCATCAATTACGATATTTTCGTACTTCGTTCCGTTTGTTGTCGCGGCGTTATAAAGGCATCTCTTTAATTCATCGGCAGTTGAAGCCGAATAAACCGCTCCGCCGTTTAACGACGAACTCATATTGTTTACAGCTGACGGGATATCCGACTGCGAACCGATATATACAAAATACGTCGAAACGGAGTTATCAAGATTCGAATTAAAATCGTCAAATCTCGATTTCGTGTACGAATCTACGGAACTCGAATATCTCTGACCGCTTGAAGAGGTAATGCTTGCGTTTGCATAATTGGGTGCCCCGTCGGTGAGAAATATCATAATCCTCTGTCTGCCGACCTCTGCGGTCTGTTTGTTAAACTGCGTATACGCTCTGGCAAAACCTGCGGTATAGTTCGTTCCGGAATACGACGAAGCCGAACAGTCTACGCTCGACGAAGAAGTCCAGCTGTCCGCCGTTATCCAGTCAAGGTCAAGCGATGAATCGTTGGCGTACGTATATCTGTAACTCGAACCCGATGTTCTGCCGTGGAACGAAACTACCGACACTCTGTTATCCCTATTAGTATTAAGGAACGAAGAGATAAGTCCCGACTGACCGTTTAAAATATTGGAAACGACGGTATCTCTCGCGGGATCAGACGTTGAAGCCGTACCTCCCGACATCGAATTATCCATACTCGACGATTTGTCAACGGCGATAACGAGGTCAACCGGAGCCGGAGACTGCGCACCCGAAGCCGTCAGATAAAGACGGTATATATCCTTAAGCTCAGTCTGCGCCGCGGTATTGTCAAGCGTGGTATCGGCATTGTCCGTACCGTCCCTAAAGGCGTCAATCTGCTTCGATATATCCATGGGGTCTTCTGTATCGGTTCCGCCCACGCCTTTATATTCGTTATAGAAGTTCGCATATTTCGACGAATCGGCTTCAAGAGTTCCCTTAAATCCTTCCTTCGTCGTCGTAACTTCATAGTTTTCCAGTTTGTAATTGTTTTCAGTAACCTCGTAATTTACGGTAAGAGCGTCACCGTTCGAATCGGTCATGACTTTTTCCAATGAAATAAGTCCCGTAAACGAGCCGTCCGCATTCGTTTTCCATGTAAAGTCTGAACCTTTTAACGTCTTTGTCTCAGTCGTGACATTGCCGTCCTTATCGGTTAAAGTAAATCTTACGTTAAAAGTAAGACTGTCATTTAATTCGGACGTTTTTTTGGCGGAAAGTCCGCTGATATTCTTTTTTATAACAAGTGCGCCCTCACCCGCCTCGGTCGGGTAGTTTACCGAGAACGCAACCGCGTCGATAAAGTTACCGTACGTGTTGTTATTGCACGCCATCTGCGACGAGTCCGCCGAAACGAAATAGAATCTCGTAACATACTGACCGTCGGGAACCTTGTACGTACCTGCGTGCGAAAACCAGTCCGTACCGGAAGAAGAATCACGAGTATCGGCAATCTTCTCTATATAAAGTCCGTTGTTTTCATAAACGTCCTTGCCGTTTAACAGCGACTCTATCTTAGTATTGAGCTGATCGGTCGTCGTAAGTCCGGCAAGCTCGTTTGACGCCGAGTCGGAATCTATAACGAGGTACATTGTATCGGTGCCGCTGCCGCCGGCAGTCGCAGTTTCGCCGTAAAGACGCACCGAGTGATAAAATGACCAGTACATATCGGAACCCGGGTATGTTAAAACTTTCTGATAAAGTGAACCGGCAGCCTCCGCGTTGATTTCGGCAAACTGATCGCCCGCGGGAGAGGTCGAAATTCCGTAGTTTGTTTTTGTTCCGTTCGCCGCCGCAGTTCCCGCGTACGTACCGGAAAGAGCTGTGCCGTTTACGGTGATAATCTCGACGGCGTTATCCGTCGCGCTCGTTCTCCAGTAAAGCGTCGAGTACGGATTGCCTGTTTTCGAGGTGTTATCCTTTGTCGGATATTGACGGGACGTACTCCAGGAGTTTATGGTATTCGTATCGTCCGCGCCTATAACGGGGTTTTCGAATCCTCCGTTTAAAAGCTGAGCGTAAAACTCCGTCTGTTCAAACTCGGACGAGAACGTTGACGAACCCGTTACGCACGCTTTGTATTTATACTTCGCGTCCTCTGTCTCTCCGCCCCCGTCGACGGCGAGGTTAAGCCACGTTCCCCTGTCAGGGTCAATGCTCATATCGTTTTTGTTATACTCGCTCGCTGTCGGAACGAGTTCCTCATAATCACCCCACGACGAGGTCGATTTATCGTATTTCGCGCGGTACCATGTATATGATGAGGTGCCGTCGTCGTTTGATATCTCAATAACGCCCGGCGTCGAATCATCGTACGCGAGAGTCGGCGTCGAAGCAGCCGAGACGAGCGGGGAAATCGGTATGCATGTAAAAATCATAAGAACGCATAAAAATACGCCGAGTACGCCCGACGCGCGTTTTTTTATATCTGTCAAAACATTTCACTCCTTAACATTACCGAAAGGTCAGAATCTGTTTTTCAACTCAATACCTACTGCTTATATATATAATTCCTATTTTTAATCATTATATATTATAATCAAATGTGTTCAGCAATGCAATACTATTTTACCGCAAACTTCCTTTATTTCATAAAAAGTCATTTAAGGTTTTTAGCAACAAAAACATATCGAATGTATTAAAAACAATTATACGGCTGCAGTAAAATTTTTGTACACAAAGCACATATATTGTTTTATATATCACACAAAACAACAATTTTATGTCGGAAATCAAACAATACGACGTATTTTTTCCATAATACACATTAAACAAAAATCTATGTTTTGCACAAATGCCGAATCATATGTCCAGCTCACTTTGCCGAAGACATTTTACATAAAAAAAGCGTTTTTATATACGGTTTAATTGCCGACAAAAACAGCACAAAACGCATATTTTCGGCACGAAATGAACTTTTTTTTATTTCCCGATTAAAAATTTATTAAGACTATAGACAATCACGTTTTTTTGTGTTAATATCATGTTGCAAAAGAAAAAACAGGAACTCGGCATACTTTTATGGGATTTGTCTTGCAGTTTATTTTTTCCCATATGTTTTATATTCACATTGCGCCTCGGGTTTCTTTTTTTGCGTAAAATTCGATATAAAATGCAACAATTTCCTCTTATCCGCCGTCATATATCGGGCGTTTAAACGGTGCTTATTATATAGAATTTTACATACTATAGATATATCGGACGCAGACATAACGGAGGCGGATTTTCATGAAAAACAGCATACTCGATTATTTGGAAAATACCGAAAGCCGTTTCCCGGACAAAACGGCGGTCAAGGACGGGGTTAAGGAATATACGTATTCCGCTCTTAAGGAAAATGCGCGGAAAATAGGCTCGGCTCTGTCATATATGACGAAGCCGAAAACGCCGGTCGGCATATTTGCGGACAAGAGTTCGGACATACTCTGCACGTTTTTCGGCGCGGTGTACGCAGGATGTTTTTACAGCGTTATAAGCCCCTCGCTTCCAGAGGAGAGAATTAAAAAAATATATTCGGTTCTCTCTCCCGCGGTCATAGTCACGCAGGATGAAACAAGGGAGACCGCCGAGCGTATTTTTAAAAATTCTAAAATCGTAACGCCCGACGAGCTCATTTGTTTCGAAAAAGACGAAAAAAGACTTGAAAACATAAGAAATTCTTTCCTTGACACGGACCCGCTGTATCTTAACTTTACGTCGGGTTCTACAGGCACGCCTAAGGGCATAGCCGTAAGCCATAGGAGCGTTCTTGATTTTATCGACTGCTTCTGCGATATATTCAATATAACGGATAATGATATTATCGCAAATCAGGCACCGTTTGATTTTGATGTATCGGTAAAGGATATTTATTCGTGTTTAAAAACGGGCGCGACGCTCGACATTATCCCCCGCTCGCTTTTCTCGTCGCCTAAGGAGCTGACGGACAGGCTCTGCGAGGATAAGGTTACGACCATGATATGGGCGGTTTCCGCACTGTGTTTAATCAGCACGTTCCACTGCCTTGATTACAGAACGCCCGAAACGGTAAACAAGATTCTTTTTTCCGGCGAGGTTATGCCGTATAAGCATCTTAAATCATGGCGTGAACACCTTCCCGGGGCGATGTTCGTAAATCTGTACGGACCGACCGAAATTACGTGCAACTGCACTTATCACATACTCGAAAAAGACCGCGATTATTCGCAGGGGATTCCCATAGGAAAGCATTTTCCGAACGAGGACGTTTTTCTGCTCGGCGATGACAATAAAAAAATAACCGAGCCCGGCATTCAGGGCGAAATATGTGTACGAGGAACGGCGCTCGCGCTGGGTTACTACAACTGCCCGGAGCAGAATTCGGCGCATTTCGTGCAGAACCCGCTCAATCCGCACTACCCCGAGACGATATACAGGACGGGCGACCTCGCAAAATACGACGAAAACGGCGAACTCGTTTTTGCCGGACGCAAGGACTTTCAGATAAAGCACATGGGACACAGAATAGAGCTCGAGGAAGTTCAGCGCGCAATGGAGGCTATCGACGGAGTCGAGAGATGCTGTTGTATTTTCGACGCGGTTAAATCAAAGCTCAAGGGGTTCTATACAGGCTCTATAGACAAAAAGGAGCTTCACCTGAAAATGGAGAAAACGCTCCCGGTATTTATGATTCCCGGCATGCTCAGGCAGGTCGACGACATGCCTCTTACAAAGAACGGAAAAATCGACAGAAAAGCGCTTGAAGAGAGGGCGAAGGCGAAAATATGAAACTCACATTAAACGAACTTATCAAAAAGAACGAAAACGCTTTTTACCTCTTCGATTCCGCAGTGCTCAGAGACCGGACAAAGTACATAAAAAGTTTTTTCGATAAAAATATCAATATATGCTATGCCGTTAAGGCAAATACGTTCATCACGGGCGAAATTGCCGATTTAGCCGACAGGTTCGAGATTTGCTCGCCGGGCGAGGAGAAAATATGCAGAGATATCGGAATCGAATATAAAAAAATGGTTATCTCCGGCGTATACAAAACCCCTTCGTTTATAAAAAATCTTATTGCTGACGAATCATTCGACGGAATAATAACCGCCGAGTCCGTTCACCAGTATGATTTCATATGCGAATATTCAGAAAAGTACGCGCATAAAATAAAGGTTCTGCCCCGTCTTACAAACGACTCGCAGTTCGGAGTCAACAAAAGCGATATTGAAAAAATGATTGCGGAGCGTGAAAACCATCCGTATATCGATATCGCGGGAATTCAGTTTTTCTCCGGAACGCAGAAAACGAGCGTAAAAAAATACGCACGGGAAATTAATAAATTAAACGAATTTTTAAATCATTTAAGGGACGATTACGATTACACCGCGCGTGAACTCGAATACGGAACGGGCTTCCCCGTCGCATATTTTGAGGGCGAGGAGACGAACGAGGAGGAGATTTTCACATCTCTTTCTTCATTGCTTGCTTCAATCGACGTAAAACCGGAAATCACTCTCGAAATCGGCAGAAGCATAGCCGCCTCATGCGGAAAATATTACACTCATATAGTCGACATTAAGACCAATAAGTCGCAGAACTACGTTCTGACCGACGGAGGCATGCACCATATAGTTTACTTCGGTCAGCACATGGCTATGAAAATGCCGTCGTTCTTCGTCGCGGGAAAGGAAAACGCCCCCGCTCTAAAAGAGTACAACATATGCGGTTCGCTCTGCTCGATGAACGATATAATGGTAAAAGGCACTCCGCTCCCCGAAATAGAAATCGGAGACGTGATATGCTTTGAAAATACGGGCGCGTACTGCCCGACCGAGGGAATCTCACTGTTCTTAAGCCGTGACATTCCCGCCGTTTACCTTAAAAAGAACGACTCCGAAATTATCAGACTTCGCCCGTCGTTTGAAACATATAATTTAAATAACCCGGAAAATGAAAGGATGTTTTAACAATGGAAAAACTTATTGAAATCTTAGAGGACATTCAGCCCGACGTTGATTACGAAACGTGTACCGACCTTATCGACGGACATCATCTCGATTCTCTTTCAATAATCTCGCTCGTAGCGGAGATTGAGGACGAGTTTGACGTTACAATCCCCACGGTCGACATTGTTCCCGAGAATTTCAATTCGGCAAAGGCTATGTACGATATGATTCTCCGACTCCAAGAGGAAGACTGAGATGTATCTTGAAAATCTTCTTTTGGGCGGCAGGCTTACGCACCTGACAAACTACTTCTCAATTTCATACCTCGCAATTTTTCTGCCTCTTTCGATGCTCTTTTACAGCCTTACGCCTCAGAAGGGGAAGAAATACACTCTGCTTGTCCTGAATCTGCTGTTTTTCTGGCTGATAAGCAGTAAACTCGTTCTCGTTCTCGCCGTTACGATTCTGTCCGTGCACTACTTCGGACTGTGGCTCGACAGACTTCAGAACGAGAAAAAAAGCGCGTTGAAAGAGTGTGAAAAAGAGAATAAAAAAGCCGTAAAAAGTCAGTATCAAAAACGCATGCGCGCAGTCGTCGGATTAGCGGCTGTTGTTCACATCGGCATGCTTCTCGTAATAAAATACACGGCGTTCTTTACCGGCAACATAAACTCGATACTCGCCGCCGTCGGCTCTGCGACAAAACTCGCGATTCCGAAATACGTCATGCCCGTCGGCATTTCGTTTTTTACAATGCAGGCGATGTCATATATCTTCGACGTGTACCGCGGTAAGATAAAGGCGGACGGCAATCTCGTCAGAGTCGCGCTGTTCATCAGCTTTTTCCCGCAGATAGTCGAGGGACCGATATGCCGTTATTCCGACACAGCGGACAAACTTTGGAACGTAACGAAAATAGACTACGATAACCTCGCCTCCGGCGTCAGAAGACTGCTGTTCGGGCTCATGAAAAAGGCGATAGTCGCCGACAGATTAAACGCCGCGGTAAATTCGATTTTTACAAGTTATAACGACTACGACGGCGGAATTATCGCGCTCGGCGCAGTTTTGTACACGATACAGCTGTACATGGACTTCTCCGGTTCAATGGACGCGGTAACGGGAACGGGACAGATTTTCGGCGTAATAATGCCCGAAAACTTTCAGCGTCCGTTCTTCTCAAAATCCGTATCGGAATTTTGGAAACGCTGGCACATTACGCTCG
>ERZ808246.1646-NODE-1646-length-15690-cov-7.319092_pt1 | contig 15690 bp, 10 predicted proteins | sample MGYA00521083_ERZ808246 | MGnify/ENA primary metagenome ERZ808246 (study PRJEB31516, sample SAMN03275577) | gut metagenome | biome: mammalia-associated habitat; material: feces | host: Papio cynocephalus | place: Kenya | collected 2012-07-07 ...
GACCCAGGGGGTCGGCCTGCCGCTTCAGCAGCGAGCTCTCAGCGCGTCCTATGGGCAGATCAATGTCGCCCTCTGCCGGGGAGGGGATGCCCTCGCACACGGCCCGGTACTCCCGCCGGAAATCGTCCGTGTGCAGCATGGCCATACATCGGGCATGGATGAAGCCGGTCTTTGCCACGGCCATAACGCCGGTAGTGCCGCGGTCCAGCCGGTTTACCGCGTGGAAGCTCTCACTATGCAGATAGTGCGCCGCGGCCCCGGCGATGGTGGCTGTTTCCTCTGTCAGCGCCGCCGGGTGCACGGCAATACCGGCCGGCTTGTTGATAAGCAGCAGGTCCTCATCCTCGTACAGGATATCCAAAGGGAAGTCCACCGGACGGATGTGGGGGTGTTCTCCCGGCAGATCGGATACGTCCGCCGCCAGCACATCGCCGGGGCGCGGCACAAAGCGCACAGTGACGGGCACGCCGTTGACCGTGACAGCCTGCCGGAATTTCAACCGGCTGAGAAAGCTGCCGGAGACGCCCCACAGGCCATGCAGCAGCTGCTTCACGGTCCGGCCGGTCTCCGCGGCGGCGACGGTATGGATCAGAACACGCATGGACGGCACCTCCTGTTGCTCTTGAATGAAATTAGTATAGCAGAATTTATGGGAATATGGTATACTAACTTCACAAAACGTGAAAGCGAGGGCTTTTTATGGCATCTAAGGTATACTTCGCCGACCTGCGGGCCGACGTGCATGAAAATCTCCAGCAGAAGCTGACCCGCCTGATGAAGACGGCCGGTATGGGCGATATCGACTTTCGGGATAAGTTCGTGGCCATCAAGCTGCACTTCGGCGAGCCGGGAAACCTGGCGTTTCTGCGTCCCAACTGGGCGCGGACCGTGGCGGATTTTGTGAAGGAAAGGGGCGGTAAGCCGTTCCTCACCGACTGCAACACCCTGTATGTGGGCGGGCGCAAGAACGCCCTGGATCACATGGACAGCGCCATGCTCAACGGCTTCAACCCCATGACCACAGGCTGCCAGATCATCATTGCCGACGGCTTGAAGGGCAGCGATGAGGTGGAGGTGCCCGTGGCGGGCGGCGAGTATGTGAAGAACGCCAAGATCGGCCGCGCCGTTATGGACGCCGATGTGTTTATCTCTCTGACTCATTTTAAGGGACATGAAGAGGCAGGCTTCGGCGGCTGCCTGAAAAATATCGGCATGGGCTGCGGCAGCCGCGCCGGTAAGATGGAACAGCACAATGCCGGCAAGCCCCATGTGGCGCAGAAGCACTGTATCGGCTGTGGTCAGTGCCGGAAGATATGCGCCCACGGCGCGCCCATCATCGAAAACGGCAAGGCCCATATCGACCACGACAAATGCGTGGGCTGCGGCCGCTGCATCGCCGTCTGTCCCAAGGACGCGGTGCGGATCGACTGGGACGAGACGACCACCAATCTGAACTGCAAGATCGCCGAATACACCAAGGCGGTGGTGGACGGCCGACCCTGCTTCCACATCTCTCTGGTCATCGACGTATCGCCCAACTGCGACTGCCACGCGGAGAACGATATGGCCATCGTGCCCAACGTGGGTATGTTTGCCTCCTTCGACCCGGTGGCCCTGGATATGGCCTGCGTGGACGCCGTCAACGCACAGACGCCCCTGCGGGGCTCCGCCGCCGATGATGCACACGCCAAGGCCCATGTGCATGACCACTTCCAGCGCCTGCACCCGGACACCAACTGGCGCAGCTGCCTGGAGCACGGGGAGAAGATCGGTATCGGCACCCGGGAGTATGAGCTGATCAAGATATAAAAAGCGAAAAGCCACCCGTCAGGGTGGCTTTTCTTATGTACTTATTCCGCGTCAGCTGCGGACGCGTCCTCGGAGTCATCCTCGTCCTCCGGGTCGTCGATGTGGGCGAACCACTCACGGTAGCGGTGCATATCCTTGGCGAACAGCTGCCCGTTGCTGGGCGGCGTGTAGGTGATGGCGTTGGCTCCGGCGGCAATGGTGGCCAGGATCGTCTCCTCCGTGGGTCCGCCGGTGGCAATAATGGGCAGCTCCGGATAGCGCACACGTATCTCTGCCACGATGGCGGGCGTTCTGTCCGCGCCGGAGACGTTCACAAAGTCGATGCCCGCCGCCAGCTTGCTCTCCAGGTCCACTTTCTCCGACACCACGGTATAGACCACCGGGATCTCCACGGTGGCCTTGATGGCCCGGATGGTATCGTCGTCGATGAAGGTGTTGCACACCACGCCGAAGGCGCCCTGGTGCTCGGCAAAAGCGGCGATATGGGCCGAGCGCTGGCCCTTGGTCAGACCGCCGCCTACGCCCACGAACACCGGCACATCGGACACGCCGATAATGGCCTGGGTGATGCCTGCCTGGGGCGTAAAGGGGTACACGGCGATGACCGCGTCGGCGTTGATGTTTTTGATGATGGCCACGTCGGTGCTGAATACCAGCGACTTGATACGCCGGCCGAATACACGGATGCCGCTGCACTTGCTGATACAATGGGGCACGGTCAGCGCGTGCTTACGCAGGGTACCTTCGTAGGTGGGAACGTACTTCTTCACATTGCCTTCCTTTCCAGTGGGTTGCTTTTTTCCTTATTGAGAACATTATAGCAGAAAAAGCGGCTCATGTAAATAAAAATAGGAGTAATTTTAACAGTTCATTAACATTGACTATCGCGGAGAAAAGTGCCGGATAACGACGCTCCGGGACGAAACAGCGGGCCATCCGTCGGATGACCCGCTGCGCTTATGCTTTTGCCAGATAGTCCCGGCATTTGCTGTTGGCTTCCCGGGCCACCAGCTCCTCGTCCACAGTGACAAGATGCCCCTGCCGCACGGTGACGCGTCCCTGCACCACGGTGTAGTCCACCGGTCCCCGGACACCCACGGTACCCAGCACGGAGCCGGCATCCTGGTCGCAGCCTACCAGCTCCAGCCGGCGGCTGTCGACCATGAACAGATCGGCGCACTTGCCCACGGACAGCTGTCCAATGTCATCCCGGCCTAGCAGCCGTGCGCTGCCGCGGGTGGCCATTTTGAGGAGGTCATAGCCGGTGGGAGCCTGACGGCTGGCGTGCAGCCGGTGCAGCAAGAAGGCGACCCGCAGCTCCTCCAGCAGGCTGGAGCCGTCGTTGCTGGCGCTGCCGTCCACCGCCAGACCTACCGGCACGCCCAGGGACAGCATCTCCGGGATGCGGGCCACGCCGCTGGCGAGCTTCATATTGCTGATGGGGCAGTGCGCTACGCCGGTGCCTGTCCGGGCCAGCAGCCGCAGCTCCTCGTCGTTGAAGTGTATGCCGTGGGCAAACCACACATCATCGCCCAGCCAGCCCAGCCGTGCCATGTATTCCAGAGGCCGGACGCCCTCGCGCTGCAGCATGAAGTTCTCCTCGTCCTTCGTTTCGCACAGGTGGGTGTGCAGCCGAACGTGGTACTGTCGGGCCAGGATGGCGCTCTGCCGCAGCAGCTCCGCCGACACAGAGAAGGGGGAGCAGGGGGCCAGCGCCACGCGGCACATGGCGCCGTAGCTGTCGTCGTGGTATTTCTCGATGCAGCGGACGCTGTCCGCCATGATCTTGTCCACCGTCTGCACCACGCTGTCCGGCGGCAGGCCGCCGTCCTTGACGCTCAGGTCCATGCTGCCGCGGCTCATGTAGAGGCGAACGCCCAGCTCCCGTGCGGCGCTGCGCTGCGCGCCCAGCAGGTCGCCGCTGTGAGAGGGAAAGACGTAGTGGTGGTCGAAGCAGGTAGTGCAGCCGTGCTTCATCAGCTCGCCCATGCCGGTCAGGCTGGACAGCCGGATCACGTCCTCATCCAGGTTTTTCCAGATCTCATACAGGGTCTTCAGCCAGTCGAACAGCTCCATATTCTGTACCTGAGGCAGATTGCGGGAGAACACCTGGTACAGGTGGTGGTGGGTGTTGACCAGACCGGGGTAGCACAGCATATGGCTGCCGTCGATGACCTCGTCGGCGGAGACATCCAACGCCGTGCCGATGGACTTGATAAAGCCGTCCTCACAGTAAAGATGCGCGTTATGCAGTATGCGGTCTTCGTCATCGCAGGTGACCAGCTGGCGAATGTTCTTAATGAGCAGGGTGGACATGGCAATTCCTCCTTGTGGTGATAGATGGGTAGGAAAAAAGAGCAGGCCGCAAAGCGGCCTACTCTTTTCGTTATCAGGTCAGCGTTCCTCGCGGAAGTAGGAGAGACCGAGGGACGCAGGGGGCTGATCCTCCCGCTTCTTACGCAGGGACACGATGATCAGCACGATCAGAGTGATGACGTAGGGCAGCATCTTGTACAGCTCCTTGACAGCCATCTGTGCGCCGGTGGGCAGATAGATGTTCAGAATGTACAGACCACCAAACAGAATGGAGGCCAGAATGCTGACGTTGGGACGCCAGATGGTGAAGATGACCAGCGCAATGGCCAGCCAGCCGCGGTCACCGAAGGCGTTGTTGGACCACACGCCGTTGGCGTAGTCCATTACGTAGTATAGACCACCCAGGCCTGCGATCATGGAGCCGATGCAGGTGGCCAGATACTTGTACTTGGTGACGTTGATACCGGCAGCGTCCGCGGTGGAGGCACTTTCACCCACGGCACGCAGGTGCAGGCCGGGACGGGTGTGGTTCAGGAAGTAGGAGGCACCCAGAGCGATGATGATGGCCACATAGGCCAGGAAGCCATAGGACAGGAACAGCTCGCCGAACCAACCGGTGCTGTCGGCGCCGGGCAGCATGGTCTTGAAGAACCGGCTGGTGTTGGCCAGGGCAATGGAGGGGACCTCGCTGTTAGTCAGCTTGATGAGGGAGCCGCCGAAGAAGTTGCCCACGCCCACGCCGAAGGTGGTCATAGCCAAGCCGGTAACGTTCTGGTTGGCGCGCAGGGTGACGGTCAGGAAGCAGTAGAGCAGACCCATCAGCAGGGAGCCCAGCAGAGAACTCAGAATAGGGATCATAATGGCCAGAAAGCCGTTCAACTGGCTGCCTGCGGCCTGCTCATAGAAGAACGCGCCGATAACACCACTGATACCGCCCACATACATGATGCCGGGGATACCCAGGTTCAGGTTACCGGACTTTTCTGTCAGGATCTCACCGGTGCTGCCGAACAGCAGGGGAATACCCTGCATGACCGCACGGGGGAAGAAAGATACAAAGTCGAAGCCCATCCGTTACGCCTCCTTTTTGCTGCTCTTACGCAGAGTGACCTTGTAGGTGATGAAGAACTCGGTAGCAATAATGAAGAACAGGATGATACCGGTCAGAATATCCGCGAAGGACTGGTTCAGGCTGAAGGCCGTGGAGATCTCGCTGGCACCGCGATCCATGGTCACCAACAGCAGAGAGGCGGCGATCATAATGAAGGGGTTGAACTTGGACATCCAGGACACCATGACGGCGGTGAAGCCGCGGCTGTCCACGATCGTGGTGGTCAGGGTATGGCTGATACCGGCAGTCAGGATATAGCCCATCAGACCGCAGATCGCGCCGGAGAGCACCATGGTGCGGATGATAACGCGATCTACCTTGATACCGGCATAGCTGGCGGTGCGCTGGCTCTCACCAACGACGGCGATCTCATAACCGTGCTTGCTGTATGTGAGATAGATATACATCATGCCAGTCAGCAGTGCGACTACCAGGATCGGAAGCAGCTGGGACTTTCCACCGATATTGGGCAGCCAACCGGCCTCGGTAGCCTGGTTGATGATGCCGATTTTACCGGCACCTTTGGGGACTTCCCATACGATGATGAAGTAGGAGGCCAGCTGCATGGCGATGTAGTTCATCATCAGGGTGAACAGTGTCTCGTTGGTGTTCCACTTGGCCTTGAAGAAGGCGGGAAGGAAACCCCACACGGCGCCGGCCAACAGGGCGGCGGCTAAGGAAATCAAAATCAGCAGCACGTTGGGAACTTTGCCGCCCAGCAGGATCATGCAGGTGGTGGTGGCCAGACAGCCGATCAGGGTCTGCCCCTCGGCGCCGATGTTCCAGAAGCGCATCTTGAATGCGGGTGTTACCGCTAAGGAGATACCCAGCAGGACGGCGACATTCTGCCCTGTGACCCAGATCTTACGGGAGGTGCCAAAAGCACCCTTGAGGATCGTACCGTAGACCGCAATGGGGTTCTGGCCCGTCAGCAGGGTAGTGATGAGGCCGCAGAACACCAGTGCCAACAGCAGGATACCGCCGCGGATCAGCAGTGCTTTGGGCAGGGGAAGCGCATCGCGCTTGGAAATATGAAATAGAGAGCCCTTTTTATTCATCTGCCTTGCCTCCTTCCACGCGGGTCATCATGGCGCCCACTTCCAGTTTGCTGGTCTTGCGGCCGTCCACGACACCGGAGACCTGACCGCCACACAGAACTACGATCCGGTCGCACAGCTCCAGCAGCACGTCCAGGTCTTCACCCACATACACAACGGCGACGCCCTTCATTTTCTGTTCCGTCAGCAGGTTGTAAATGGTATACGAGGTATTGATATCCAGACCACGGACAGCGTAGGCGGTCATCAGCACGGAGGGCTGCTGAGCGATCTCACGGCCCACCAGGACCTTCTGCACGTTACCGCCGGACATACGGCGTACCGGGAAATTCGTGCTGGGGGTGACGACCTCAAGCTCCTGCCAAATGCGCTGTGCCAGCGCTTCGGGATTTTTGCGGTCCAGGAAAATGCTGGCACCCTTACGCCAGGAACGCAGCATCATATTGCCGGTCATGCCCATGGAGCCCACCAGGCCCATGCCCAGACGGTCCTCGGGGACGAAGCTCATGGCGACACCACTCTTGCGGATATCCATGGGATCCAGTCCTACCAGATTTTTTTCGTTATTGGTTTTCGGATCGATATAGGTCACAGTACCGGAGGTCACGGGATACAGGCCCGCGATAGACTCCAGCAGCTCACGCTGGCCGGAACCGGCGATACCCGCTACGCCCAGCACCTCGCCGGCGTTAACAGTAAAGCTCACGTTGTCCAGACGCTTGACGCCCAATTCGTCATATACGGTCAGGCCCTCTACCTTCAGGCGGGGCGTTACGTTGACGGGAACGGGGCGGTTGATGTTCAACGACACACTGTGGCCCACCATCATGTCGGTCAGGGACTGCTGGTCGGCATCCTTGGTCAGCACATCGCCTATGTACTCACCCTTACGCAGCACCGCTACGCGGTCAGACACGTCCAGCACCTCATGCAGCTTGTGAGTGATGATGATCAGGGATTTGCCGTCGGCCTTCATGTTCCGCATGACGGTGAACAGCTTGTCGGTCTCCTGCGGCGTCAGCACGGCGGTGGGCTCGTCCAAAATCAGAATATCGGCACCGCGGTACAGAACCTTGACGATCTCCACGGTCTGCTTTTGGGAAACGGACATATCATAGATCTTCATGTCAGGATCGATGTCAAAGCCGTACTTATCGCAGATGTCCTTGACCTTTTGACGTGCATTGTTCAGGTCCAGCTTGCCCTCCAGGCCGAGAATGATATTCTCGGTAGCGGTAAACAGGTCGACCAGCTTGAAGTGCTGGTGGATCATGCCGATGCCAAGGTCAAAGGCATCCTTGGGGGAGGCGATGGTCACGGGCTTGTCGTGAACGTAGATCTGACCCTCGTCGGGGAAGTAGATGCCGGAGAGCATATTCATCAAAGTGGTCTTGCCGCTGCCGTTTTCACCCAGCAGGGACAGGATCTCGCCTTCGTACAGTTCAAGGTTTACATCTTTGTTTGCGATGACCTTGCTGCCGAACCGCTTGGTGATGTTCTCCATTCTGATCGCGCATTTCTTTTCCAAGGCTGTCATCCTTTCTTTCGGCGCAGATGGCTGCAACACCTCGAATACGCCGGGGATAAATTCCATACGGCTTATTCTACCATATATGTCGAGGCTTGTAAATCAAAAAAAGCAAAAAAATTGTCAGGTAAATACAAAGAATGTAAGGTTATACAAGAAATTATTATCCTCTTTGTGTAAATCGTCAAAACCACATAGCCGTGGGGAAAAGCAAGAGGTGGGCTGCCTGTGCAGCCCACCTCGTTGTGGTGCAATATGCTATTCCTTGCGGAATTTACATTACATCTTGGTATCCAGACGGGTGATGCCGTCGATCTCCAGATCGAAGTAAGGAGCAGAGCGCTTCTCGGACTCGGCAAAATAACCATCGTGGACGACCTCGGTATCACCGGCATAGGCCTGATCGGTATCGACATCAGCCATATAGGAGGTGACGTGACCGTCAGCATCGACCTTCAGGTAGTCGACCTTGAAGGCGTTCATGGTGTCATCCGCCTTGGTGGTGAAGGTGCTCACGTCGAAGACGTGCAGCTCACCGTTCTCCAGCTTGGCCTTGGCAGCCTCGATAGCCTCAGCAGTGCCTTCAGCAGCAACAGCGGTGTTCAGATCGGTCAGGACCACAGAGTTGGTGGACAGAGAACCGGTCCAGTCAGCATCAATAGCGGTGCCGGCCATGACAGCCTTGATGGCATACTCATAGTAGGGAGCCCAGTTGATGCGGGAGGAGATGATGTAGGTGTTGGGGCAGGCAGCCTGAGTGGAGCCGTTGTAGGAAACGTTGGGAACACCGGCGTTCTCGCAGGCGGTAGGAGCACCCAGAGAGTCGGCGTGCTGGCTGATCAGCTTGCAGCCGCCCTGGATCAGCTTCTCGGCGCCTTCCTTCTCCAGAGTCTCATCGTACCAGCTGCCGGTGAAGGTCACGTCCATGGTGACGGTGGGGCAGACGGACTTGGCACCCAGATAGAAGGAGGTGTAGCCAGAGACCACTTCAGCGTAGGTGAAAGCGCCGACATAGCCCATCTTGGCCTCTTCAGCGGTGAACTTACCGGCCTCGATCATCTCGTTCAGCTTCAGACCGGCAGCGATACCGGCCAGATAACGGCCCTCATAGATGGAGGCGAAGGCGTTGTGGTAGTTGGCCAGACCCTCGGTGTGAGCGCGGGTACCGGTGCTGTGGCAAAACTGCACATCAGGGTTCTCCTTGGCGACCTCGATCATGTAAGGCTCGTGACCGAAGCTGTCAGCGAAGATGATATTGCAGCCGGCATCCACCAGATCAGCGGCGACCTCGGCGCACTGCTCGTTCTCACCAACGTTGGTCTTGATGAAGTAATCCTCATTCTCGACCAGACCCAGATTCGCGCAGGCTTCCTTGGCGGCATCGATGAAGTTCTTGTCATAGGTGGAGTTCTCATCGTGCAGGGTGATGAAACCGACCTTGACCTTGGCGGTAGTAGCATCGCCGTCGCCGTTACCCTGGGTGTCGTCCTTCTTCTCACCGCAGGCCACCAGGCTCAGAGCCATGACCAGGGCGAGGAGCATTGCAAGGAACTTTTTCATTCTTGTTTTCCTCCTTAAAATATGTGACGCACGCCTGAAAGTAAGGCAAATTTTGACGTGCGTCTGAACAACGGGCGTCCGGCCCGGTATTCACGCAACTCATAAGAACGTGGGTATTATACAGGATTTCACCGCCGATTTCAACAGAAAATGTGAATTACGGCAAAATTTCTTTGTGACGCACAAAAAATCTTTGTAAATCTTGTGCAGTATGCGGCATTTGATAGAAATTTCACGTTCCGAAATACCCGTTCCATATGGCAGGGATAAGCGCGTTACTGGTGGATGCGGGTGCCGGTCTTGCCCTCGATGCCGTCCTTGGCCTTCTCCAGCAGGGTGATGAGGGCGGTACGGCCGGCCTTGGACTCGGCGAACTTCACCGCGGCCTGGACCTTGGGCAGCATGGAGCCCTTGGCAAACTGGTTCTCCTCCATGTACTTGTAGGCCTCGGCGGGAGTCAGATCGTCCAGCCCCTTCTGATCGGGCTTGTTGTAGTTGATGGCTACCTTCTCCACGGCGGTCAGGATGATGAGCATATCGGCATCCAGCAGCTCAGCCAGCAACTCGCTGCCGAAGTCCTTGTCGATGACGGCAGGGGTGCCGGAGAGCTTGCTGCCCTCGCGGATGACGGGGATGCCGCCGCCGCCCACGGCGATGACCACATGACCGGCGTCTACCAGCGCCTTGATGCTGGCCTTCTCCACGATGTCAAAGGGCTTGGGAGAGGGAACGACCTGGCGATAGCCGCGGCCGGCGTCCTCCACCATGGTGTAGCCCTTCTCGGCGGCGATGCGGTCCGCTGTCTCCTTGTCATAGAAGGCACCAACGGGCTTGGTGGGGTTCTGGAAGGCGGGGTCGTCCTTAGACACTACGGTCTGGGTCACGATGGTGGCCACGGGCTTGTCCATGCCGCGGCTGGCCAGCTCATTGCCGATGGCCTGCTGCAGGTGATAGCCGATGTAGCCCTCGGACATGGCGCCGCACTCCGGGAAGGGCATATCGGCCTTGATGGCCTTGGCCTCAGCAGCGGTGGACAGGCCCAGATTGATCATACCCACCTGAGGGCCGTTGCCGTGGGCAACCACGACTTCATTGCCTGCGGCGATCAGGTCCACGATGGACTTAGCGGTCTCGGTGACCAGCTGGAGCTGTTCAGCGGCGGTGTTGCCCAGTGCGTTGCCGCCCAGCGCAATAACGATTCTCTTAGACATAGTTGTTAACCTCGATTTAAAGTGTTGTTAAATTGAAATTTAGGAAAAATACAACTGAAAATACAACAGCGGCGGCGTGGCCGCCGCTGTTGCGGAGACATATAAGGGCTTCGCAGGATTTGCCGACGCGCACGGCGGCAAACAAATTCATATCAGTCCCGGAGGGCGGCGTGTACGTCCGCAGGGACACACCGCAAAAATTGACGCGGTGAGCGGCAATTTTTGAAGCCCGACTCAACAAAGTGCCTGCACTTTGTTGACGGTTTTTAGAACTTCTTGCGGGTGTCCTTGGTCTCGTCCAGCTCCATCAGGGCCTTGACGGGATCCTTCACCTGGGCCATGAAGATCATGGCGGCGATGACATAGGGCTTGTAGGAGGCCTGCTTGTACAGAGGCACGATGTAGCGGTCAAACACGGAGTTGTCCACCTCGCCCTCGGCGCAGCTCAGACCGGTGATGTCGGCGGGCAGGCAATGCAGATACAGGGCCTTGCCGTCCTTGGTCAGCTTCATCATCTCTTCGGTGCAGGCCCAATCCTTGTGCTGGGCGTTCTGGGCCAGCAGGCGCTTCTCCAGCGCGTCGATGCCCTCCTTGTCGCCGGCGGCGTACAGCTTGGTGCGCTCTTCCATAGCGGCGTAGGAAGCCCAGCTCTTGGGATACACGATATCGGCATCCTTGAAGGCCTCGGCCATGCTGTTGGTCTTGTGGAACTTGGAGCCGTACTTCTCGCAGTTCTTGCGGGCGACCTCTTCCACCTCGGGCATCACGTCATAGCCCTCGGGATGGGCCAGGGTCACGTCCATGCCGAAGCGGGTGAACAGGCCGATCACGCCCTGGGGCACGGACAGGGGTTTGCCGTAGGAGGGAGAATAGGCCCAGGTCATAGCGACCTTCTTGCCCTTCAGGTTCTCCACGCCGCCGAAGTAGTGGATGACGTGCAGCATATCGGCCATGCACTGGGTGGGGTGGTCCACGTCGCACTGCAGGTTCACCAGGGTGGGCTGCTGCTCCAGGATACCGTCGCGGTAGCCTTCCTTCACGGCGTCCATGAAGGTCTTCTGATACTTGTGGCCCTCGCCGATGAACATATCATCGCGGATGCCGATGACGTCGGCCATAAAGGACACCATGTTCGCGGTCTCGCGGACGGTCTCGCCGTGGGCGATCTGAGACTTCTTCTCATCCAGGTCCTGGACCTCCAGGCCCAGCAGGTTGCAGGCGGAGGCGAAGGAGAAGCGGGTACGGGTGGAGTTGTCGCGGAAGATGGAGATGCCCAGGCCGGAATCGAACACGCGGGTGCTCTTGTTGCGCTCGCGCAGGTCGCGCAGGGCGTCGGCCACGGTGAAGATAGCGTCGATCTCATCGTCGGTCTTGTCCCAAGTCCAATAGAAATCGGTCTTGTACATATTGTTGATGTTCAGGGTAGACAGATGGCGTGCCAGTTCAACAGTCTTGCTCATTTTGATCGTTCTCCTTGTATGTTTAATGTAGCGTATATGGCGTATGATCACTTAATGTCGTTGCCGGTCAGCTCCTGACGGAAGCTGGTGGCGGAGCCGTCCTTGTTCTCGGGCTTATACAGGCCGGGAACGGCGGCGTACAGGGCGGCGCAGGTCACCAGGTCCTGCTTGAAGGTCACCTCGTTGGGAGCGTGTGCCTGAGACTCGGCACCGGGGCCGAAGCCCACGCAGGGGATGCCGTAGCGGCCCTGGATGGACACGCCGTTGGTGGAGAACGTCCACTTGTCGGTCAGGGGACGGCCCTCACGCTTGGAGGCGGCCAGCTCGGTGGGCATCAGGCGCTTGTCGCCCCACAGGTTGTGGTGGGCATCCACCAGAGCCTGGACGTGAGGCGCAGTCTCCTTGTTGATCCAGGTGGGGAAGAAGCACTCGGTCTCATACACATGGCCGGTCCATGCGGGACGGTCATACATATACATGGACACCTTCACGTCCTTGGCATACTTCTTGCAGGCGGGCAGATCCTCGATCTCCTTCAGGCAGGACTTGTAGGTCTCGCCGGCGGTCATGCGGCGGTCGATGGAGATGGAGCAGGAGTCGGCCACTGCGCAGCGCGACGGAGAGGTGTAGAAGATCTGGCTCGTGGTGCAGGTGCCGCGGCCCAGGAAGCGCGCGTCTTCGTAATGCTCGGGGTTGTACTTCGGGTCGAGCATCTTGACGAGGCCGTTAATTTCCTTGTCGTCGGCGGCGTCGTTCTCGTTGAGGTCGCGGACGTTCAGGATGACCTCGGCCATCTTGTGGATGGCGTTGTCGCCGCGCTCGGGGGCGGAACCGTGGCAGGACACGCCGTGCATATCCACGCGGATCTCCATACGGCCGCGGTGGCCGCGGTAGATGCCGCCGTCGGTGGGCTCGGTGGAGATAACGAACTCGATCTTGCTGCGGGCGTCCTCGGGGCCGTTGAAGTACTCATTGACGATGGACTGCCAGCACATACCGTCGCAGTCCTCCTCCTGCACGGAGCCGACCACCATCATCTTGTAGCCCTTGGGCAGCAGGTCCAGATCCTTCATGATCTTTACGCCGTAAGCGGCGGCGGCCATGCCGCCCTCCTGATCGGAACCGCCGCGGCCGTAGATGATGTCGTCGGTCTCGTAGCCCTTGTAGGGGTCGGCTTCCCAGTTCTCGATGTTGCCGATGCCCACGGTGTCGATGTGGCTGTCGATGGCGATGATCTTGTCGCCCTCGCCCATCCAGCCGATGACGTTGCCCAGCTTGTCGAACTCCACCTTGTCATAGCCCAGGGCCTTCAGCTCCTCGGCGATGCGCTTGACGACGCCCTCTTCCTCACAGGACTCGGAAGGGATGGCGATCATGTCCCGCAGGAACTTGACCATAGCGGGCTTGTACGCCTCGGCGGCGTTTCTGATGGCAGCAAAATCCATAATGTACCTCCGCAAAAATTTTATCAAATTCTGTGTTAAAAACGGGTAAACGGTTTTTACCATCTCCTATCATAGCACATGGCGGCCGGATGTCAAACAAAAATTTAGGAAATCAAAAAGTTTTTCAGAAAAAACCGTTGCTTTTTGTGGGAGGTGTGGTATTATGTAAGAGGAGAAAAGCGGAAAAGGAGGGTGTTATGGAGGCGAAACGATTAGAAACGCTGAAGCAGATCGCCGCGGGCGTCGCGGCGCAGTTCGGCGACAAGTGCGAGGTGGTCATCCACGATGTGTCCAGCAGCCACCCGGAGCACACCATCGTACACATCGAAAATGGGCACGTGTCCGGACGTAAGATCGGCGACGGCGCGTCCAAGGTGGTCATGGAGCAGCTGGAGCACCAGGACGAGCAGCCCCAGGATCATCTGTGCTACCTGACGCGGACACCGGATGGGAAGATACTGAAATCCTCGTCCCTGTATATCCGCAACAGCCGCGGCGCGGTCACGGCCATATTTTCCATCAACTATGACATCACCAACATCATGATGATGCACCAGGAGCTGGGCGAGTTCATGCTTACCCGCGACCGGGAGCAGTCCGAGCCGGAGAAGATCATCAACGTCAACGATGTGCTGGACGAGCTGATCCAGCAGTCTGTGGCGCTGGTGGGCAAGCCTGCGGCCCTGATGAACAAGGACGACAAGATCCGGGCCATCCGCTTCCTCAGCGACGCGGGCGCGTTCCTGGTCACCAAGTCCGGCGACAAAGTGGCAAAATACTTCGGTATTTCCAAATACACCTTATATTCCTATATCGATGCGAACAAACAACAGGAGGAAAAGAAACATGGGTAAAATCGATCTGTCCATCAACAAAGTCGGTCTGGAGCATAACATCCAGAAGGCCAAGGAGAACAACGTCATCATCCCCACCATCGCCCAGATGCAGAACCCTGACCTGATCCCCGAGAAGATCAAGGCCAAGCTGAGCCACACCGGTCTGTGGGATGTGGATCCCGTCAACCTGTTCCGTATTTCCTGGCACAACGAGGCCAAGGAATCCGGCGGTCTGTTCCAGGCGGTCCCCAACTATGTGGAGATCCCCAGCAAGCTCTCCGGCGTGCCCTGCCGCATCGTCGCCATGTCCGGCAAGTGGTTCCCCACCGGCTGCCACAAGGTCGGCGCCTCCTTCGGCTGCCTGGCTCCCCGCCTGGTGACCGGTCAGTTCGATGCTACCTATCACCACGCCGTGTGGCCCTCCACCGGCAACTACTGCCGCGGCGGCGCCTTCAACTCCAAGCTGCTGGCCTGCGAGTCCGTGGCCATTCTGCCCCAGGATATGTCCAAGGAGCGTTTTGACTGGCTGAAGTCCATCGCCGGCCAGATCATCGCCACCCCCGGCTGCGAGTCCAACGTCAAGGAGATCTTCGACAAGACCTGGGAGCTGAAGCAGGATCCCACCATGATGATCTTCAACCAGTTCGCCGAGATGGGCAACCCCCTGTGGCACTACAACGTCACCGGCTACGCCCTGGCCGACCTGTTCGAGGCCATCAAGAAGCCCGGTCAGAACTTTGCCGGCGCCTGCTTTACCTCCGGCTCCGCCGGTACCATGTCCGCCGGTGATCTGCTGAAGGAGCGCTATCCCCACCTGAAGCTGGCCGTGGGCGAGGCCCTGCAGTGCCCCACCATCCTGAATAACGGCTTCGGCGGCCACCGCATCGAGGGTATCGGCGACAAGCACATCCCCTGGATCCACAACGTGAAGAACACCGACATGGCCATCGCCATCGACGACGAGGACAGCCAGCGCCTGCTGCGCCTGTTCAACACCCCCGAGGGCCAGAAGTACATGAAGGACGAGCTGGGTATGTCCGACGAGCAGATCGAGAAGATGACCTGGCTGGGCATCTCCGGCATCGCCAACGTCCTGTGCTGCATCAAGATGGCCAAGTACTATGAGCTGACCGAGAACGATGTGGTCGCCACCGTCCTGACCGACTCCGCCGTCATGTACCAGTCCCGTATCGAGGAGCTGAACCAGATGAACGGTGCCTACAACGCCCACGAGGCGTCCCTGGACCACAACCTGCATATGCTGGGTCTGAAGACCGACTCCATGCTGGAGCTGACCTACACCGAGCGCAAGCGCGTCCACAACCTGAAGTACTACACCTGGGTCGAGCAGCAGCA
>ERZ808246.1647-NODE-1647-length-15677-cov-3.760466_pt1 | contig 15677 bp, 10 predicted proteins | sample MGYA00521083_ERZ808246 | MGnify/ENA primary metagenome ERZ808246 (study PRJEB31516, sample SAMN03275577) | gut metagenome | biome: mammalia-associated habitat; material: feces | host: Papio cynocephalus | place: Kenya | collected 2012-07-07 ...
GGCGGCACCAATTCGTGTTTGAATGCGATCGCATCGGCGATCACATTCAAACTTATACCTCGCTGAGGCAAAATCCGCGAAGGCGGTTTTGCCGAATGCGGCAGCCAGTGCATCAGTCCGCGCTGCGTTCGCCCTTCCACTTGTCCGGTGCATACTGCTGATACGTTTCCGCCACAACATCCTCCACTTTCTGATGCAGGACCTTGCGGTCCGCAATGGAAAGTTCCTTTGTCTCAATCGGCTTGCCGAAAATAATGGCAACCGGAGTCTTGCAAACCCTCAGCGGATGATCCTCCAGAACATTTCCAGTTCCAATGAATGTCACAGGGACAACCGGAGCCCCGGCGCGGATTGCAATCTTAAAGCTTCCGCCCTTGAACGGAAGGAGCGTTCCCTCCTCGTGACAGCGGGTTCCCTCCGGGAAAATCAGGACAGAGCTTCCCTTCTTCATTCCGTCTGCGGCATCCGCAACCATCTGTGCACCGGCCCGGATATCCTTTCGGTTCAGAAACAGGCAGTGGATCCGCTTCATCCAGAAGTGCAGCAACGGGATCTTACCGAGCTCTTCTTTCGCAATGATAATAAACGGTCTCGGAAGAAGCGATGCTACCATGATGATATCGAAAATAGAACGGTGATTGCCCGCGAACATCACGCCGCGATCCTTTGGAATGTTCTCCCTGCCGATCACCGTAACAGGGCAGCCCGTCATCGCAGTTACCATCCGCAGTCCCCAGCAGACAAAAGCATAATTAAACCGGTCCGCCGCCCCGGGAGAAATTTTCCCGACAATCCACATCACCGGCATCATCGGAAGAGAACAGAGAAAGAAAAATACAGCGGCCAGAATGGCCAGAATCGTGCGAAACGACATTGGAAAGCTCCTTACTTTTTTATTTCTTGTATCCGTGTATCAGTATACCATATGCTAAAATCAGTATTGGACTGATTTTCACACAGCTTCCATTGTGAAGAAGATCAGCAAAAGAATGCAGAGAAAGTAGAGAACACGATATGTTACTGATTGCAAACGGAACCATCATTGACCCAGGAACAGGATTCGAAGGAAAGGAAGATCTTCTCATTGGTGATGACGGTAAAATTGTCGGTCATGCCCCGTATGGAGAACTGACAGCAGACCGCATTCTCGACGCCTCCGGCTGCATCGTGGCGCCGGGTCTTGTAGATACGCATTCTCACTTCCGCGACCCCGGCTTCACCTACAAGGAGGACCTGCACACCGGATCCCTGGCAGCTGCCGCCGGAGGCTATACTACCGTGATCCTGATGGCCAACACAAAGCCTCCCGTGGATTCTGTAGAAACACTGACAGACATCCTCTCACGAGGGAAAAAAGAAGCGATTCACATCTACAGCGCCGCCAATGTCACCAGAGGCATGAGTGGCCGAAAGGTCAATGATCTGGAAGCTCTCGCGCATGCCGGAGCTTCTGTTTTTACTGATGACGGAAAACCCATTCTTGATGAAGCGGTCTTCCGCGCCGCTTTGGAAAAGGCAAATTCCCTCGGCATTCCCGTCAGCCTTCACGAGGAAGACCCTCAGTATATCCGTGAAAACGGAATCAACGCAGGCAGCAAGGCGGCTCTTTCTCTTCACATCACCGGATCGGACCGCATGGCAGAAATTTCCATGGTGGAACGCGACACACGCATTGCCGAGGAGCTCGGTGCCCGTCTGCTCATTCAGCACATCAGCACCAAGGAGGGCGTCGATCTGGTCCGCAGGGCACGAGCCCGGAATCCACGGATCCACGCGGAGGCAACGCCGCAGCATTTCTCTCTCACGGAGGATGCGGTGCTCACGACCGGAAGCCTTGCAAAAGTAAATCCTCCCCTGCGGACAGAGGAGGATCGTCTTGCCATTATTCACGGTCTGCAGGACGGAACCATTGATATCATCGCGACCGACCATGCCCCGCACAGTACCGAAGAAAAATCCGTAACGCCGCTCTGGAAGGCCCCCAGCGGAATGATCGGCCTGGAGACAGCGCTGTCGCTCTCCATTCAGAAGCTCGTGGAGCCCGGCTATCTTGCCATGATGGACATGCTGGCTCTTCTTACCTGCAATCCAGCAGATTATTATCGACTTCCTGCGGGGACTCTGGCCCCCGGAGCCTGCGCGGACATCGTAATCTTTGATCCGGCTGCCCGCCGTACGATTACAAAGGACTCCTTTCATTCCAAATCACACAATTCTCCATTCATCGGAGAAGAGCTTCCTGGCGCAGTGCGCTGTACCCTTGCTTCTGGCCGAATAATTTATCAGGATAACAGCTTTGGCGGCATATCAAAGAAATAAAATGCCTGACCGTCAGTTCTTTGCTGTTTCGTCAGGATTCGTTTCTCCACAGATGCATAGCTCCGACAAAATCACACGTTCCCCCGAAAGAGGCCAGCTGCGAATCAAAGCAGCGGCCTCTTCTTTGTCTGCCGTTTCATACAGGTGCTCCGGCTGATATCCCGCATCCAGAATTCCCGCGCGGATTCCATAGGGCACATCCTCTCCAACCAAAATGACCCTGCTGCAGATCTCCGCCGCCAGTTCCCCAACTCTTCGGTTAGCCGTCTCCTGAATCGCTCCGAGCCTTGTGAAGCCAGAGGTTACCAGAATCCGTTCCCCGCTAAAGCCCTCCAGGGTCCTCAGTGCTTCTTCTGCCTGATTCGGGTCCGTATTACCGCTGTCATCCAGAAGCATTGCATTCGGGATGGACACCAGCTGCATCAGATGCGGCAAAGGTGTGACCGCAGCCATCCTGTACCGGACTTCCTTCTCCGACATTCCAAGTGCACGTGCAGCCGAAATCGCTCCGATCAGAAGCCGGATCCTTTTTTCACCGACAAGAGCTGTCGTATACTCTTCTCCCTCTCTTCCGGAATCCGAGACACAGAACTTCGTCCCGATGCTGCTGACGGAAACAATGCGTCCGCGAATATCGCAGTTTTCTCCCAGCCCATAGGTCAGGACCTTATCCTTCTCCACGCACTGCAAAAGAGCCTCATCATCTCCGTTGACCATCCGAATTCCATGCGCACCGGAAGGATCTGTTTCTTCAGAAAGTGAACCTAAATCCACCGAGGTCTGAATCGCAATCTCCGGGTGAAGTGTCTGCACAATGGCCTCCAGCTCCTCCCTGCTGTCCGTCTCCATCGGACAGATCAGGACCTGCAGCCCCGGATCCTTCATCCCACGGATGATCCGCGCTGCTTCCAGCGCCGTGCGGATGGTTCCTTCTGCTGCCACGGTGCGGTAATGCCCTGAGAGAAGCAGGTAGAGAATTCTTCCCATCTCCTCCTCATCACCGTTCCCGGAAACCGAGATGATCTGAAGCCCCTTCCGGCGCTTCAAAAGATCTCCGGATTTCCGGATATATTTTATCCCGATCCGGTGCTCTGCCGGCGTTCCAATAGCTGCAAGAAACGGCGCCGCAAACGGCTGCAGGAGAAACGCTATGCCGCAGACAAGATGCATCACCCGGATCTGCGATTTCGGAATACCGAAACACCCGAGAAACAAAATCCCCCACAGCGCTCCCCACAAAAGAAACAATCCGAATAATTTTTTCCTGTTCCCTTTTGGCTCTTCCCCTTTCTTTCGTCCGAACAAAAGGCTGATGCCAAGAAGATACAGAAACATCATTGCCATTCCAAGCGTCCGATAGCCCATGAACAGAGCCGCCGCCGGGATGAGCATGAACAGCAGCGGAAGCCAGCGCAGATTCTCCCGCAGCAGAATCTGGAGGTATGTCTTCCTGCTCCAGCCCGCTTCCTGAAGGAGTCCCAGATAATATCGCATCGTAATGCACAGTGTGAGTGCGTACATCGCCATGAGCATATATTTTCCCACACTGTACATCAATCCCGTCATCTCCTTCTCTATTTCTTCAGGGATCTCCGGTTGTAGTTGATGAGGCACCCATCCAGAATGATCTTCCGCTCTTCTTCGGTGAGATCTCCCAGCGTCACAGTAAACGGCACAAGTGTCCCTTCTTTCACCACATATCCTTGAATCTTCTCTTTCCTGTTCGCAACGGCCTCACGGATCCTCGGGAAAAACAGGTAGTCCATCTTCTCAAACGGAAGATCGCCCGGCGCAATGACAAACGGAAGCATCCCCCAGTTGATCAGGTTGCTGCGGTAGCGCTTCGTTGCGTATTCGTTGGCAATGTTCGCCCAGCCGCCGAGAACCTTCTGACAGGAAGCAGCCTGCTCACGGGCAGATCCGTCTCCCGGCTTGACGGCGAAAATCGTCGAACCGATTCCGATATTGGCCTTGCTGACCTCCGGGAATTTCGTCCGGATGGCCATCATAATGTCATGGAACCCGGGCAGGGCCTTCCCAATGCAGGCTCCCACGACCTGCGCTCGCTCGCCTTCCCGCACGGCCTTGGCAAGCTCCACATAATCCGGTGCCTTCCGGGACAGTGTAAACTCCGCAAGCCCTTCCGGATTGGAGCGATAGGAAGATGTTTCACCGGACGGAATCAGCTCATCTGTTGTCGTAACCGGATCATGAATTTCCGCCACAACGCGGAGTGCCAGATTTTCCGGAAGGGGTTCCATCTTCGGCCAGTCGCGAATGTTCGGTCCCAGCTGCAGCTCCACATCCGGATCCGCCTGTCCCTTGGAATCAAAGACACGCTTCTCATAGATCTTCGAATCGAAGTGATACGAATACGTCGGGATATCCTTATCCATCTGTGTTGCCGGCGTAAGGAATCCCTGATGTGCCGCCGTCGCCGCAATGGAGCGCGCATCCATCAGTGCCACATACGAGATCTGTCCCTTCTGCGGCTTCGACCCCTCGCGGTTCGGGAAGTTTCTCGTCGAATGGCGGATGGAGAATGCGTTGTTGGCAGGCGTATCCCCTGCACCGAAGCAGGGGCCGCAGAACGCCGTCTTCAGAACTGCACCGGCATCCATAAGCTTTGCCGCCACGCCGTTGCGGATAAGCTCTGCATAAATCGGCTGTGATGCCGGATACACCGACAAGGAAAACTTGTCGTTGCCGATGTCCTCTCCGTCCAGAATGCCTGCTGCTTCGCAAATATTCTCAAAGCCGCCGCCTGCACAGCCCGCAATGATTCCCTGGTCCACACGCAGCTTCCCATTTACGATCTTATTGGAAAGGTCTGCCCGGACCTGCTCTCCGAAGGAAACCTTTGCACGTTCCTCCACGCCGTGAAGAATGTCCTTCAGGTTGTGGTTTACTTCCTCAATGGTATAGGCCATGGAAGGATGGAACGGCATTGCAATCATCGGCTCCACCGTGGAAAGATCTATGTCGATCACCCCATCGTAGTAGGCACCGCGCTCCGGCTCCAGCTTCCGGTATGCCTCTTCTCGCCCGTGAAGGGCAAGCCATTCCCTTGTCTTCTCATCTGTCTCCCAGATCGAAGAAAGACAGGTGGTCTCTGTCGTCATGACATCAATGCCGATCCGGTAATCCTCGGACAGGCGGTGAACACCCTCTCCGACGAATTCCAGAACCTTGTTCTTGACAAAGCCGCTCTCAAACACTGCCCCAATCAGCGCAATATTGACATCATGCGGACCAACACCCCGTTTCGGCTCTCCAGAAAGGTGAACCGCGATGACTTCGGGCCTTTTGATATCATAGGTCTGCCCCAGAAGCTGCTTCACCAGCTCCGGGCCTCCTTCTCCCATTGCCATCGTTCCGAGAGCTCCGTATCTCGTATGGGAATCCGAGCCAAGAATCATTCCGCCCGCGGATGCCATCATCTCCCTTGCGTACTGATGAATGACTGCAAGGTGCGGCGGAACATAGATCCCACCGTACTTCTGTGCAGCAGTCAGGCCGAACATATGGTCATCCTCATTGATCGTGCCGCCCACCGCGCACAGCGAATTGTGGCAGTTTGTCAGAACATAAGGAACCGGGAACTTCGTAAGTCCGGACGCTCTTGCCGTCTGAATGATCCCAACGTAGGTAATGTCATGGCTCGTCAGCTGATCGAAGCGAATATTCAGCTTCTTCCTGTCGCCGGACTGATTGTGCGACGAAAGGATGCTCCACGCCATGGTCTTGTCACGGCCTTCCTCCCTGCTCTCACGGATTCCTGCCGCCGCAAGCTTTCCTGCGGCATCTTCATCATCCATCACCCATGCCCCATCTCCGAGATAATAGGCCCCGCTCTTATGTACTGTAACCATTCTCTGTCTCCTTTTCCATGGTCAACCCCCGAAGGGGATCTGACCGACGATCTCGAGGATTTTCAATAAGAAAATTCGAAATGTCCAGAACCATTGCGTCAAAAACTGTATACAGGAACTCACAGGACAGAAAATCTCCGCCCTGTGAGTGTCAATATGCATTGTATACAATTATACTTTTTCGGTCAATCCCATGCCATGCCAGGCACTTCCCCATTTGTACGGAGGTTTCCGCGCACCACCGGCAAGACAGCAGAACTGCCCCTCTGGATATTACTTACGCTTTGCAGCAGAGGCCTTTGGGGAGACAGGCTGTGCCGCTGCGGTTTTTTTGACCTCCGGAGCGGGGATCTGCACCTTCTCCAGATGCCAGATATCACGAACATACTCCTCAATGGTGCGGTCTGAGGAGAACTTGCCGCTGCTTGCTGTATTGGTGATCGCCATCTCCGCCCATTTCTCCTTATCTTCATAGGCGGCCACGATGGCGCGCTGCGCTGCCGCATAGGACTCGAAATCCTTCAGGATAAAGTAGCGGTCCGCCGGGCATCCGGGCTGGCTTCTCAGCAGAGAATCATACAACGGGCGGAACAACTCCGGATTGTCCTGAGAGTACGTGCCGTTGACCAGCTGCACCAGAACCTCGCGGACATTCTGATCGTTGTTGAAGATCTCGTTCGGATCGTAGCCGCCGTTGTTCTCGTAGCCAATAACCTCCTGGGAGGACAGGCCGAAGATGAACATGTTCTCCTTACCCATCTCTTCCGCCATTTCCACATTGGCGCCGTCCATCGTTCCGATGGTCAGAGCCCCATTGAGCATCAGCTTCATGCAGCCCGTTCCGGAGGCCTCCTTGGAGGCCGTGGAAATCTGTTCAGAAATATCCGCCGCTGCGAAGATAATCTCCGCGTTGCTGACACGGTAATCCTCAATGAACACAACCTTCAGCTTGTCCTGAATGGAGGGATCATTGTTGATGACATCTGCAACATTGTTGATCAGCTTGATGGTCAGCTTCGCATTGCGGTATCCTGCTGCCGCCTTTGCTCCGAAAATGAAGGTGTGCTTCGGATAATCCATGTTCGGATCCTTCTTCAGCTGATTGTAAATGTACATAACATGCAGGATATTCAGGAGCTGTCTCTTGTACTCATGAAGCCGCTTTACCTGAACATCGAAGATGGAACGGGGATCCACTTCAATTCCGTTGTGCTCCAGAATGTAGTTCGCGAGACGGACCTTGTTCTGGTACTTGATCTGCATGAACTCGCGCTGCGCCTTCTCATCCTTTGCATAGGGCTTAAGCTCCGCAATATGGGAAAGATCCGTGATCCACTCGTCTCCGATGTGCTCCGTGATCCAGGATGCCAGAAGCGGGTTCGCATGAAGAAGGAACCTGCGCTGGGTAATGCCGTTCGTCTTGTTGTTGAACTTTTCCGGGAACATCTCGTAGAAATCGTGCAGGGACTCGTTCTTAAGGATTTCCGTATGAAGCGCCGCCACACCGTTTACCGAGAAGCCGGCAACGATTGCCATGTTCGCCATGCGGACCTGTCCGTCATAAATCACCGCCATTTTGGAAATCTTGTATCCGACGTCCACACCGGTGTTGTCATATTTTGCATGAATCTGGTTCTCAAAGCGGCGGTTGATCTCCTCCACAATCTGATAGATACGGGGAAGAAGGCGGGAGAACAGCTCGATCGGCCACTTCTCCAATGCCTCTGCCATGATGGTGTGGTTGGTGTACGCAGTGCATTTCTGCACAATTGCCCAGGCCTCATCCCACTCCAGATTGTATTCATCCAAAAGGATCCGCATCAGCTCCGGAACCGTCAGGGTCGGATGTGTGTCATTCATCTGGAATACGGCCTTCTTCGGAAGGTCGTGAATATCCTCATTTCTGGACATAAACTTCTTGATGGCCAGCTGGATGGATGCAGATACGAAGAAGTACTGCTGCTTCAGACGAAGCTCCTTGCCCTGCATATGATCATCGCAGGGGTACAGAACCTCACAGATGGTTCTTGCAAGATTTTCTTCCTCGACCGCCTTCTGATAATCACCCTTATCAAAGGAATCCAGATGGAAGCTGTTCACCGGCTCCGCATCCCAGATCCGGAGCGTATCCACGAATCCATTTCCATAGCCGACAACCGGCATGTCATAAGGAACCGCCTTCACTGCCGAATAGCCTTCCTGGCGGAACATGATGCGTCCGTTCTCTCCCGGATAGGAGGTCACATAGCCTCCGAAGTGAACTTCCTGGGTATATTCCGGACGGCGCAGCTCAAACGGGTTTCCGTTCTCCAGCCAGTTGTCCGGTGCCTCGATCTGATAGCCATCCACAATCTTCTGCTTGAACATGCCGTAACGGTAACGGATGCCGCAGCCGTATGCCGGATAATTCAGAGTTGCAAGGGAATCCAGGAAGCAGGCAGCCAATCTTCCGAGACCGCCGTTTCCAAGAGCCGGATCCGGCTCCTGATCCTCAATTGTATTGATGTCGAAGCCAAGCTCCTTCAGGGCCTCTGCAACCGGCTCATAAGCCTGCAGATTGATCAGATTATTTCCAAAGGCTCTGCCCATCAGGAATTCCATGGAAAGATAGTACAGCGTCTTCGGGTTCTTCTCGTCGAATTCCTTCTGCGTCCGCATCCAGTCATCCACGATCTGGTCCTTCAGCGCATAAGCTGCTGCCTGGAAAACCTGTTCCTTCGTGGCCTCGTCCATCTCACGTCGATACATGGTACGAACGTTGTACTCCACACTTCTCTTGAACAGCTCCTTGTCAAAACTGATCTGCTTCTTCTTAATCATTCTTATACCTCCCTGAGGCAAAATCCGCAAAGGCGGTTTTGCCGAATGCGCCTCTTTGTCTTGCTTCTGAAAATACCGGTTTCCAGTTCCCCAAGATGTCTGTCTTAACTGTCGGACAGATGCCCTGTCATGCCCAAGCACCTGCAAATATGAAGAAGTGAACCGCTTTCCGGCGGTTCACCTCATTCTGCTTCTTACTGCTTCTCTACGCCGATGGTAAGCTTCTCTCCGTTGATGTCCCACTCCTTCTCATTGGCGAGCTTTACATCCTTCTGAATCTCATCTGCCAGAACCTTTGTGCAGATGGATGCGGCATTTCTGGAAGCGATTTCGTACAGCTTGTCGTTCCCGGAAAGCGCCAGATGAATGTGATCCATCACCTCAAAGCCGGAATCCTTGCGCATCGTCTGAATTTTGGAAATGATCTCGTAGACGTAGCCTTCCTCAATCAGCTCCTCCGTCAGGTTAGTATCGATGACAACGGTCATTCCGCCGTCCTCCTGCGATACATAGCCGGGCTTCTGCGTCATTTCAATCAGGAGGTCATCCTTCGAAAGCTCTACTTCCGTTCCATCCACTTCGAACTTCAGATTCTCTCCTGCATTCAGCTGATCCATCGCCTGATTGCCGTCCAGTTCAGAGAGCACCTTGCGAATTCCACCGAGATGCTTCCCGTATTTCGGTCCAACCGTACGGAGCTGCGGCTTGAATGTGTAGGTCGTATAAGCCCGCACGTCATCTGTAAACGCAACGTTCTTCACGTTCAGCTCATCCTCAATGATCTCCTTGTAGAAATCATCGAGACGCGTGTCCGCCTTAATGTACATCTGTGCCAGTGGCTGACGGTTCTTGCGGTTCGAAGCATTGCGGCATGCACGGCCCATAACGACGATCTTCAGGACCTCGTCCATGTCATTTTCCAGCTTCGCATCGATTCTTGCGGCATCCGCCTCCGGGAACCGGCAAAGATGAATGGATTCCGGCGCATTCTTGTCCACGCTCCGGACGATATTCTGATAAATTTCCTCTGTCATGAAGGGAATCATCGGCGCTGCGCACAGGCAGACATTCTTCAGTGCCGTATACAGCGTCATGTAGGCATTGATTTTGTCCTGCTCCATCCCCTTCGCCCAGAAGCGCTCTCTGCCGCGGCGGACATACCAGTTGGACATATCATCCACGAACTCCTCCAGAACAGCTGCTGCTTCCGGAAGCTTGTATGCCGCCATGTTGGCATCCGTCTTCTCGATCATGGAATTCATCTTCGACAAAAGCCACTTGTCCATGACAGACAGTTTGTCATAGTCCAGTGTGTACTTTGTTGGATCAAACTGATCGATCTCCGCATACAGTACATAGAACGCATAGGTATTCCAAAGGGTTCCGAGGAACTTGCTCTGTCCTTCCTTGACGGCCTTTCCGGAAAAACGCTTGGGCAGCCACGGTGCACTTGCCGTATAGAAATACCAGCGGATTGCATCCGCGCCATAGGTCTCCAGCGCATTCATCGGATCCACGGCATTGCCCTTGGACTTCGACATTTTGTTGCCGTCCTCATCCAGAACAAGGCCCATGACGATGACGTTCTTGAAGGCCGGACGGTTGAACAAAAGGGTTGCCTCCGCATGCAAAGAATAGAACCAGCCTCTCGTCTGATCAACCGCTTCCGAAATAAAGGATGCAGGGAACTGCTTCTCGAACAGCTCCTTGTTCTCAAAAGGATAGTGCAGCTCTGCGTACGGGCAGGCACCGGAATCAAACCAGCAGTCAATGACTTCCGGTACACGTCTCATCTCTGCGCCGCAGTCCGGGCACTTGATGGTGTACTGATCCACGTACGGACGGTGCAGCTCCGTGTGCTCCGCCTCCGGATTGCCGGAGAGCTCTGCCAGTTCCTTGCGGGATCCAATGCTGATCTGCTTGCCGCAGTCCGGGCACTCCCAGATGTTCAGAGGAGTTCCCCAGTAGCGGTTTCTGGAAATTGCCCAGTCCTGGATGTTCTCCAGCCAGTTGCCAAAGCGGCCCTCTCCCATGGTCGGAGGAACCCAGTTGATCTCCTTGTTGTTGCGGACAAGATCGTCACGGACTTCGGTCATCTTGATGAACCAGGACTCACGTGCGTAATAGATCAGAGGAGTTCCGCATCTCCAGCAGTGCGGATAGTCGTGTTCCACCTTCGGAGCAGCAAACAGAATGCCTCTTTCATCGAGGTCCTTCAGAACCTCGGGATCGCAGCTGACCGCTCCTTCCTTGATTTCTGCCTCTGTAGGCTTGCAGCGCATGCCGGCGAACTTCCCGGTCTCCGGTTTCATACGGCCGTGGTCATCCACCATCTGCACAAACGGTGCATTGTACTTGCGGCCGACTCTGGCATCATCTTCACCAAAGGCAGGTGCAATGTGGACAATGCCGGTACCGTCTGTCATGGTGACATAATCATCACAGTAAACAAAGAACGCCTTCTTATGCTGACGGTCCACGCAGTCCTTCGCACACTGATACAGCGGCTCGTATTCCTTGTACTCAAGATCGCTTCCCTTATAGGTTTCCAGGACCTCATAGGCAGGCTTTCCTTCCTCAGCAAGGCTCCCGAGGACCTGATCCGCCAGTGCCTCGGCAATGTAATAGGTATAGCCATCCGTGGCCTTTACCTTGATGTAGGTATCTTCCGGATTCACGCAGAGCGCGATATTCGACGGAAGTGTCCAGGGCGTTGTCGTCCATGCAAGGAAATACGCATCCTCGCCGACTGCCTTGAAGCGTACGATCGCCGTGCGGTCCTTCAGGGTCTTCTAGCCCTGCGCCACCTCATGAGAAGAAAGCGGTGTTCCGCAGCTCGGGCAATAGGGAACGACCTTGAAGCCTTTGTAGAGCAGGCCCTTGTTCCAGATCTGCTGCAGGGCCCACCACTCAGACTCAATGTAGTCATCATAATAGGTAACATAGGGATGATCCATATCTGCCCAGAAGCCGACCTGGCGGGAAAACTTCTCCCACATTCCCTTGTACTTCCACACCGACTCCTTGCACTTCTTGATGAAGGGCTCGATGCCGTACTCTTCGATCTGATCCTTGCCTTCGATTCCGATTTCCTTCTCGACTTCCAGCTCGACCGGAAGACCATGTGTATCCCATCCTGCCTTTCTCGGAACCTGCTCTCCCTTCATGGTATGGTAGCGGGGAATCATATCCTTAATGACACGGGTCTCCACATGTCCGATGTGCGGCTTGCCGTTTGCAGTCGGCGGGCCGTCATAGAACATATAAATTGGATGTCCCTCGTTCTCGCGAACACTCTTGTTGAAGATGTCATTGTCCTCCCAGAACTTCGCCGTGTTCTGCTCACGCTGCACGAAATTCAGATCGGGGTTTACCTTGTCATACATAAAAACCTCCTTCGCAGGCCTTTCTCGTCAGTCTGCGGAATCACAAATTGTGCCGGTACCCGACAGCAGCTTAAATCCATCCGGTCCCGGTCAAAAACTTTATACAAGCCTTAAAATTATACGGCTCTGCCAAAAACAGTGTCAAGCAAGGGACCTGACGAGGAAATTTACGAAAATCTCCATTTTTTGCACTTTTTCACCACTTTTAAAGGGAATGGTGTATCATCAGACTGTTTGAAGCCGCCGCTTTCTTTATATTTTTCCAGAACGCGGCAGAATCGCCGGGAATTCCGGCAATACAGCATCCGGTTCCTTACACTGATTTCGAGCAGATTTTTTCTTCTCTTTTCAGCCGTCCCGGATCCATAACGAAAGGATAATCATGGACAGACAGAATCTGACACTCCTGACTGATTTCTACGAGCTCACCATGATGCAGGGCTATTTCAAGCATCGCGATGAGAATAAAACCGTCATTTTTGATGCGTTTTTCCGCAATAACCCATTCGGCGGCGGATATTCCATCATGTGCGGCGTAGAGCAGCTGGTCCGCTACATTGAGGACCTGCATTTTTCCTCACAGGACATCGAATATCTGCGCAGTACCGGAATTTTTGACGCGGATTTTCTGGATTACCTTGCGGACTTCCATTTTCACGGGGACATTTACTGCATCCCTGAAGGATCTCTGATTTTCCCGAGAGAGCCTATTGTCAAGGTCGTTGCTCCCATCATGGAGGCGCAGCTCGTCGAGACCGCCATTCTGTGCATCATCAATCATCAGAGCCTGATCGCGACCAAATCCGCCCGGATCTGCTACGCAGCCAAGGGCGCTCCCATCATGGAATTCGGTCTTCGCCGCGCACAGGGGCCGGATGCCGGAACGTACGGAGCAAGAGCTGCCGTGATCGCGGGCTGCGCCGGAACCTCCAATGTACTGTGCGGTGAGTTGTTCAATGTTCCGGTTCTCGGCACACATGCGCACAGCTGGATCATGAGCTTTGAGAGCGAGTTCGAGGCCTTCAAGACCTACGCGGAGCTCTACCCGTCTGCCTGCACGCTCCTTGTCGATACCTACGACACCTTGGGAAGCGGCATTCCGAACGCCATCCGGACCTTTGATTATATGAAGGAGAAGGGCCTTCCTCTTGATCACATCGGCATCCGCCTGGATTCCGGTGACCTGGCTTATCTGACCAAGAAGGCACGGAAAATGCTGGACAAGGCAGGCTATCCGCAGGCGAAGATCTGCTGCTCCAATGACCTTGATGAGCACCTCATCAACTCCCTGTATCAGCAGGGAGCCTGCATCGACTCCTTCGGCGTCGGCACGCACCTCATCACCGCAAAGGACAATCCGAGCTTCGGCGGCGTTTACAAGCTTGCCGCCGTACAAAGAGAAGACGGCTCCTTCGAGCCGAAGATCAAGCTCTCGGAGAACACCGAGAAGATCACCAACCCCGGCAACAAGAAGATTTACCGTGTTTATGAGAAGGACAGCCACAAGATCAAGGCCGATCTCATCTGCTTCGCCGATGAAACCTACCGTGAGGATGAACCGCTTCTTCTCTTCGATCCCGTGGAACCCTGGAAGAAGACCACGCTCCACCCCGGTGAGTTCACGCTCCGTGAGATGCTGGTTCCGCTGTTCCAGGACGGAAAATGTGTCTATGATCCCGTCCTACAATGGAAATCCGCGATTACTGCCTGAAGGAGCAGAATACGCTCTGGGAGGAATCCAGACGTCTGGACAATCCTCATCAGGTCTACGTGGATCTGTCCCAGAAGCTCTATGACACCAAGCTTTCTCTTCTGGATCACGGCGGACAGATGTAACACATTAGGACAACATAGCAGCCCCAGTGTGATGAATGTTTCATCACGCCGGGGCCATTTTTCGGCTTATAAGACTTTACCTTCCAAATAACATTCATAAATATAGTCGCGGGATTGATAGTAGAAGTCCGTGTTGTAATTCGAAATGGCAGCATCCATCCAAGAGAGATAGACTTCCACCAGAGCATCAATCACTTTCTTCTCTTTGCCCTGGCAGATATCTTCAATTAACCTTTCATATACTGCTCCGATTGTCCAATAATCCGGAATCCGATATCGGCAAGCGGCCACATTATCATAATTTCCCTGCTGGATTTCACAGCGCGCAATAAATTCGTCCGCTGTCTTTTGAATTGGTTCACAGTGAAAAACATCTGCATGGCTGTACAGCCTGTCAATAGTGGTCCTTCCCAGCATCGTCACTACTTCGGAACGTTTTCTTTTTTGCATTCTGCCAATCAATTCAATCAGGCTGCACACATAAAACAAGCCACTGTCATTTTTCATCACGCACCTCCCGTGATGTAACAAACTTCAATGTGGTCAAAGCTCTCGCTGTATGAAAGCTGATCTGATGCGTTGGCTTCTTGAATTTAGCAAGCTCCCAAAAGGCCTCTCTGCTTATTTTTCCATCCATGTAATCCTGCACATAATTAAAAATTGTATCATTTGCCATTGGCCCCTCTACTATATCATAGTCATGAGAATGTCCAAGCCTGCAGGATGTGATAAAATCAAGCCACTCTTCTGTCATCTCAGGGAACTTTAGTACACGCAGACTATCATTCGGCTCATATTGATATTCATTCAGGATTCCAACACCATCAAATCTGGTTGCCCACCGAATGGCCTGCTCCGGGAGGAGTGTGCAATAAAATCCGAAATAGAAATCCTTATTATACCGTGCTATTCGGATCTCTGGTGCCGTGACAATATTTTTACTTCCATGATATAAAGTCAGCATGTCAATATTCTCCCATTCCCTATAAAACTCTCACACTTCTATCGGTTTCCTGCCTTAATACTTTCCTAATATTGTATTTTGATCTATTTGATTCACGAATTAGTATGACACTTCCATAAAAAGAATAAAAGAAGAAGCACGTCGCAGCTGTATCATCAACAGTCTCGGCGTGCTTATCCTCTGCAGCACTCATCTTTGAATGAGTCTGCTGCTTTTATTTCTTTTTTGCCTTCTTCTCGTCCTTTTTGGACGCTTTCTTTTCCTTTGCCTTCTTTTTGAACTTCTCGGAAGGTGTCAGCACCGGGCCGGCAATCTCTTTCTGCTCTCCGGAATTCTCCGCGGGAGCCTCCTCCGGCTCAGGAGCTGACGTCTCCTCCAGCCCCGGAAGGCGGTACTTCGCCTCGAACAGCGAGACGTTCGTGCGAAAATCCTGTCTTGCGTTGTGTTCCAGATGCTCCAGATACTCATGCGTATCGAAAC
>ERZ808246.1653-NODE-1653-length-15631-cov-4.313816_pt1 | contig 15631 bp, 16 predicted proteins | sample MGYA00521083_ERZ808246 | MGnify/ENA primary metagenome ERZ808246 (study PRJEB31516, sample SAMN03275577) | gut metagenome | biome: mammalia-associated habitat; material: feces | host: Papio cynocephalus | place: Kenya | collected 2012-07-07 ...
CGCAGAAGGGAACACCCTGCTCCGTCAGCGCCTGTTTCAGCCGGTCCAGATCGGACGCTTCCACGCTTTTTCGATATTGCCCGGGCATATATTCGGGATAGATCGTGTTTTTGTTCGGCGCGCAGACGAATAAAAAGGTCGTCCCCTGCTGCGCGCAGGATTCCTGCAGCAGCGCGAGATTGCGTGCGGCACAGAACAGCTCCCGTTCGGTCATGGGATCCGTCCCCTGAAAATCATCCAATGTATCCGCATAAAAGAGCCAGCCGGCCTTGCCCAGCACCACGTCCTCGGACGCCGATTCCCGGAAAACTGCCGCCTGTACGGCACTGTTGGCCGTAATGAGCGCCGGGCGCAGGAAAAAGCGCCCCGCAAAATACTCCGACGTTTCCGACAGCACGTCCGCATTCAGCGTTCCTCCGCGCATCAGGCGCGGCTTTGCGGTAAGGCGCTCGTTGGAGACTGCGTCGGACGGCCCCAGCACCAGCATGCCCACAAGCGGGATCAGCAGCAGCGTCAGACACAGGCCGCAAAGAAGTTTTTCCTGTTTTTGTTTCTTCATCGCGCACCTCAAAAGCCTGCATAGATAAACGGCTGGAACGAATTTGACGCCAGCTGCATCAGGCACAGCAGAAGACCCAGGATCGTCAGCACAGCAAGCGCTGGAGATAGCCATCTGCCGCCTTCCAACCGTTTTTTCGCAAGCGGCCACAAGGGAAGGCAGGCGGCTGCGCCCACAAGGCACCAGAAGACCGTTCCCGCCGTCAAAAGATTTTGCAGCGCAAGACGGCAGCCTTCTACGGGCGTGAAGCCCGTGAGCATCGCGCGCAGCAGCGCGAGCGCCTGCGGAAGGCTCTCCGCCCGGAACAGAACAAAGCCGAAGATCACGACCAGCAGCGTGTACAGATGCCCGTACCAGTGCGTCCGGAGCGTATGCTTCCTGTCCAGCAGCGTCTCCGCGCCGCAGAACACGCCGTGCCACAGCCCCCAGAGGACAAACGTCCAGCCAGTCCCATGCCAGAGCCCCGTCGCCAGAAACACGGCGAGCTTATTGAGAACCGCCCGCGCCTGTCCCTTCCGGCTGCCGCCGAGGGGAATATAGACATAGTCCCGGAACCAGCCGGAGAGCGTCATATGCCAGCGCCGCCAGAACTCGCTGACAGAGCCTGCGCAGTAGGGATACCGGAAGTTTTCCGGCAGCTCCACCCCAAACAGCAGTCCCAGCCCCAGCGCCATATCGCTGTAGCCGGAAAAATCAAAATACAGCTGCAGGCAATAGCTGAGCGCGCCTGTCCACGCGCCGAGCGCGTCGATGGCGGCAAGCGAAAACATTGCGTCTGCCAGCTTTGCCGCGGCAGCCGACAAAAGTACCTTTTTGCAGAGCCCGCACACAAAGCGCCGCGCGCCCTGCGCGTTTTTTTTCCAGCTTACCTCGCGCCTGTCCAGATACGGGCGCAGCGCGGAGAATTTCAGGAAGGGACCTGCGGTCAGCTGCGGGAAAAACGTCAGATACTGCAGCGCCTCGCGCAGGCTTTTCGTGCCGTCTGCGGGGGTTTTGTACGTGTCGGCGACATAGCTGATCGCCTGAAACGTGTAAAACGAGATGCCGAGCGGCAGCGCGCCGCGCACCTTATAAAGCGCCAGCACCGCGAGATCGAGCAGCACGCAGAGCCCCAGCACGAGCCCGTGCGCCTTTTTCCGCGCCATCAGATACCGCCCCGCGCCGTAGTGCAGCAGGCACGAGCCCAGCAGCAGCGGCAGATGCCGCAGATCGCCGAACGCATAAAACAGCAGCCCAGCCGCGATCCAGACAACGTTCCTGCACCGCGTGCTCCGCACCAGCTGATAGACGATCACCGTCAGCGGCAGAAACGCAAACAAAAAAATGGGCGAAGTAAAGCTCATGGCCTCTCCTTGTCAAACGACGCTACTCTTCGGGAAAATAATACCGGAAGCCGCGGTACAGACCGTCCTGTGCCTCGGCTCCAAACATGTCGATCGGTTCGCGCCCGAACATATAAAGATATGCATACTCAAGCTGCGCGTCATACAAAAGCGCTTTGCCGTCCTGTTCGATCATGGTCCAGGCGTGGTCATTCGTGGGCTTGCTTTCCCAGCCCGCGACCACGTATGCCTGATAGCCGAGCTGCCTTGCGCAGTACATGAAAAGCCCGGCGAAGCAGTAGCAGTTGCCTTTGCCGGTCTCCAGAAACGAAACTGCCGCTTCCTCGGCCCAGTCGGTCGTGCCCGCGTCGTAGTGCTGCATGGAAAGATAGCGGTAGTTGTCGCGGATGTAATCATACGCCTGCCTGAGCTTTTCCTCGCGCGAAGCAGCTTCCCCGCACGACGCGCGCAAAAGCGCCTGCACGCCCTCGTCAAGCGTCTCGTTTCCGCTGGTGTACCGGCCGTCCGGCCCAAAGTACAGATAGCCGTCGAGCGCATCCTGCAGGACGCTTCCATCGGCTGTCACCTCGTAAAGCGCGCCGTCCAGCTCCAGAACGCCAGGCTCATGCGGCGTGAACACGAAGCCTTCTTCTCCGGCATGGATGTAAACGGTGCCCTCGCAGTCGTTCAGCCCCGGGATAAATTCATGCAGACTGTGGTCGCTGTTCAGGTAATACTGCGCGCCGCCGAGCGTCTGCATGCCGGTCTTCTCGACGCGGCTTCCGTCCTGCCGGTAATAATAGAACGCGCCGTTTTCCTCTGCTGCGCCGGTCTTCACCGGAACAGGCTCTATCCGGACCGGCTCCTGCTGCGGCTGCTCCGCGGTCTCTGCCGGTTCGGCCTGCGCCGCGGAAGGCGCCTGCTGCGCGGGTTCCTCCCGTGCGGGCGCTTCCGCGCTGCACGCGCAGCACAGCATCGCCAGTAAAAGCGCGGCCAATGTCAGAAAAACATGCTTTTTCACGGCGTGCCCTCCGTCAGCTGCCGGCATCCCAGCGGTTCGACGGACGAAAACGCCGCAAAGACGGCGCTGCTGTCCTTACCGTCCGGTGCGATCGCGCTGACGCACCAGCTCGTTCCGTTTGCCTTCCACAGAGCAACGCGCGCGCTGACGGGCGCTTCGGTGTCATAGGCGGGGGCATTCACGCTTGCCGTGAAGCAGTCCCCGTTCCATCCGGCATCCGTTACGGTAAAGTCCTTCGTCTCCGGCGCAAGGTAATAATATGCCTGCACCACGCCGATGCAGATGCGCTCCAGCTCCGCCTGCTTGAATAGCGACAGATCCGCCTGAAGCTTCTGCACGTCAAGTCTTGTTTTCTGCGTGCCCTCCGTGCCGGTGAGGGAGATCAGGTTCTCCGTCTCCTCCCACGAAAGCGCCGCTTCATCAAAGGTCATGACAAGCCCGCTGCCGGCAAGCAGTACAGTCCTCCCGGCAAAGGGCGGGACGTACACGCTCTCATCCACCGGCGCTTCTTCGTCTGCCGTCTCACCGGAAGCGTCGCTTGCCGGTTCCTCCTGCGCAGGCTGCTGCACAGGCTCGGACGAGATCTTGGACGGCTCCTCCTGCTTTGCCGGAGACAGCCGCTTCACCTGCCCGACCACGGCGAGCACCGCGCCCGCGACGAGCAGCAGCACGCACACAATGATGATGTAAAGCCCGTTGCGCCTGAAAAACCGCTCAACAGGGCTTCTTTTTCTCCTGTTTGCCATGGCTCAGCTCCTTTCCGGCTCCAGAGCCTCCGGACGCTCCGTCCGGCAGTAGAGCGGGAACTCGTTCCGGTCCTGCGAGAAGAGAATGATCGCCTTCATGTCGCGGTACAGAACGTCGGGCGTCGCATAGATCAGACCGTCGTTTCCGGTGCCTGTCCTGCGCAGCTGATCCCAGTCCTTGTACCGGCTCTGCAGCACATAGGGGTCCGCCACCAGAAAATACGGCTGGCCGTCAATGACCTCATAGCCGCACAGCACCATGTAATGCTCGTGGCTCGTGAACGCACCCTTGACGACGTGGATGATCGCCAGATAGCCCTGGGTTCCAATCTGGTCGGCGAGCGTCTGCATATCCACGTCCGCTTTCTTGTAGATCGTGGGGGCGTTGAGCTTCGTGCCGTAGCGCGCATACTCAAGATTCTCATAGTAGCGCGCGATGCCCTCAAAATACTCGTTGGGAAGCCCATAGCTCACGGGGTAATTATCCTGCAGGGCGTACGTCCGCATCCAGCGGGGCGTGATCTCGACCTTGTGATACGTCGAAAACACCATGGCCGCGCATGCGCAGCCGCAGCCGCGGTCCTTGAGCGTCGCGCCGTTTCCCTCGAACTCAAAGATCTCGCCCGCCCAGTCGGGGTCGGTCTGCGCGAAATAATAGAGGTTATCGAGTTGACCGGAGCGCGCGACCGTGCCGTAGGTCCCGGTCTTTGTCAGCTCGTATTTGTAGCTTGCCTCGATATCGTGGCGCATGTCGGCGCTCAGATCGGGAAGATGAGCGAGCAGATAGTCGGTGAGCTCGTCGATGCAGGCGGTTTTTTCCTCAAGCCCGCAGAAGCGGTAGATCGTCTCGAAAAGCGTTGCCAGATGCGCGTCAAAATACGTTTCGACCGGCTCGCCCGCACGCACCTGCGTATAGGTCACGAACTCATTGTCGGGGTAGTTGTCGTTGGAATAGAGCACGCTTTTGATCTTTTTCACACGCTCGTCCGACTGCCCGGGCAGGATCGCATACTCCGACGTCTCATAGCGCTCCAGAACATAACGAGGGATCGTCACGCGGTGAAAGTCCACGCCCTCCCACGAAAACGTCTGCGAGCCAAGCACTCTGGGGAGAGAAATGCCCTCAAGCACCTGATCGGTGAAGGCGGTCTTCTCCGCGCCCGCCTGCAAGGTAAGCGCGCAAAGCGCCAGCATGCCAAAAAGCATGCCGGCCGCCAGTCTTGGAAGCTTGTGTTTCATGTGCGGTTCCTTTCTAGTCCTGCCCGATCACATCGTAGACCGTTTCCGTGCCGTCGGGCGCGCGATAGGTGTAGACCGTAAAGCCGGCATAGGAAAGCTCGCCGTCCTCGCCGTCTCCGAGGCAGGACGAGGCGTAGCTCGCGCTGTCCGGTTCGCCGATCGCGTCCGTCAGTGCCGGCAGGCTTTCTCCGATCATCTGCTGCGCCGTCTCAAAGCTGCTCTTTTTTTCGCCGCACGCGCACAGCAGCAGGCAAAGCGCAAGCGCGAGCGCCATCAGTTTTCCGATTTGTTTCATAGTTCCCTCCGCTAAAATTCACTGTAGACAAAGCTGACGCCCTGTGCGTCCATCAATAGCCACGCGGCAAAGATCGACGCCGCCGTCAGCGCGCAGAAAAGCGCCGTCCAATACCACTTAGAAAGGATCGCGTGTTTCATCCGCGTTCCAAAATTCAACCATCGCCCGATCAACGGCAAGCCACCCCTTCCAGCCCAGATGCATCGTATCGCACAGGAAATACGGCGTGTATTCCTCCCGCGGCAGATCCAGCATCGTCACATTGTCATACGCTTCGGCAATTTTGCGCACCGCCTCATAATAGCTCTGGCGCGTGCGCTGCGAAAGCCCTGTGTAGTCGCTCCATTTGCCGTTCACCGGCACATGGACAAAGAGCGCCTGAATGTCCTTTGCCCTGCAGATCTCGAACAGGCACCGCAGATCGTCATATTCCGGTGACACATCGTAGGAGACTGCCGCGTCGCGGCCTGCCATCTGGGAAAGCCTATGCCCGACGTAGGTCTGATAGTAGGCGTCAAGCATGAAATAGTCATTGTTCGTCACCTGCCGGGAGGCCGCCTGCAGCGCAAGCGCTTCCTCCTGCGCCCAGTCGATCGCGCCGGGCTTTGCCGTGCCTGCGGAAAAATCGCCCCGGCGGATCAGCTGCGCGGAGACTGCCAGATCCTTTGTATCCAGCAGCCACCGGGAGATGCCCGCATACGGCGCGAGCAGCGCTTTGGAGAGCGCGCTGTCAGCCTCCCAGGCCTTTGATAAAAGTCCTGCCGCCGTGTGCGTCTGCAGGCTCGTCCCGTTCTGCGCGTTATACTGCGCGATCAGGCTCTGCACGCGGCAGGCGACATACCGGCGCGTGTCAGAAGGAAGCTCATCGTCGTTCAGAAGCGTGAGCAGCTGCTGCTCGGAAAAGTTCGCCAGAAACAGATCCGGCGCAATGCCGCCCTCAACATAGGACTGCGGCGCAGTGATCAGAACGATCTTTTTCCCCTTGAGGCTGTCTCCGGATGCGCCGATCGCCATCGCGTGAACGAGCGACTGGCACGAGCCGCGCCCGACGAGATCGACCTGAAAGCCTGCGCGCTTTCCGGCAAAGAAGTTTGCCGGGTGCGTGGGGATCTCGAAGGTCTTGAGCTCGCTCGAACCGAACACTGTCAGTGTGTCCGGCAGCTCCGCCGCCTCCTTCACGAGACAGATCCCCGTGATCTTCTCCACGTCCAGCGTGTTTCCGAGCGCTTCGGGGTAGGCCGGCGCTGTCCTTTGGACCGCCAGCCGCACCAGCGCCAGCCCCAGGACCGCCGCCGCCAGACACAGAAGCGCTCTGCATCCCTTCCGCATCGCGCTTACTCCAGAAGCGCCGCGATCTTGGCGGGTGTGGAAATTTCCTCGCGCGTGAGGTTCGCGACATCCAGCCTGCGCCCGAGGCTCTCCAGCTGCACCAGCAGCTCCACCAGCCCGAACGAGTCGAGAATGCCCTCTTCAAACAGCTCGGTGTCGGGCGCGATCTCGCCATCGTCTGCGCCGGCAATTTCACAAATTGCGGTAAGTACCTGATCGATCATAGAAAATTACCTCCTAAAACAGTCTTCCGGAGAAGATCAAAAGACCGAAGCTGAATAAGTGCAGCGTCAGAAGCCGCAGGGCCCAGCTCGCGCGCGGGTTCTTTTTGAGCGCCTTGAATTTTTTGCAGCGCGTGTCCAGAATGTCGTTGACGCACATGAGAAGCCCGTGATACGCGCCGTAGACCAGATATGCGGCCGTCAGCCCGTGCCAGAGCCCCATGACGAGCATCGTCAGAACGTACCCGAGATAGGAGCACGTCCGTCTTTCCCTGAACCACTTTCCGCGCAGCGCCGCCATGCAAAAGCGCGTGTAGACATAGTCGCGCAGGAAGGTGGACAGGGAAATGTGCCACCGGGACCAGAAATCCTTCATGTCGACACTCAGGAAGGGCAGGTTGAAATTCTCCGGCTGCTCGATGCCGAGCAGATACGCCGTTCCGACCGCCATGCGGCTGTAGCCCGCGAAATTAAAAAACATGAAAAGCGTGTAGCCGTACATGTACCCGAGCGTCCCAAGCGGCGTATCAGGCATGCGCGAGACCCAGTACTGCCAGATGAGGTTTCCGAGGACGAAGTTATAAATCGCACCTGTCGCCAGCCGCCAGAACCCTTCCTTGAGAAGCGTCTCATATGCCTCTGGGCTCCTCGTCTTTCGAAGATCGGCAGAAAAGCGCTGATACCGGTCCAGCGGACCTGAGAGGATCGACGGGAAGAACAGCAGAAAATAGCTCACATCCAGCGGGCAGAGCTTTGTCAGGTGTCCGTCGTAGATCTCCACGAGGATCTGCACCGCACGGAAGGAGACATAGCTGATGCCAAGCATCGAAAAGACCGAAAGCTCCTGCACGAAGACGGAAAGCTTCGTGAAGATCAGCGGCAGCAGGCTCAGAAGCAGAAAGACCCACAGGATCCAGCGCTTTTCCGACTTTTTCCGCATCCGAAGGTACAGGAAGATCATGGCCAGCTGCCACAGCCAGAACAGTGCCAGCGTCAGAAGCTTCTGCGGCGTGTCAAAGATCAGGATCAGCATGATCGCCGTGACGGCAAAGCCGCACACGCGCAGGTCCTTTCCCCGCAGGCCGAGGATCACCGCCGGAAGCAGCGCCAGCGCCAGCGTGAGGAAAAACCCAAGCCCGGAATAGGGAGTCATAGCCGCCTCCTAAGTTGCGCGCAGCGCGCGCAGTTGTTTTTTGTCGATCTTGCCGTTCGTATTGAGCGGGAACGAATCCACCGCGATGATCCTGCGCGGCACCATGTAAGACGGCACCAGCGCGCTCAACTCCTTTTTGATGCGCCTCGCGCGCTGCAGGCTGCCCTCGCCGTCCGGCTTTTCCAGCATCACGTAGGCGGTCAGCGCAACCGCCTTCCCGTCCTGCATCTCTGCCAGAACGGCGGCTCTTGCAATATTGGAGACCTTCGCGAGGTTATTTTCCACGTCCTCCAGCTCCACCCGGAAGCCGTTGAGCTTGATCTGATTGTCGAGCCTGCCGAGATAATAGATGAGCCCGTCCTCCATCCGGCACAGGTCTCCTGTGCGGTAGCCGCGCCTGCCGCCGTCTTCAAAAAACGCGCGCGCGTTCAGATCCGGCCGTCCCAGATACCCGGGGCTGACCGTGGCTCCGAGCAGGCAAAGCTCACCCGCTTCTCCCGGCGCGAGCGCGTTCCCGTCCGCGCCGCAGATACGCGCTTCGCAGTTGGAAAACGCATAGCCGATGGGAAGCGGCGCGTCCGCCTGCAGCATTTCCTTCGTCATCTGCGCGCCCGTAACGAGGACGGTCGTCTCCGTGGGGCCGTAGGCGTTGACGATCGGAACGCCCGGGAAGCGCTCTGTCAGCGCCTGTGCCAGCTTTTTTGTCAGAACCTCGCCGCAGAACAGCAGCTGCCGCAGCCGCGGCATCAGCGCGCCGCAGAACCGGTCTGACTGCACGCAGAGCTCGGCCAGAGACGGCGTCGACACCCAATCGGTAAGGTTCGCCTGTTCCAGGATCTCAAACAGCAGCTTCGGGTTTTCCAGCGCCGTCCGGTCTGCCGTCCAGAGCGTCATGCCGCGCCCGAGCGCCTCATAGAGCGCGCAGACGGAAACATCGAAGGAATAGGAAATTTCGTTCAGAAACGCGCCGCCGGGCTGCATCCCGTCAAAAAACGGGCGCACGCCCGCGTGGAACGCGGCCAGATTTCCCGCCGTGATCTGCACGCCCTTGGGCGTTCCGGTCGAGCCGGAGGTAAAGAGAATATACGCAGTCCCGTCCGGCTTCAGCCAGCCGTCCTCCGAGGCAGGCGCGCAGGGCTGCGTCAGGATCTTTTGCAGCTGCGAAGGGGCCAGGTGCGGCAGCTCCAGCGTATCCGTGAGGTCCACGATCACGCACGGCTTTGCTTCCACGGCGATCTGCGTTACACGCTCGGAAGGATATGTCACATCGACCGGCACATAGCCGCGTCCGGCCTTGAGACTGCCGAACATACACGCCGGGATCTCCAGCTCCTTGTGCCCGTAGATCAGCACCGGCGCCTTGCTGTCCGGCGCCGCCTGCTTCAGATAAGCGGCGAACGCGTCGGACCGGTCGTTCAGTTCCCGGTAGGAAAGCGTCTGCCCGCCGTAAACGATCGCCGTGCGGTCGGTCTCGGCGAACTGCGCAAGTTTTTTCAGGATCTCCATAAGCTTTCCTCATTGCAGAGCGTTCTCGTCCCACTGGTGCGTCTTCTTAAGGAGCGCTGCGGATGCCATGCAATAATCCTCCGCGCGCTCTACGAAGCTCCCGCCGTACAGCGGGTCAAAATAGACGCCCTCACCGCCGACGGGTGCATAGACCCACGCATGGTCGACCGGCTCCGCGCCTTCCTCGCGCACAAACGTTCCCTGCACCAGCTGTGCATCATATCCCATCCGCCGCAGCAGAACGGCCATCAGCGCCGCCTGCCCGTCGCAGTTGCCCTTGCGCTTCTGCAGAAGCTCCAGCGCAAGCTGTTCGGTCAGCTCGTCCGAAAAGCCGCCGCTGGTGTCGGCAGTTCCCGGACGGTAGGTGATCTCGTGGGCGATAAAATCAAAGACCGCCCGCAGGTTTTCCTGCTCGCTGTTTTTCACGCTGCACCGCTCCTGCAGAAGCGCCAGCACCGCATCGTCCAGCGCCGCGTTGCCCGTCGGTTCTCCCGCAGGCGTATAGAGTTTCGGCGCGCACGCCGTCAGCGCCAGCAGCAGCGCGGCAAGCATCAGACACAAAATCCTCCGCATACCACACCCCTCACTGCGCGCGATGCTCGCAGACGATGCCGATGGCGCACACCGCATCGCCGTTCAGTTCAAAATAGATCCCCGCCGGGACCATCTGGCTGCTCGCAGCAGGAAGCTCGAAGGACACGACGCTGCCGGTTCTGGTGTAGTCCGGGCCGTAGGCATCTTCCACATCCTTGAGACTGCTGCCGATGGTAACGCCGCGCGCGGTCTGCACGTTCTGCTCTGCGTAGGCTTCCATCAGATGCTCCGCGCCGTCGTCGCCGGGGTAGGTAAATACCGAGAAGCCGTCGCCCGAATAGGTACGCTCCATACCGGAATACACGCACGAGACCGCCTCTGCAGTTTCATAGTTCCCGTCAAAGACCGCCAGCAGGGCGTCCACACTGCTCTTCGCTGTGACCTCCACGCCATTCACCGTCATGGAAAGATCCGCTTCGTCCAATGTCTTCTGCCGGCTTCCGCATGCGCAGAGCGCTGCGCAGAGGCTCAGCGCCAGCAGCAGGGCAATCGCTTTTTTCATGTCCTGTCCCTCTTATTCCGCGTCGACGACCGTCTCGACGCCGTTTTCCCGATAGGTATAGACCGTAAAGCCATCGTAGGTCCAGACGCCGTCGTCGCCGGGGCCGGAGCAGGACGCTTCATACTGCTTTTCCAGCGGCTCTCCGATCGCCTGTGTCAGCGCCGCCGCGTCCTGATCAACGAAGGTAAGCGCCGTTTCCAGTGCCGTTGGCTCCGCAGGCGGTTCCTCCGGCTCCTGCGCGGGCACGTCTTCGGGGGCTTCTGCGGCGTCCGCCTCCTCCGGTTCGGCCGCTTCCGGCTGTGCGGCGGGCGCTTCCGCCGGAAGTGTTTCCTCCGCCGCCTTCTGCACAGCAGGCGCGGGGGCTTCAGCCGCAGGCTCCGCGGTCTCTCCGCAGGCGCACAGCAGCGCCAGGCAAAGCGTCAGGATCCAAATAACGATGCTCTTTTTCAAAACTGTTCTCCTCTTTTCCTTCTTCGTCAGTGCTTGAGATATCTGGCGTGCGCCGTTTCATACTGCACGCCATATGCGCCGTAGTCGTCGTTGCTGATACCGGCGCGAAGATTGTAGTTTTCGATCTGCGGGTCGTACAGCAGCGTCTGCCCGTCCTGCGTGATCTCGACCCAGCCGTGGGCGATCGGATGCCAGTTCCATACGTAGCCGCACTCTCCGATGATGCATTCCGCTTCGAAGCCGAGCCGTCTGGAAAGCAGACAGAAGCTCGCGGCAAAGTTATAGCAGTCGCCCTTTCCGGTCGAGAGGATCTTCTCCGCAAATTCCAGAAGCTTTTCATAGGGCGGCGTCTTGACCTCTGCGCCGAATGCGGCGTTGCGCCCGAGATATTTATAGCTTCGCACGTAGTCATAGCACGCGCGCAGCATCTGCTCCTGCGTCATATCCGGCGTCGTACAGGCAGCGATCGCCTCGTCAAGAAGACCGTCCAGCGCTTCATTTCCGGTGGTGTAGCAGCCGTTTTCGTCAAACAGGTATTCGCCCATGGCTCCGTTCTGCAGCAGCTGCCCGCCGCGCAGCGTAAGCACCACATGTCCGTCCGCCCGGTGGAGCGCTCCGTCCGCAAAAATGCAGCCCGTGTCCGTATCCGAAAGATAGCGCCAGCCGCCGCTGGTGAAAAGTCCGTTTTTCCGGACGACACGGCCGTTCTCATCGACCACGAAGCCGCGCCCGTCCTTTGTATGCGCGCCTGCGCGCATCGGAGAGATCGCCAGCGTCTGCATGTTCCACTGCTCGCCGGCCTCATCCAGATACTCATGCGGCAAAACCGCCTCCAGCACGTCCTCATATCGCGGGTCCGTGCGCGGCACATCCAGAAGCAGATCATAGGAAAGCGCATCCAGCGCGTGCCGGTCCGGCGTCCGGCCGAGCAGCCGGTTGACCAGCACCGCCGCATCCGCGCGCGTCAAAGCCGTCCGGCCGTCCATGCCCGCCGGAAGCGCCGCCTCGGGCAGAGCCAGCGCGCGTGTGAGCGCTGTCTGTAATTCACAGGCCAGCGCGGCGTCCTGTGGCCGGAAGCAGGCTGGCGCCGGTTCCGCCGCCTGCGGCGCTTCGGGAGCTTCTGCGTCTGCCGTATCCGGCTCTTCAAAATAAGCTGCCGCCGCGCAGACCGCGCCGTAATACCATACCTCGGGCGAAACGTCCGTGTAGCTGCAGTCCGTCTCGCTCTGCACCGGCAGCCCGGCCAGATTGCAGACCAGCTGCGCAGCCTCCGCGCGCCGGAGCGGCTGATCCGGCCCGAAAAAACCCCTCGGTGCGCTCATATACGCTGTGTGCAGTGAATATTCCGGCTCCGCAGCTTCCTGTTCGATCACAGCCGCAGCAGCGGCCGGTTCCGCTGCCTGTTCCGGCTGCGGCGCCGTCTGCACGCACCCGCCGAGCAGCAGCGCCAGCGCAAGCGCGCCGCACCAGATGCCTAACGTTCTTTTCATATGCTCTCTCGGGCAAACGCCCTCTCCTGCTCTTTTTCGTCAAAATCTTCTTCAGCAACCATATTATAGTATAGAAAGCAGTCTGTGTAAATGTTCCCGGCAAAAAAACTCGCATTTCTTCGCTTCAAATTTGCCGGTTTTTGAAAGTATGGAAAAACAGGCGGCACTGTGTCGACAGTACCGCCTGCGGGATATTTCCTTGGAAATCTTTGATCTCAGAGCTTCAGTGCGCGGATGGCGTTGAGGACGGCGAGAACCATGACGCCGACGTCGGCGAAGATGGCGGCCCACATGTTTGCAACGCCAGTCGCGACGAGTGCGAGGCAGGCGAACTTGACGATGAGCGAGAACACGATGTTCTGCCGGACGATGCCGATGCATTTGCGGGAGATTCGGATGGCCTTGGCGATCTGCAGGGGATCGTCATCCATGAGGACGACATCGGCGGCTTCGATCGCGGCGTCGGAGCCCATGGCGCCCATTGCGATGCCGATATCCGCCCGCGTCAGGACGGGCGCGTCGTTGATGCCATCGCCGACGAAGGCCAGCATGTCGTTTTTGCCCTTGGCGGCCAGCAGCTTTTCCACCTGCTCGACCTTGTCGGCCGGCAGAAGCTCGCTGTGCACCTCATCGACCCCGAGCTCTGCGGCCACGCTGTCGGCCACGCGCTTGGCATCGCCTGTCAGCATGATGGTCTTCTGGACGCCCGCCTTTTTGAGCTGGGCAATGGCTTCCTTCGAGTGCGGTTTGACGACGTCAGAGATGACGATGTGGCCCGCATACTGGCCGTCGATGGCCATGTGGATGATCGTACCGACGCTGTGGCAGCTGCAATACTCGATTCCGAGCTTTTCCATGAGCTTGCTGTTGCCTGCGGCGACGGCATGGCCGTCGACCTTCGCGGTGATGCCGTGGCCGCTGAGCTCTTCGATCTGTGTCACGCGGCTGCGGTCGATCTCCCTGCCATGGGCCTTTTGCAGGCTCTTGCTGATGGGGTGTGAGGACGCGCACTCGGCCAGCGCGGCATATTCGAGCAGCTGCTGCTCGTCGATCGGGCTGTGATGGACGGCAGTGACCTCAAAAACGCCCTGCGTCAGCGTGCCGGTCTTGTCAAAGACCACGACCTTCGAGGCAGACAGCGCCTCGAGATAGTTGGAGCCCTTGACCAGAATGCCCTCCCTGCTGGCGCCGCCGATCCCGGCGAAGAAGCTCAGGGGGATACTGATGACGAGCGCGCACGGGCAGCTGACGACAAGGAACGACAGCGCACGGTAGATCCAGTCCGTCCAGTTGGCATCCGCGCCTGCGAGCATCCTGCCCAGCGGCACCAGAATGGCCAGCGCCAGCGCGCCGATGCATACGGCGGGCGTATAGACCTTGGCGAAGCGGGAGATAAACGTCTCGGATCTCGACTTGCGCGAGCTGGCGTTTTCTACCAGATCGAGGATCTTCGACACCGTGGACTCACCGAAGGCCTTGGTCGTGCGGATCTTCAGAACGCCGGACATGTCGATGCAGCCGCTGATGATCTCATCGCCGGCCTTGACGTCGCGCGGCAGGCTCTCGCCGGTCAGCGCGCTGGTGTTGAGACTGGCGCTGCCCTCGACGATCACGCCGTCGAGCGGCACCTTTTCGCCCGGCTGCACCACGATGATGCTGCCGACCGGGACCTCATCCGGGTCGACCTGCGTGAGCTGACCGTCCTGTTCAATATTCGCGTAGTCCGGGCGGATGTCCATGAGCGCCGAAATGTTCCGGCGGCTCTTGCCGACGGCGTAGCTCTGGAACAGCTCGCCGATCTGGTAGAACAGCATAACGGCGATGCCCTCGACGTAATCGCCGCTCTTCGTCCAGATGGCAAGACCGAACGCGCCGAGCGTGGCCAGCGCCATCAGGAAATTCTCATCGAATGCGCGGCCGTTGGCGATGCCCTTGCCGGCCTTTTTCAGAATGTCATAGCCAATGACGAGATAGGCGGCCAGATACGCGATCAGCTGTGGGATGCCGGTGATGGGGATAAAGTGCAGCGCGATCAGCATGACGGCCGTGATGAGGATGCGGACGAGCATCCTTTTCTGTTTCTTTGTCATGGGAAGTCCCTCCGTTTTCCTGTAAAATACCGTGCTGCGGAAGCAGCACGGCGAAGCGGATCAAAGCTCGATCTCGCAGTCAGGCTCTACCTTCTTGCAGGCCTTGAGAACGGCTTTCATGGTCTTCTTTTCGTCTGCGCCCTCGGCAAATTCCACGATCATCTTCTGCGTCATGAAATTCACGGTCGCGTTGGCAACGCCTTCGGTCTTCTTCGCAGCGTCTTCCATCAGGTTCGCGCAGTTCGCGCAGTCCACTTCGATCTGATACGTCTTTTTCATATTTAAGATACCTCCGGTTCGCAATTCATAGATGAATTAAATGGTTGCTTAATCATTACATCCGCAGTATACTGACGATATGCCGAAAAAGCAAGCGTTCCGACACGCTTGCTTCCGAAAAGGCGAAGGGAATTTCCAAAACGGATAAAAGGAGGACGCCATATGTCCGGATTTGCACTGCCGCACGACCACGGCGGTCAGCGGCACGCAGAAGAGCTGCACCGGGAGCTGATGAACACGGCGCATTTCGCGGCCGTGTCCGAGATCTTCCGGCAGCTGAGCGACCCCACGCGCGTGCGCATTTTCTGGCTGCTGAGCCATGAGGAGGAATGCGTCATCAATCTGGCCGCCATGCTGGAGATGTCCAGCCCCGCGGTCTCGCACCATCTGCGCTCGCTGACGGACAGCGGCCTGCTCACCAGCCGCCGCGACGGCAAGGAGGTCTATTACCGCGCCGCGGATACCGTGCAGATCCGCATGCTGCATGAGATCGTCGAGCAGGTCATGCAGATCGCCTGTCCGGAGCGGGAGGTCGACCTGCAGGCTTCGCCGGAGCAGATCATCCGCCATGTGCATGACGAGCTGACGGCAAACCTGTCCGAACGGGTGACGATCGAGGAGCTGTCAAAAAAATATCTGATGAATACCACCACACTCAAGCGCGCGTTCAAGCAGGTCTACGGCGAGACCATCGCCGCCCACATGAAAAAGCACCGGATGGAAGCCGCGGCGTCCATGCTCGCCAAAACGCAAAGCGAGATCGCGGCCATCGCACAGGCTGTCGGCTATGAGAGCCAGAGCCGCTTCACCGCCGCCTTCAAGGAGACCTACGGCC